>Ga0129310_1000223_pt1 | contig 77658 bp, 86 predicted proteins | sample Go1ome_2_FD_94433 | JGI IMG/M metagenome (GOLD analysis project Ga0129310, IMG submission 94433) | Western lowland gorrila individual fecal microbial communities from Wisconsin, USA - Go1022A metagenome | ecosystem: Host-associated > Mammals > Digestive system > Large intestine > Fecal | place...
AGAATGTAATGGCCAGGTCTTCTCAACACCAACGCCGTTAGAATTCTTACGAACGGTAAATGTCTCACGGTTGCTTCCACCCTGACGCTTAATAACTGTTCCTTCGAATACCTGAATTCTTTCTCTGTTTCCTTCTTTTACCTTAGCAGATACTTTAACGGTATCTCCTACCTTGAAGTCTGCAACTTCTGCTTTCAACTGAGCAGCTTCAATGTTCTTAATAATATCGTTCATCACGAACCTCCTTAGAATATAAGACGTTCTTGCAAGGGTTGCACCAGATTCAGAAGGGTGCGTTTTCGTAAACTTGCAGAGGACCATCCTTAATATATGCAATTCTTTCTATGAAAGAAATCACAACTTATTTAATGTACCATATAGCCCATGAAATTGCAAGGCTTTTTTGAAAATATCGTTCAAGATTATATTTGTTTCTAATGATCTGCCTACTGATCCAGTTCCCGGCGTTTCTTCCGCACTTCCGCCAACTCTTTTTCGTACTTTTCTTTGTTCTCTATGTATTCCTTACGTTTCTCAGCAACCGGAACCAATCCATGCGTAAATGCGTAATCCTCCACAATTGGCTTATTCTGTTCTACCAGATAAGCAAGAATGGGCTGCTTGCATTTATGTTCTAAATACAAAATGGCAATAATACTTGCGATCACACATATAATACTTGATATCGTATACGCAACACCCTGTAATGCATTCTGTATCACCACGATCAGAACGAATATAATAGCTGCAAATATGAGCATCTTCTTTGCGGAATCAAACTGCTGGTCAATCTTCGTGATCTCCCTGTTATACCGTTCGATCGTATTATCTACATGCGAGATCAAATGCTTCAGATATTCTTCCTCTTTGCGGTAATATTCATCCAATTCCTGTATATCATTAACCCATCCATCCTCTTCCTTCAGACTGAACTTACTATCATTCTGTTTCTTAGGATCGCTATCATACAGAATTCCATGCTTTCGAAGCACATCCTCCTGCTGTTGTCTCTTCTGAATCAGTTCTTTCCTGGTTTCATTTAATTTCTGAAGTTCCTTCTCGCAAACCGCAATCCGGGACTCTAATGCCTGTATCTTCTTCTCCGTCCGTATCGTATCATTCTGAAACGTGTCAATATCGAAACGCTCCGCAATCCCTCTCATACGCTCCGGTTTCCAGCTATAAGAAAGCATAAACAGCATCTTACATTCTCTTGTAATCAGCTTCCATTCTCCATAAAGCACAAAAGGTGTCGCAAAAATAAAAAATGAAGTCATGCATATATACAGGAATACGGCCAATGCGATAATATAAAACAAACGTAACACCACTTCGTGCTTGACCAGACCTTTTCGTTTTTTGATGTAATCATAATGAAACCGCGTATTATTCAGTTCTAATTCCAGTGCTTCCTTATCATTCTTACATTGATAGATCTGCTCTGCCAAACGTACATATTCCGGCTTGTCGTAACCATAACCACCTATCTCCATAAATTGCTCTCCCCTTTCCGAAATATATTTCTGCAATTGTCATCCCCATCTATGGAATCCATATTCCTGATTCTACGAATTTGCCTGCTGGTTCTTCTCCCACAGATCCGGCCGACGTTCCTTCGTACGAGCAATCGACTGCTCTCTTCTCCATGCTTCAATATTCTTATGATGCCCGCTCAGTAACACATCCGGCACCCTCTCGCCCATAAATTTCTCCGGTCTTGTATATTGCGGATATTCTAACAGATTCTCATGAAATGTCTCAAATTCCGCACTGACATCATTATGAAGTACTCCCGGGACCATACGTGACACCGCATCGATCACAACCATGGCAGGTAATTCCCCACCGGTCAGAACATAATCCCCTATCGATATGTTGTCTGTTACGATACGCTCTAATACACGCTCATCAATACCTTCATAATGTCCGCAGAGCAATACCAGATCTTCTTCCTGTGCCAATTCACGTGCGATCGTCTGATCAAATACCTTTCCCTGTGGTGTCATATATACCACCCGGAGCTGCCTTCCTTTATCTGCCGTGATATCTTCCACCGGCTCATTCTCATCAGAAACTGCACCTTGTGACTTCTTACGTTGTTCAATCTGTTCTTTTACTGCCTCATATGCACGATACACCGGACCCGGCTGCATAACCATTCCGGCTCCTCCTCCATATGGATAATCATCCACCTGACCATGCTTATTCTGTGCATAATCCCTTATATTGATCGCATCTACTGATATGGTTCCCTTCTTCATTGCCCGTCCGGTGATAGAGGTTCCTAATCCATCCATTACCATCTCCGGAAATAATGTCAATATATGAAAATGCATCTTATTCCTCCATCCCTTTCATCATGCGAACAACCATCCTGCCTGTCGGAATATCAATCTTCATGATACACTCTTTGATTGCCGGAAATAACCACTCCTTCTTCTCCTGACCGGTAACAACATAGACATCATTTGCTCCGGTTGGAATGATCTCAGTCAAGGTTCCTAACTCCGTACCATCTTCCTTCTCTACATGCAATCCGATGAGATCTGTCATGAAATACTCATCCTTTTCCAACGCAACTGCATGTTCCCGGTCAACGAATAACTTGCACTGTCTGTATTTCTCTACATCATTGATATTATCAATTCCATCAAATTTCAATATCACCATATTTTTAAAAAACTTAACACCCTGTACTTTGACCGGCTGTATCTCGTTCTTATATTCCACATAACATTCTTTCAACTGTTTAAATCTTGCATTATCATCTGTTGTAGGAAATACCTTTACCTCACCCCGGACACCATGTGTCGAAGTGATCACACCAACCTGTAATAAATCTTCCATTCTATATCCTTTCTTATCCGGCCTAAAACCCGGACTTTATCTGCTTTCTCCTGATACATTCCGAACTCATCCGATTTCAGATCCGAAAAAATGGAAGGATGATCACACATACTTGTGTGACAACCCTTCCATGTGACGTGATACCACTACTTGATATCAACAATTACCTTCTTATCACCCTTTGAAGCAGCCGCTTTCACAACTGTACGGATAGACTTTGCAATTCTACCCTGCTTACCGATTACTTTACCCATATCTTCCTGGGCAACTTTAAGTTCAATATAAATGGCGTCATCTTTAGAGGTCTCGATTACCTCAACATCCTCCGGGTGATCAACTAGGGACTTTGCTATTATTTCTACCAATTCTTTCATCTACGAACAACCTCCCAAGTCCTACTTCTCAATACCAGCCTGCTTTAAAAGCTTAGCAACTGTATCTGTTGGCTGAGCACCGTTAGCTAACCACTTCTTTGCTAATTCTTCGTCAATCTTAACTACGCTTGGCTCCTGATTAGGATCGTAAGTACCGATTTCTTCGATGAATCTACCATCTCTTGGAGAACGTGCATCTGCTACAATTACTCTATAGAAAGGATGTCTCTTATATCCCATTCTCTTTAATCTCATCTTAACTGCCATTGTCTTGTTTCACCTCCTTCATATTCTGTACATACATGTACTGCTATAACTTATATGTCTAAACCATATTGGTTTGTACATCCATTAGAATCCAAACGGCATCCGGAATCGTCTGCCACGCTTGCCGCCCATCATACCGGACATCTGTTTCATCATCTTCTTCATCTGGTCAAACTGTTTGATCAGGCGGTTCACTTCACTGATGTCCACACCGGCACCTGCCGCAATCCTGCGTTTACGGCTTGGATTGATAATTGCCGGATTCGACCGTTCTTCCTTTGTCATTGACAAAATGATCGCTTTCGGCCGGTTCATCTGCTTCTCATCAATCTCTACATTCTTAAGCTGATTGCCCATTCCCGGAATCATAGAAAGCATATCCTGCATACTTCCCATCTTCTCCATCTGAGCCAAACTATCTAAAAAGTCATTGAAATCAAAAGATGCTTTCTTCATCTTCTGTTCCATTTCTCTTGCTTTCTCTTCATCCATGGCATTCTGTGCCTTCTCGATCAGGGATTCTACATCTCCCATACCAAGAATACGGCTTGCCATTCTTGACGGATAGAACTGCTCTAAGTCAGATAACTTCTCGCCCATACCTACATAATAGATCGGCTTACCGGTTACTGCCCGGATAGAAAGTGCCGCACCACCACGGGTGTCGCCATCTAACTTCGTAAGGATCACACCATCAATTCCTATCTGATCATTAAAGCTTGTTGCCACATTCACCGCATCCTGACCGGTCATGGCATCCACGGTTAAGATTGTATAAGTAACCGCTACGTTATTCTTAATCTCCTGTAACTCCTCCATCATGGATTCATCGACATGAAGACGACCGGCTGTATCTAAGAATACGATCTGAATATTATTCTTCGCTGCATGTTCTACTGCAGCCTTGGCTATATCTACCGGTGAGTTCTGTGTTCCCATCGTAAATACCGGAACGCCCTGTTTCTCACCGTTAATCTCTAACTGTTTAATTGCAGCCGGGCGATACACATCACAGGCGGTCAGTAAACACTTCTTACCGCGTTCCTTGTACTTACCGGCTAACTTTGCAACTGTGGTTGTCTTACCGGCACCCTGAAGACCACACATCATGATCACAGTTACTTCGTTCGAAGGAAGAAGCTTAATCTCTTCTGTCTCAGAACCCATCAGCTTATCCATCTCTTCCTTCACGATCTTAATGACCATCTGTCCCGGATTCAAACCTTTCAGAACATCTTCACCAACAGCACGTTCACTGACAGCATTGATGAACTGTTTCACTACTTTGAAGTTAACATCCGCCTCTAACAGCGCACGCTTCACTTCTTTCATTGCTTCCTTGACATCCGCTTCCGTCAAAGAGCCCTTACTTCTTAACTTCTTAAATGCATTCTGTAATTTATCTGATAAACTTTCAAATGCCATACATTACCTCCGGACAGAACCTGCTGTCTATATCAATAACTTTCATAAATTGCTTTGGATATCTCTTCAATCTGATTGATCTTCTTCTGAAGATCCGGACTCTGTGTCATCCCTTTCAGCTCCGTTGCCAATTCATGTATCTTACTTACCCGCTCCTTCGTATCAAGAAACTTCTCGACTAACAAAAGCTTACTCTCATATTCTTCTAAGATCTTATCACATCGTTTCACAAGATCATAGACACCCTGACGGCTGATTCCTTCGTCTCTTGCCACTTCGGAATAAGACAGATCATTCAATACAATATCAGAATAGACCGACTTCTGATGCTCCGTTAAAAGCTCACCATAAAAATCATACAACAATGCTTGTCTGACGATCTTTTCCATCTGTTTCCTTCCTTGTAAAGTAAATTCGCTTTACATCAACATTCGTTAGTATACAGAAAGACAAAAGGAATGTCAAGTCTTTTTTCTTGACATTCCCTCTTTTTTATGAAAAATCAATCATATCGGTTATCATTACTCTTATTTTCTGAAAAATTTGCCATCCGACTCCTGTTCTAACATTAGTTGAATGTCCGTATGAATCTGTTTTTTCAAGACATCCACATTTGCAAATTTCTCTTCCGGACGAATGAAATACAATAATTCCGTCTTCAGGCACCGACCATACAAATCCCCTGTATAATCTAACAGATGCGTCTCTAATCCAACCCGATGAATTCCATCTACCGTTGGTTTCTTACCTAAATTGCTGATTCCTTTGTATTCAATACCATCCACGCTGACACGGCTTGCATAGACACCATATGCCGGAATAAGCTTCTGCTCCGAAATCTTCTGATTCATAGTAGGAAAACCGATCGTATGTCCCAAATGCTGTCCATGTACCACTTCACCATACACAAAGTATGGATTCCCAAGCATTTCATTTGCAACATAAAAATGAGATTCCAACATGTCACGGATGATCGTTGAGCTCACCACTTTACCATGTAATGTCTTCTTTGGTATCGCATGTACTTCGAAATGATATTGTTCTCCTAATGCCTGCAATAATGCTACATTTCCGCTTCTTCCCTTGCCAAAACGAAAGTCCTCACCAACATAGATTGCCTGCACACCTAACTGTCTTACCAGACACTTTTCAACAAATTCTTCCGGAGAAAAAGCGGCAAATTCTCTCGTAAACGGATAATCCAACACTACATCCATCCCTAATTCTTCGAAATAATGTGCTTTTTCTTCCTGCGTATAGATACTCTTATGTACCCGCCCGGTCAATACAGAACTCAGGACATTTCCAAAAGTAAATACCAATGCAATTCTTCCGAATTGTTTTTCTTTCCGTAGTCCATCCATCAACATCTGATGCCCTAAATGAATGCCATCAAACTTACCAAGTGCAATTGCCGTTCCCTGTGTATGAAATTGTCTTGCTTCTTCATCCCGTAAATATATCATGCTGTCCTAATATCCTTTATCTGTTCTAATTAAGCCTGCTATGTCCGTTTTCACAGAAACATCTTATCTGCTTTCCAGACACCGTTATCCTGCTGATACCGGTATATTGCTTTAAACGTACCATCTTTATCATAAACAAGCATCTGTTCCCCATCCGCCGGATCAGAAACATCCTCTGCAAAATCCTGCCTGCTTAACAGATTTCCATTCAATAATCTGCTATTTGCGGCATCCGTCACCGTATAGTGTAACAGATGAGGAAACATCTGATCAATCGGAAGTATATGGGAAGAAATCGTTCCATCCTCAACAGCCTGTTCCACATCCGATAACTTCATCGCCTTATCTAATGTAAAAACTGCTCCGGATTCCTCTGCATTAACCTCGGTTCGCACTAAAGCTTCCATAATTGCTCCACATCCAAGCTTAGCACCAATATCCCGGCAAAGACTCCGGATATAAGTTCCTTTACTGCAGCTAACCATGAATCTTACATACGGAAGGTCGATCGATTCAATCTGAATCTCATGCACCGCAACTCTTCTCGGCTCCCGTTCAATCACCTTTCCCTGTCTTGCTAATTCATACAACTTCTTACCATTTATCTTAATTGCAGAATACATTGGTGGAATCTGGTCATATTCTCCCACAAAAGATAAGATCGCTTCCCGAACCTGTTCTTCCGATACCGTAACATCACTCTTAGATTGTACCGTTCCGGAACTATCCTCGGTATCGGTTGTTATTCCAAGCTGCATGGTTGCCTTATAGCATTTGTTCTTATCCGTCAGAACATCACACAATTTGGTTGCTTTCCCTAAACAGACAACTAAGACTCCTTCCGCATCCGGATCCAACGTTCCTGTATGCCCTATCTTCTTCTGTTTCAGAATGCCACGAAGCTTTGCTACAACATCAAATGAGGTAAATCCTTTTTCCTTGTATATATTAATCACACCATCAAACATTCTGCCTATCCTCTGTTCTTTGTCAGTTTTCGTTACAGAAGCCATCATTCTGCTTCTGCATGGTCTAACTGCACTTTGATCATATCTGTTATTTTCAAAATGATCGTATCCTTGTCACCTTCTACTTCACACCCGGCAGCACGTACATGCCCTCCACCGCCAAGTGAACCTGCGATCATACTGACATTCACAATCTCATTCGAACGCAGGGAACATTTAAAGGTTCCTTTCTTCGGATACTCATACATCCACAAAGCACATTCGACACCTTCTGTAATACGCAGGGCATCCACAATCCCATCCGTATCTAAGTTGGTTGCATTCTGCTCGTCAAATACGTCTTTTTTCAAGCAGGATACAATCACTTTTCCATCAAACATCAAAAACGCAGCATCTAATGCTTTGGCAAGCATCTTATTCTGTTTGAACGTCTTCTGGTAGAAAGTTCCATCAATTACCAACTGACTTCTGGCGCCTTTCTCGATCAGACGTCCTGCAATCTCCATAGTCTGTCTTGTTGTATTGGAATACTTAAACACGCCTGTGTCATGCACTATACCAAGATACAGACATTCCGCACATTGCTGCGATATCTTGTCTTCTTCCAATAACGTATATACCACTTCAGCGGCTGCACTGCATTCCGTCTTCAGAAAACAGACATCACCAAATCCCTGATTGCTTATATGATGATCTATACACATCGTTCGCCTTGCTGTATCAAAATACGATACATAATCACCATGACGGTCCAGATCACCACTATCCATAGAAATACAAAGGTCATAAGTCTGATCCTTTTTCTCGTGCAATATCTGATCTGCTCCATGCAGAAACATAAATTCCTGTTTGAATGCATCCAGATAAACATCCACCTGTTTATCCGGATAATTGTCTAATACATAATTATAAACACCTAAGCAGGAACCAACACAATCTCCATCCGGGCGCATGTGTCCCAGAATCACAATATCCTTCGCTTTTTCTATTTCTTTAATAAAATCGTTCATTCTACTCCTCGTCTGAATCTTTCTCTTCCGAATGAGCTGCCATATCATGACTCATTACATCATCTATCTTCTTTGACATATTAATGGCATATTCAATGGACTCATCCATATAAAAACTGATTTCCGGGGTATTTCTTAAATTAATACTGCGGGCAAGTTCCTTCCGGATATATCCGGAAGCACTCTTAAGGCCCGCTAAGGTATCGGCTTTGGCCTGCTCATCCCCTAATACCGAAATGTACGCTTTACATTCTTTAAGATCCGGGGTGACTATAACCTGGGTAACAGAAGTCATGGCATGAATCCGCGGATCTTTGATCTCACGGCTGATAATTCTTGACAATTCCTTCTGCACTTCCCCATTAATTCTTGTATTCTTAATACTTGTGCGTCTCATATACTCTCCAATCTGTTCTACACTCTAGTCTAACGAGGCACTTCCACCATTTCATAAGCTTCAATCTGGTCATCTTCTTTCAGATCATTGAAGTTTTCAAGAACAATACCACACTCGAAACCATTCTTTACTTCCTTCACATCATCCTTAAATCTCTTAAGGGATGCCAACGGACCTTCATAGATCTGTTCACCATCTCTGGTAATACGCACACTGGATTTCTTACGGATCACACCGTCTAATACGAAACATCCGGCAATCGTACCAACACCTGAAGCCTTAAATGTCTGACGAACAACCAAATGTCCGGTTACCTGCTCTTCATATACAGGATCCAACATACCCTTCATGGCTGCCTCAATATCCTCAATCGCGTTATATATAACCTTATACAATCTTAAATCTACTTTCTCACGTTCTGCAACATCCTTTGCCTGTGCATCCGGACGTACGTTGAATCCAATGATGATTGCATTGGACGCTGAAGCTAAGATAACATCCGACTCGTTGATCGCACCAACGCCGGCATGGATTACCTTAATGACAACTTCCTCATTAGAAAGCTTCAACAGACTCTGCTTAACAGCCTCTACAGAACCCTGTACATCTGCTTTAACAACTAAGTTAAGCTCCTTAACATTACCCGCCTGAATCTGAGAGAACAGATCATCTAATGACATCTTTGCCTTTGTCTCGGCAAGAAGCTTCTCTTTATCACATGCAATATAAGTCTCTGCCATGGAACGTGCTTCTTTCTCGTTCTTTGTTGCGATAAATATCTCACCTGCTGCCGGAACACCATTCAGACCAAGAATCTCAACCGGCTGGGAAGGACCTGCTTCTTTCACACTCTGTCCCTTATCATTCAACATGGCACGAACTCTGCCATATGCACTGCCAACGGTAATCGTATCTCCTACCTTTAAGGTACCTTTCTGTACTAAAATAGTCGCAACCGGACCACGTCCCTTGTCTAACTCTGCCTCGATGACAATACCACGCGCCTTACGGTTTGGATTGGCTTTTAACTCTAACACTTCTGCTGTCAGAAGGATCATTTCCAATAAGTTATCAATACCTTCCTTTGTATGTGCAGATACCGGACAGAATACGGTAGAACCACCCCAGTCTTCGGCGATCAACTCATACTCTACCAATTCCTGTTTTACACGCTCTACATTTGCACTTTCCTTATCAATCTTATTCACTGCAACAATGATCTCAATCCCGGCAGCCTTGGCATGATTGATCGCCTCGACCGTCTGTGGCATAACACCATCATCCGCAGCTACAACTAAGATTGCAATGTCCGTTGCCTGCGCACCACGCATACGCATCGCAGTAAATGCCTCATGACCCGGTGTATCTAAGAATGTGATCTGCTGACCATTGACATCTACTGTGTAAGCTCCGATATGCTGCGTGATACCACCGGCCTCACCGGAGGTAACGGAGGTCTCCCGGATTGCATCCAAAAGGGATGTCTTACCATGATCAACGTGACCCATAACACAGACAACCGGTGGACGCTCTACTAATAAAGATTCATCTTCTTCCTCTTCCTTAAGCATCTCCTCGATCACATCAACCTTAACCTCTTCCTCTGCAATACAGTTATACTCTAATGCAATCTCTGCTGCCTTTTCAAAATCAAGATCAGTATTAACGGTTACCATCTCACCTGCTAAGAATAACTTCTTGATTAATTGAGATACCGGGGTCTTCACTTTATCTGCAAGTTCCTGAACAGTCAGAACTTCAGGAAGTTCAATTGTACGAATCACCGGTTCTTCCGGTTCCTTTGGCTTTGGTTTCTGTACTGGCTTATTCACTGTCTTCGTTCCTTTTACCGTAAAATGTTCATTCTTCTTACGATTTCTCTTTCTGCTATCGCCATCTTCAAATAAAGAACTCTTATCCCGCTCTTTCTTATCCTTGTGCCGATCCATACGATCACGATCCATAGATGCCCGGTCCATTGGTGCCGGAATAGAGATCTTCTCATCTCTTCTTCCGTCACGGCGCTGATTGCCACCATTTGTATTCGGGCGGCCGTTATTAAAACCTCCACGATTATTACTGTTAAAGTCTCTTCTGTCTCCCTGTGGACGACCATTACGGTCTCCCTGCGGACGATTACCGTTAAAGTCTCTTCTATCTCCCTGTGGACGACCATTGCGGTCTCCCTGTGGACGATTACCGTTAAAGTCTCTTCTGTCTCCCTGTGGACGACCATTGCGGTCTCCCTGTGGACGGTTGCCGTTAAAGTCTCTTCTGTCTCCCTGTGGACGACCATTGCGGTCTCCCTGCGGACGGTTGCCGTTAAAGTCTCTTCTGTCTCCCTGTGGACGACCATTGCGGTCTCCCTGTGGACGGTTACCGTTAAAGTCTCTTCTGTCTCCCTGTGGACGACCATTGCGGTCTCCCTGTGGACGGTTGCCGTTAAAGTCTCTTCTGTCTCCCTGTGGACGACCGTTACGATCTCCCTGCGGACGATTGTTCTGTTCTGAACTTCTTACCGGTTCCGTCTTGATTTCCTGTTTTGCAGGAGCCGGTGACGATTTTTCCTGAACCGTCTGTTTATTCTCCGGCTTAACGGAAGCTGGTGCTGATTGCATCGGCTTACCCGCAAATCTCGCCTTTACTTTACCTGCATCCTCATCTGATACGGAACTCATATGATTCTTTACTTCAACGCCGTTCTTTTTCAGTATTTCAAGAACCTCTTTGCTATCTTTATTTAAACTTTTTGCTAATTCATATACTCTGATTTTTGCCAAATCGTTACACCTCCATACTTTCGTCTTCATCCATATGCTTTACAGCAGCCTTTGCAAGACCCGGATCTGTAACTGCTAAGGATGCACGAAATTCTTTGCCACAGGCGTTTCCAAGTGATACCTTATCTGAAAACACCTTCATAGTTACATGGTAGTATTCACACATATTCTGAAACTTCTTCTTTGTATTATCAGATGCATCCTGCGCCACAACGACTAAGTACGCCTTTCCTTCTTTGACTGCTTTCTCCGTGGAGAACTCACCGGTCACTGTCTTACCCGCTTTGGTTGCTAAGGATAGCATAGACAATGCTTTGTTATTCTGTTTCAATTGCCATCAGCTCCTTTTCTAATTGTTCATAAACATCTGTGCCAATGGACATCTTAAAGGATCGTTCCAAGCCTCTTGATTTCATAGCTTTATCCAGACACTCGCGGTTCAAATGCAAATAGGCACCGCGACCATTCTCTTTTCCGGTCGGATCCAATTTAATCTTGTTGTCTTTTGTCTTGATCACCCGAAGCATATCCTTCTTTGCAATCATCTCACCACACCCGACACATTTTCGAAGCGGTGTTTTCTTTGCCATTCTATCACATCCCATCTCTTCGCAATCCATTCTCTATCCTACAAGCTTACGCAGAAAATAAACGGATTATGCTATATTAAGCATTCTCATCCATATCGTTCTCATCTGCATACTCTTGCTCAGAATAATTATCTTCCTCATCATAAGAATCATAATTGTCATCCTGATCATAATCCTCGTCATAATCATCATATCCATAAGCTTCTCTTGCCTGAGATTCGCTCTTGATATCAATCTTATAACCGGTCAGACGTGCTGCAAGTCTTGCATTCTGTCCTTCCTTACCAATTGCTAAGGACAACTGATAATCCGGAACAATAACCCTTGCACTCTTATCTTCCTCATCAACCTGAACAGAAACAACCTTGGATGGGCTTAACGCATTCTCAATAAAAGTTGCCGGATCCTCACTCCAATTAATAATATCGATCTTTTCTCCTTTCAGATCGTCAACAATATTATTCACACGGTTACCATTCATACCAACACATGCACCAACCGGATCTACATTCGGATCATTTGACCATACTGCAATCTTAGAACGTGACCCAGCCTCTCTCGAAATGGACTTGATTTCTACTGTTCCGTCTGCAACTTCCGCTACTTCTTTCTCGAACAAACGCTTTACAAGTTCCGGATGCGTACGGGATACAATAACCTTCGGTCCTCTGTTTGTCTCTTTTACCTCTACAACATAGAGCTTAATACGGTCTGTCGGACGATAATGTTCTGACTTGACCTGCTCATTCTCCATCAGCAAAGCATCCATCTTGTCATCTAAGCTGACTGAAATGTTCTTGCCAACATAACGCTGTACCACACCGGTAACCACATCCTTCTCTTTGCAATAGAAATGATCAAATAATGCTTTCTTCTCTTCCTCCTTGATCGTCTGTACGATAACGCTTCTTGCCTGCTGTGCTGCGATACGTCCAAAATTCTTAGGAGTGATCTCAACATTCACAGTATCACCTACCGCATACTTGGAACTGATCATCAATGCTTTCTCTAAAGAAATCTCTGTTGCATCATCCTCTACGACATCTACAACCTGCTTAGCCGCATATACTTCAATTGCCCCTGTCTCCCGATCCATGTTCACCGTTACATTCTCACTCTTACCAAAATCCTTCTTACAGGCATCCAATAACGATTTCTCGATCGCTTCGATAATTACATCTTTTGAGATTCCTTTCTCCTTCTCAATCTGCTCTAATGCAAGCATTAATTCTGACATTTTTCTGATTCCTCCTTCAATATTCTAAAATTCAAATGCTAATCTAATCAATGCTAAGTTACTACGTTCAATCTGTACTTCTTCATCATCTTCCATAATAACTGTAATGTTCTTGTCATCAAATTCTTTGAGTTCTGCTTCAAATTCTTTCACTTTACTGTCTGCAAGCGGCTTAAACAGCCTAATCTCCACCATCTTCCCAAGATTCCTTGCAAAATCTTTGTCTTTTTTCAATGGACGAAGTAATCCGGGAGAACTCACCTCCAGAATATATGCATCCTTGAATTTCTTTTCGTATGCATCAAGCTTCGGATTCAGTTCCCGGCTTATAAGAACACAATCATCGATCGTAATCCCGCCCGGCTTATCTGCATAGACACGCAGATAATAATTCGAGCCTTCTTTCACATACTCTACATCTACCAGTTCAAATCCATTCTCCTCAACAATCGGAAGAACTAATTCTTCACAGGTAGCCTCAATCTGTTTCTTAGTCATAAATGACCCCTTTCCATATGCAATTGTCTTACACCCGCAACACGCTGCCTTACAACGTAAAGAGAGTGGACAATATGCCCACTCTCTTGCATGTCAATATGTTACGGTGTAAGAATACCACTACTTTCCGGAAAATGCAAGCATTTTCTTCAAATTTCTGTATTTTCCTTTCATTCTCTAAATGGAAGAACCGTTGCTGCATGCATTGGATATGCCATAATCATACTTTCCATACATGATATCTGTAATTTTATCCCCGGTTCCTTCTTATAATACCTGGTTGTAAATACCATCTCACCATCATTGAGATATATCTCCAATATGGAAGAATCAATCAAAATCCGTAAAGATCTTATCTCTTTGATTCTCGTTTTGCGAACATCCCGCCCACAGCCACATTCTTCTGTCAGAGTTAACCGGATCCATCCATCCTCGTATTGCAATTTTACACCGTCTGCAATCATAATCTCAAAGCTATCCGGCAACTCATTACATAACAGATCCATATATTCGAATGGAAATATTGTCTCTTTTTGCGATACTGCAATACATGCACCTGTACGAAGCTGTTCTAACTCCGGAATTGGTTCCTGACAGATTGTCTGGTTTCCGGTAGAATCCACTTTCATTCTGATTCTTCTAGGAACCGTCAGACAATGCTGCCAGCCTTCTTTATCCGCTTCCGGATTCCGGTAATCCGCATCCGGCATACCCGCCCATCCGATCAGAATTCTCCTTCCCTGACCGTCTACAAAGGTCTGCGGAGCATAGAAGTCAAACCCCTTGTCCCATTCGTAGAAACAATTCTCATCTATTATTACCTGACTTTCTGTACAGTGTGTGATCCAATCCTTCAAAATGAAATACCCCGCCTGGTATTGATTCTGATACCGATCCTCCTGTGACTGTAATCCCTGCGGAGATACCGAAAGAATCTGTCCATTAAGAAATGTACACAAATCGGGGCACTCCCACATATATCCAAATGCTTCTTGTGTTGTTACAATCTTATATAGCTCCCACTTTCTCATATCTGTCGAACGATAGATCAACACCTCTCCCTTATCCTGCAGTGTTCTGGCTCCTAAAAGCATATAATAATATCCTTTTTCTTTCCATACTTTGGGGTCTCTCACATGACAGGACAATCCGTCCGGATACTGTACAGTTGGAATCACAACCTCTTTTTTCCCAAAATGAATGCCATCCTGGCTTTCTACCAATATCGTATCGGCAAGTCTGCCGGATGTTGTATAATCGTGATTTCCCGGCAGCTTCACATTACCGGTATAGAAAAGATGCATGCCTTTGTCATCAATAAAACTACTGCCTGAATAGACACCGTCCCGATCGAATTCCTCATCCGGAAGAAGTGGCACCGACATATATTCAAACTCACACCAATTCTTCGTCCGATAATGTCCCCAGCCTTTCGTTCCGTTCCCTTTTGCATCATGTGGTGCATATTGAAAAAATACATGATACTGTTCATCAAGCTGACATAATCCATTCGGATCATTCATCCATCCGGTTGGCGGCATTAAATGAAAGCCGTTTCGCAAGATTGATTCCTGCGGATCGACCATATGTTGTTCTAACTGTGCAATCTGCTCCCGCATCTTCTGACCTGCTGCATTCATCGCCTGCCTCCTGTTATTATCGTTCTACTTTAACAATTGCATCCATTGAAGAAACATCCCCGGTCTTAGTAATCCGGATTCCTGCAAAATCATCTGTATTCGTTACAATCACCGGCGTTGTAATATCATAGTTATACTCCTGAAGCTTCTTCAGATCCACCTCTAATAACAGGCTTCCTGCTTTGACGATATCCCCTTCTGCTACATGGCATGTATAACCTTCTCCATTCAACATAACAGTATTGATGCCGACATGAATCAGTACCTCTACACCATCTTTACTTATCAATCCAATCGCATGCTTCGTATCAAATACAGTGGTTACTTTTCCGTCAAATGGTGCATATACTTTTCCTTCTTCCGGAATAATTGCGGCACCTTTTCCTAAGACCTCACTTGCAAATGTCTCGTCCCTTACTTCAGAAAGAGTAATTACCTTACCCTTAATCGGCGCATATATGGTGTCCGGATCCGACACTGTTTTGACAGTTACTTTCTCCTGGATCACATTCAATTTCTTTGGCTCTTTATATAACACCCAGGATACACTGAATGCCACGGCTGCTGCTACTACCATAACTAACAGATACGCAACCGTACAATCAGTTGTAATAAGGAATCCGAATAATCCGGTAATTCCATATGCTGAAGATCCTGCACCTGTAATTCCTGCAACTAAAGCTCCACATGCACCACCGATACAACCTGCGATAAACGGCTTCATATAACGGATATTTACACCAAAGATGGCAGGCTCTGTAATTCCCAAGAACGCAGATAAGGATGCCGGTAATGCCATAGACTTTGTCTTCTGATCCTTCGTCTTCAATGCAACGGCAAGAGCGGCTGCTCCCTGTGCTATATTCGCTGCTGTTGCAATCGGCATCCAGGTATCAATTCCGTTTGCACTTAATAATCCGGCTTCTAATGCATTATACATATGATGTACACCCGCTACAACAGTTGGTGCATACACCGCACCACAAAGCATAGCACCGATTCCAAATGGAATATTGATCAAATGTTCTACACCGGATAATACACCATTCTCAATCGTCGAGAAGATCGGACCGAAAATCGTAAGTGTCAGATATCCTGTTACCAATACCGTAACCAAAGGTGTTACAAACAGATCAATGATCTCCGGTACGATCTTATGCAGTTTCTTCTCTAATACGGACATAAACCAGACTGCGATCACAACCGGAATTACATGTCCCTGATAACCTACTAAGTTAATATCATACAATCCAAACCAGGCAGATGCAGTTGGTATGGAATCAGCTCCGGCTACATTCCATGCATTTAACAGATCCGGATGGATCATGATCATACCAATCACAGCTCCAAGAAACTGATTCCCGCCAAATACTTTTGCCGCACTGATTGCGATCAGAATCGGCAGAAATGTAAATGCTGCATTTGCAAAAAGGTGAATAATCGTATAGGTTCCTGACTGTGCCATCTGTGGCCATACATTGCAAAGACCTTCTAAAAGTCCCATCAATAATCCACTTGCTACGATTGCCGGAATGATCGGAACAAATACATCTCCTAATGTCTTGATTGCTCTTAGAAATACATTCTGCTTACCGGTTGCTGCTACCTTGACATCTTCTTTCGTTCCTGCTGCAATTCCTGCCTGTTCAATAAATGCATCATATACCTTATTCACAATTCCGGTTCCAAAGATAATCTGCAACTGTCCGGATGCCTCAAAAACGCCTTTCACTCCTTCTACATTCTCAAGTGCAGTCTTATCACACTTGCTATTGTCTGCGATCACCAGCCGCAATCTGGTTGCACAATGTGCTGCAGATATAATATTGTCTTTTCCTCCGATCAACTCTAAGACCTCTGATGCTGCTTTTTCGTAATTCATAATCATACCTCCTTTATTGCGTAATCGTTCTCATTATCATTCAAAGCAACAATAATGCATTGCTATTCACATTCATATGGTATCGTTCTCATCCATTATTTAGATTATATCATACCGTGAATAAATGTAAATATGCACATTATACAAGAATCATCAAATTTCCTTATCTATTATTACCAATGGATAAATACTCATTCACTCCTTGCGTTTTTGCTTTATAGAACGAACTTTCCTATAAAAGTAAAAAACCACAGAGATCAAAACAATCTCTGTGGTTCTATTATCTCTTATTCTAACGATAGATTAGTTACCCATCTGAGCCGCAACTTCTGCAGCAAAATCTTCGTTCTTCTTCTCCATTCCTTCACCAACTTCGAAACGAACAAACTTAGTAACTTTCAGATCCTTGCTAACTGACTCAAGATACTTAGCAACTGACTGCTTACCATCCTCAGCCTTAACATAAGTCTGATCCATAAGACTAATTTCTTTTACATGCTTAGAGATACGTCCCTCAACAAGACCATTGAAGATCTTATTGCCAACAATTGCATCCTTGTCAGCAATTGCTAACTCTGCTAATGTGTTCTTTGCTTCTGTTGAAAGGAAGTTTGGAAGGTAATTCATATTGCTCTTCTTCTCTTCGTAAATGGCAATATCTTCATCGCTCCACTTCTTATCGTTAACGGCCTTATCAAGTAATCCCTGTAAGATTGGCTTTGGAAGAGAGAAAGGATCATTCAGTGCACTGTCAATAGTAATCTCTTTTAACTTAGCCATCTCGTCAGCAGAGATATCTGCTCTGCAGATATACTGTGGATTCATAGCTGCAATCTGCATTGCAACATTGCCAAGTGCTTCTTTTACAGAATCATCTGCTGCACCTGCACCTGCAACCAATACACCAATACGTCCACCACCGTGTAAGTAAGATACTACACAATCACCGGTAACTTTCTCGAAACGACGGAAAGATAACTTTTCACCAATTGTAGCAGTCTTCTCAACAAGGGCATCCTTCAAGCCACCCTCTTCTAATAATGCTGCAACATCCTCACCGTTGTCACCGCCATTCAATGAAGAAACAAGTGCCTGATCAGCAATCTCCTGAACAAATGTCTGGAATACTTCGTTCTTTGCAACGAAATCTGTTTCAGAGTTAACCTCAACAACAACACCGGTCTTTGCGTCTGCAGAAATAGCAGCTCTTGCAATACCTTCCGCAGCAATTCTGCTTGCTTTCTTCTCAGCCTTAGCAGCACCGCTCTTACGAAGTGCCTCTACTGCTGCATCCATATTACCATCACACTCAGTAAGTGCTTTCTTACAATCCATCATACCAGCTCCGGTCATCTCACGAAGCTCTTTTACCATACTTGCTGTAATAGCCATCTCAAATGTCCTCCATATTCTTAGTATACAAAGGAATAGAACGGCCTATACGTCGTTCTATTCCACAATTGCTATTATTCCTCAGTAGCTGCCTCTTCTGCAACTTCTTCTGTCTCAGCATCCATACCCTGATTAGCTTCGATAACAGCATCTGCCATCTTTGCAACAATCAACTTAACTGCACGGATTGCATCATCATTACCAGGAATTACATAATCCAATTCTTCCGGATCACAGTTTGTATCAGCGATACCAACCAAAGGAATTCCTAATGAATGAGCTTCCTGAATACAGATTCTCTCTTTGCGTGGATCTACAACAAAGATCATATCCGGAGCACCGCCCATTTCCTTAATACCACCTAAGTTCTTCTGAAGCTTATCCATCTCCTTCTTGATGTTGATAACCTCTTTCTTAGGAAGTACGTCAAATGTTCCGTCCTCTTCCATCTTCTCATACTTCTTCAAGGTAGCGATACGAGTCTCGATTGTTCTCCAGTTCGTAAGCATACCACCTAACCATCTCTCGTTAACATAGTACATACCACATCTCTCAGCCTCTGTCTTAACAGAATCCTGAGCCTGCTTCTTAGTACCTACGAATAAAATCTTACCACCCTCTGCAGCACATTTCTTGATTGCTTCATAAGCTTCATCTACCTTACCAACAGACTTCTGTAAGTCAATAATGTAGATTCCGTTACGCTCAGTATAAATGTACTCAGCCATCTTAGGGTTCCATCTTCTTGTCTGGTGTCCGAAATGTACACCGGCTTCCAATAACTGTTTCATTGAAATAACGCTCATAATTATACCTCCTGGTTTGTCTTCCAACGACTTCTCATGTCCGGAAACAGGTCTATAACACGCGTCCTTTGATTATAAATCTGCACCACTCCGGATAATCCATCGTTGTGTTTTATTTTTACCGAGTGGTATTATAACATAGTAAAACAAATACCACAAGGATTTTTTTGTATTATTTTGTATGAATTTTATAATCTTAGTATCAAACCTTATAAAGGATCAGAAATTGCTTCTGCAATGGCATGAAAGTCCATCCCTTTTGAGAGGATATGCGTTCCTACTCGAATTCTGGATGCATATCCATTGTCAATCAGATATTTATCGAATTCGGCTGCATCTTCTATCATGCCGGCATCCTTGAGCTGCTGACATACCGTATCTGATGCAGACCCTCTTGCAATTGTAATCTCAACGGTTTCTTCCGGTTGTTCTGTCGTCTCCTCCGATGTTGCTTCGGTAGCAGACTCTGTTGTTGCTTCCGTCGTTGTATCCGCTTCCGTCACCTGCGAAGTCTCTGTCTCGGAATCACTTGCCGTCTCAACTTCTGTCTTTGATGAATTATTATCAAGCAGATCTTTGATAGACGTACCCGGTTCAACCATACCTAACTCTTTTGCTCTCTCGATCACTTGCTGATCTGTCATCTTCGAATTACCCGCTTGCCTGTACGCAACTGAGAAAATAATGGTTGCAAATACAATTCCAATTCCAACTCCTCTTAAAAAATATCTGAATTTCATTCTTTCTCTCCCTGGTACAAATCAATCACTAATTTCACTTCACCTACACCAAGCCCTAACTGTTTTGCAATCTCAATGATACTATTACCATTTCTGTGCATCTCTAAAATGATATCATTGGAGTTTGCATTCTCTTCAAATTCCTCTTCTAATGTATCCTCTAAGCTATCATCCGCAGCATCCAACTCCTGAAAAACATCTTCTTCTGATGAGATATCTTCTTCTGCATTAGATTCGGTCACTTGTTGTGCCTTCTGTGTTCCTTTCTCGGACTCTACAGTCTTCTTTTCATCTGTTACCGAAGATTCCTGAATCACATTTGTCATTACTTGATTTGCTGTTTGAGGCTGCATCTGTCGTACATCTTCCTTATATCCGGCAAGAATCTCTTCCAATTGTTTCTTTGTCTCATCAATCTTCTTAACGGTATTCATAATCTCTTTCTGTTTGTCATCCAGCATACTATACAGGAACATAACTTCTTTGTGGTTCTTCTCAATCTGTTCACAAACCGCAACTGCATAATCACCCAATGCCATCGTCTTCTCATTCGCCATGGAAGAAAGAGATTCATTTGTTTCATACAAGATGTCTTTTGCCTGATTAGCAATCACATCTTCAATCTTTCTTTTAATAATCTTAAGTTCGCGATCTGAAAACTCATAATTATCATCTACTGTAAGCAGATCAATATTAAAGTCTGATTGCTTCTTCGTAAGTTTCTCTGAAAGAAAAAAGCTTACCAGAACAAACACAATTCCTATTATAATCATTGCTATAATTAATGGTGTCATTTTCTACTCCTGTCTATATCTGTATATTAATCCTTGGCTGCTGTTTCTCATTCCGTACAGATGTTTCTGTCGGTATCTCTTCATTCTCCGGCTGCTCTTTCTTTCTTCGTCTGCGCCTTGAATCCTTATAAGTTCCATTGCCTTCTTCTTTGGCATCATATTGGTATTCCGCAAACTGATTCGCATCCTTCTTGATCACAGTCTCACTATTATGCTGTACTTCTTTTTGTACTTCATTTGCTGCAAAATTATTCTCATTCACAATCTGACGATTTTCAAAATGTTTCTCTGTTCCAACCGACTCTGTTCGTGGCAGGAGCATCTGCATTTCAATTGGTCGTATCATTCCAAAGACCTCCTACATTGACATACTCACCACATCTGCACCATCTAAGCGGAACTGACATCTGCTCCTCACGTCTTTGACCGGATATATCCGGTTGGCAATATGAATAGATACCCCGGGATAAATTGTGTAATTCACTACAATTCTTCCTCCCTTTTTCTCTTCAATCGCCTGTTTCAATTCCAGATATTCTTTGGACTCTACCTCCAGATCAGCGGATAGCTGCTTGAATAATTCACCCGCCTGCTTGGCTGCAACAAGCTGATTGGGCAATAACTTGACACCTTCTGCCATTTTCTTGCGAAATGTTTCCAGAATCTGCTTATTCTCCGATAATTCATCCTGTTTTGTCTTAATTGAAACACTCAATTCTCTCACACGATCTAATATTTCCGGCTCAACTCCGACTTTCAATTCTGTTGCAGTATTCATTTTATTGCCAAAAACACTCGCTTCTATTCGTTTGCCGGCAGATACATTGCCACCGATCACAAATCCCTTTCGTCCACTAACAATTACCTGCTCTCCTGCATCCACATTAGAATGCAGACATGAACCAACATTAACCGTTCTCCCGGCTTTCACTGTGCAGCTTTCAATGAATTTGGCAATAATATCATTGCCCGCCTTTAACAGACACCTATTCATACCCTGCACTCCACGTTTCAATACGATATTACCACCTGCAATCAGAGTAGCACCTTCCACAACACCGTCTACTTCTATATCTCCGGAAGCTTCTACCGTAAATCCTGCGCACACATTACCCGGAATAACTACATTACCTGTATAATGAATATCTCCTGTAGACGGATCTACATTCGCAGCAATCCGGTAAGTATTGGATACAAATACCATATCCCCCTCTAACTTCACATCTCCATCAACCTGGGAATAGATCTCTGTCTTATCTTCAGACAGTTCAATGTTCCGGCCATATTTCAGTACCCCCCGCTTTACTTTAAGCGGCATTACTTTATTGCCAAAAACATCCATTCCCGGAGTACCTTCCACTTCCGGAGTCATCTTTGCCAATAACTCTCCCTGTTTCACAGAAGTAAACAGATTCAGTTCGTGGAAATCTACACTTCCATCCTCTAATAACTTCGGTTTAGAAGTAGGTTCTGTATCAAACATATACTGAATCATCGCATCTTTCCCCTGTACAACCGCAGTTCCCTTCGCAATCGGAATATCTCTGCAATATTGGGGACCTGCAACAAATGCACGGATTATCTTCTCAGAAATCCCGTGTCGGATGCGACACTTAGTCAGTTCGTTGAGGATCTCCCTCTCTGTCATTCTCTTTCCATTTTCTGATGGTGGATAAAAACGGATAACCACTAACATTTTGTCTTCTGAAACCCGAACAGATGCTTTTTCGTTCACTTCTGCAATCACATCTGATGAAACATAAATCTCCTTGATCTCTTTCGCCATAGAGACTTCTTTGGTCAATTTCGGTATATCATACTCGGTAATTCCGCATTGTTCAAGGTATTGAAACAATTCCGGCATCATAATCGGCTTACCGTTAGTCTGTGCCGGAAATATCCGGATAAATACCCCATTCTCCCGGATCACTAACTGAAAATACGCATTGGTGTATCTCATATGATCTACCTCCTTACTGTCTCTTATCCCATTAATAGTTCAAAGTATTTTCCAAGTTGTTTCTTCATCTTCTCTAACGCCTTAGAATGCAGTTGAGAAATTCTTGATTCTGATACTTCTAACACCTGTGCCACTTCTTTGAGCGTCAAATCTTCATAATAGTATAATAATACAACTTTTCTTTCTTTTTCCGTCAACAAATCCAATGCCGCCATTAACATTTGCTTGACTTCTTCCCGGTCAACAGCATCTTCCGGCTCTATATATGCTGTATTTCGGAATTCTTTAACTCCATTTTCCGTTCCCTGCTCCATAAATTCATCCAGCGAGGCAATGTTGGAAATATTAGTCAACCCTTCCCAATTGTGATACTCTTCTATTGAGATTCCTAACTCGCATGCAATATCCTTATCCTTGACATTAGCGCCCTTTTCTTTCTCTAACTTGGTAATCGCACTCTCCATCTGTTTCTGTTTCTGTCTGACAGAGCGGGGAATCCAATCCATCTTACGTATCTGATCCAATATGGATCCTCTTATACGCAAGCTGGCATATGTCTCAAACTTAATTCCCTTCCCACAATCAAACTTATCAATTGCATCGATCAGCCCAAAGATTCCATATCCAACCAGATCATCATATTCCACTGTATACCCTAAATACATATTCAGCCGTCCTGCTACTAACTTTACCAAAGGAACATATTCTACAATGATCTGCTCCCGCAATTTCTCAGAACGGGTTTTAATATAATCTTTCCAGAGTTTGTCTTTCCTGGTTTCCTCCATTGTAAACACTCCAATACTATATCATTATTATCTGTTCCGAAAGGATCACATCTCTTCTTCATCTTCATCATCGAAATGAACGTTCGATGAATCATCCCTATTCTCCAAATTGTCCTGTGTATCTTCTTCCTCTTCTACCGATTGTTCATCTACATCTGCATTCTCAGATGAATCCATCCCTTTTTGAAGAATCTCAACCACTAACGTTCCAATCACATAAAATATAAGGATCACGATCAGAACAATCAGCAGCGAGATTATAATCTGTCTCCCCATACACATATTAACAATTAACGCAATTAATCCGGCCAGCAGAACAATAAATGCCCTTATATACTGCAATCTCATGTTGGAATCTCCTTATATTCTATATAACTTTTTCACTCTTACCGGCACTTCGGATCGTCAACTTTTTCGTAACATTGTCAAACACAATTGTTCTTCCGTAATCTTTTCCTGTATCCTCCGCTACAATCGGTATCTTAAGTGATGCCAGTACCTCTTTGACCGCCTTCACATTACGTTCGCCAACACTGGCAAGATCTGTCTTTCCCGAAAATTGGAACATCGCTGCCCCACCTGCAATCTTGGCTGCAAGCTGCTGTCTCTTAATCCCACACTTTTCCAATTCTTTCAGTAAATCTTCAATTCCCGTATCTGCAAATTTGGCACGATTAATGTTGTTCTTAATCTCCTTACTGGATGGAAGCATGATATGCGCCATACCACAACAATCATCTGCTTCTGTATATAAGACAATTCCTACACAAGAGCCCAACCCAATTGTAGTAATAGTATCCGGATTCTTGCATAATTTCCAATCTGCAATTCCTACCTTGATCACTTCACCCATAACTTCACCCAATTCCTAATGCCTGAAATATATGTTCATACGATATATCATCTGTCACAAACAATAGGAATCCATTAATCGGTCTCTCATTATCTAAAAACTTGGAATCAATAATTAATGCCTTATCACCAATCTGCCCTAGCTCACTGATTGGAAGACTTAGCACAGCTCCTGCCATATCCACACAAATCGCAGGCGGTGCAATAGTAAACTTCAAATGCGTCAATGTTCCGATAGAGGATATATAAGAACTCATTAATATATTGCCTATTTCTTTCAATGCGGATCGATCCATATAATCAAATTCCGTAAAATTCTCATCATATGTTTTTCCAAGCATCGTACCCGCCAGATTCTTCGCCTCTTCCATCTCAAGCACAAATAATGTCATCCCACTTACTTCTCCGGTAAAATGAGTAAGTATCGCTGCAACAACCGTATCCGGTCCACCGATCATATCAGGAATCTCGTCAAAATCCAACATTTTAACAACCGGCGCCTCAACCTTCAAACCGGAATTAAGCATAACCGACAAAGCGGTTGTTGCATTGCCGGCCCCAATATTACCAATCTCCCGTAACACATCTAATTTCATGCTATTTAATTTCTGATCACTCATTCTATCACCTACGCATTATCCAAATCCTGAATCACACCCTGGATATTCAGTAAAGAAATCAGTGTGTCATTATATTTGCCAACCCCTAGCAAATTACTGCCCTGTTCTTCATAAACCGCTTTCTCTATATTGTCGTCCTCTAGTGCAACTACCTCCCGTACTTCATCCACCAAAACACCGATCTTGGCATTACTTTCCGGTTTCACAATGATAATTCTGGTTGCATTGGTATATTCTTTGTCCGGCAAGCCAAACTTAGTGCGAAGACTCATCACCGGTATGATCTCGCCGCGCAGGTTGATCACACCCGCAAAATAAGACTGTGCTTTCGGTACTCTTGTAATCTGTTGCATCCGGACAATATTATCAATGAATGTAATATCAATACCATACTGTTCATTATCTAACTTAACAACAATATATTGTTTTGATTCATTAACAACTGCATTCTCATCCATATCTAACCCCTCCTTATATTAAAGCATTCGAATCAATAATCAATGCTACTTCACCATCTCCTAAGATCGTAGCACCACTGATCATTCTGTGAATATTAATGTATTTTCCAAGCGGCTTAATAACGATTTCCTGTTGTCCCAACAAATTGTCGATCACAAGACCTGTCTGTTTATCACCTTTCTTCACGATTACAACAACCAGATTCTCCGGTTCTTCTTCCCTCGGTGAACAATCCAGTGCTTCATCTAACCTCACAAGCGGAATCACTGTTCCCCGTAGATTGATTACTTCTTTCTGCTGCACATATTTGATATCATGTACAGACACATCTTCGATCGTTACGATAGAATTCAAAGGAATTGCATATTTTTCCTGTCTTACCTCTACCATTAAAGCCTGAATAATAGCAAGTGTAAGCGGTAATCGTACTGTAAACTTGGTTCCCTCTCCTAACTTAGTGGATACCTCAACATCCCCACCTAAGCCTTCAATCTTATTCTTAACAACATCCAATCCAACGCCACGGCCTGATACATCTGTAATCTTCTCTGAAGTAGAAAATGCCGGACGGAATAACAGATCGATCGCATCTTTTTCAGTCATCATCTCTGCCTGTTCTTCTGTGATCGTTCCTTTCTTAATAGCTGATGCTTTTACCTTCTCAACATCAATACCTGCACCATCATCAATAACCTCAATCGTTACATTGTTACCATCCTGATATGCATTCAACTGGATCGTACCAACCTGTGGCTTACCAAGTTTCAGACGTTCAATCGTTGGCTCCAATCCATGGTCTGCTGAATTACGCAACATATGCATCAATGGATCACCAATCTCATCAATAACGGTACGATCAAGCTCTGTATCCTCACCAGTCATGATCAATTCCATCTCCTTACCCAGCTTCTTGGAAAGATCACGGATCATACGTGGGAATCGGTTCACAACGCTTTCAATCGGAACCATTCGAACCTTCATAACAGATTCATGCAGATTGGTTGTAATACGCTCTAAGTATTCTATCTGCTCATTGAAACTCTGCATAGATGTCTTGCTATCTTCCTGATTGCTGACAGATACTAATCCATTCTTTGCAATGATCAATTCACTTACCAAATTCATCAATACATCAAGCTTCTCAATATCTACACGCACAGAACGGTTAGCAACCGGTTTACTATTCTTAGCCGGAGCAGCCTTTTTCTTCTTAACTTCTTCTTTCTCCGGTGCTTTTTCTTCTTTCTGTACAGAACTTACTACCTCTACATCATTCGGGATCTCATAATTCTCGATCACCACTTCTTTGATCTCAGATACATTGGAAATAATCTTCTTGATCTCTTCTAAGGACTTATCGGAAATGATCAACATAGAGAAATCAAAATCAAACTTCTCATCCTCGATATCCTGTACTCCCGGTACAGACTTGATGATCTCACCTTTGTTCTCCAGTCCTTTAAATACCAGAAAGGCTCTGGCAGCTTTCAGAACACAGCTTTCATCAATATAAACCGTTACTCCATATACATTCAGATTCTTTGCTTTTGCTTCGGTAATTGCATTCTTTTCAAAGTCTGCAATATCAATATGCAGGAATTTACGCTTATCGTTATCCTCTTCCTTCTTATCTTCTTCTTTCACTTCCGGTTGTGCCGGCTTTACATCTTCCGGTGCCCCTTCCGCTTTCAGACAGGCATTCAACATATTGATCAATTCTTCATTATCATTCTCCCCTTCATCAGAGGTATTAATGATACAATCCAGATATTCTTCAATTGCATCCAAACACTTAAATACAATATCCACCAAATCCGGTGTTACACTCATCTTACCGTTACGGATTTCAGAGAAAACATTCTCCATATCATGAGTTAATCTCTGCATCCTCTTAAATCCCATCGTACCTGCCATACCCTTTAATGAGTGAGCTGCACGGAATATTTCATTAATGGTATCAATATTATCCGGCTCTGCCTCTAATACAAGTACCTGATCATTCAGATTCTGCAAATGTTCTTTGGTCTCATCAATAAACATCTCAAGATATTGACTTAAATCCATCTTAACGCACCCCCGTTTTTCTATTAATTTCTTGTCCAATATCATCTAATGGAAGCACAACGTCTGCGAGTCCATTCTCAACAATCGCTTTTGGCATTCCATATACAACACAAGAATCTCTGTCCTGTGCAATTGTATAAATACGCTTATTCTTACGTAGCTCTTTCACTCCCAGATACCCGTCTGCACCCATGCCTGTCAATACAACACAAACAATATAATCAAGTGACAGACCATTCAGACTGTGAAATGTAATGTTAGCACATGGTCTCAGACCATTCACAGGTTCCTGTTCATTTTCCTTAAATAGCAGATTCCCTTTCTGATCCTGTACCAGTTCTAAATGCTTACCACCTTCGGCAAGATATACATGCCCTTTCTCAAGCATCAGACCATCCACCACTTCACTAACCGGTATGGTACTTGTACTGTTCAAGCGTTCAGCTAACGTATTGGTAAATCCCTTGGGCATATGCTGCACAATAACAACCGGTGCATCCAGACGTTCAGAAAGGTCTGGAATCACTTTATGAAGTGCTTTCGGTCCACCCGTGGAGCTGGCAATCACGACTAGTTTTCTTTTGTTACTGTCTGCCATAAATCTCACCTCATATTATATCAATACTTTATATCTCTTATTATATCAAACAGTCTCTACGCATAAGTGCATAGTCACCATTATTCCAGACCAAGTTCCTTCATCCGGTTTTTTCGTTGCGTCTGAAAAATATAATGGATAATTCGTTCCTGTAATGCCTGATCCATCCGGTAGAACTGAACTCTCTGCTCATAGATCTGATTATTATTGACATTCCGTACAGAGAGCAGCACACTGGCCAATGCATATACTACTTCTGATACACCATCCAATTCCATATCAAACCGTATCTCCATTAAAGCACCATTCTCTTCTTTTGAAGAAGAAACAAAACGGATTCCCCCACCGCTTAGATCCAACATGATTCCTTTCTTCCATTCGATTCCGAGTTCATCCGGATTATAAGCCTGTCCGGCTTCAATATACTTTTGTTCTTCAGCATCCACCAGACGATATTGCATCTCCAACCGACAATCCAAACGAAAGAATTCTCTTCTTTGTATCTTCTCTAATGCTCCCTGCAATCGAATCTCCAATAGGAACAGCGACTCCTTTTTGTAACGTCCTTTCACGATCACCTTACAAGATAACAATCCCGCCTTCGTATAGAAAGTTGCAATAAATTCCTGGTCTATTCCAAGCGGAACGACATGCCCTTCCTGTATCGGCATTGATACAAAAAGATTTCCGTTATCCGCTTCATCCAACACCTGACTCACATATACCTTGTCTTCGGCATCTGCATATAAGCGTTTCTCAATCTTTTTTAGTTCTAATTTGTCTCCAATCTGAATTCTCTCATCCATACTCTTACCCGTTATTTTTCTTAGACTTAATGAAACTTAGCAGCACTTTTGCAATTCCACTTTTAGATTTCTCATCTTCCGGAATATCTAATAATTTATTGCACATCCCTTTAATCCGCGCAGCCGCTTCTCCCTCCGGTTCCCGGAGCAGCACAGGTTTTTGTTCTAATACAGAACTGGACATGCTGTTATTCTGCGGAATATAACCAAGATACTCTAAATGAATATTCAGAAATTTGGATACTACAATACTGATCTTTTCGAATATTTCTTCTCCTTCTTCCTGATTGCTGACGCGATTAGTAATAACCTTGATCGACTTCTTCTCCCGTTCAAAATCCTTCTTGCGCTTCACAGCTTTTAAAAGTGAATACGCATCCGTTATCGATGTGGGTTCCGGTGTTACAACAAGCAGCACCTCCGGCGAACTAATCACAAATTCAATCACCGAATCTGCAATACCTGCACCCGTATCTATAATTACCACATCATACATACTGTCCAGTTTCACCATCTTGCTAATCAGCTTCTTTAGGCTGTTCTTGTCTAAATTCACAAGATCCTGTACTCCTGACCCTCCGGATATGAACCCTATTCCGTTCGGTCCCTGCGTAATAATCTCCTCTACAGACCTGCCACCATAAATAATATCTGCCAGATTATATTGCGGACGTATTCCTAACATAACTTCTACATTGGACAATCCAAAATCCGCATCAATAATCACCACTTTTTTGTTAAGATTCTGCAATTGCAACGCCAGATTAACAGAAATGCTTGTCTTTCCGACCCCGCCTTTGCCACTCGTCACCGTAATCACTCTAGAAGATGGTGCCTGTTCTTTCATCTGTTCAACTTTTCTGCGTAATTCATCTGCCTGATCCATAGCCATCTCCTCCTCCTAACACCTGTTTTGCAATCACCTGAGGATTCATGATCTCAATGTCATCGGGTACATTCTGCCCATATGATATATAAGATAATGACATACCTGTATCCAATTTGATATTCAGTATATTGCCGATTGCGTCCGTCTCATCTAATTTCGTAAAAACGAGATTACACTCCGAAATATCTTCATATAACGCAACAATCTTTTTGAGATCCTTGTATTTTGTAGTTGCACTCAGCACAAGATACACCGATATACTGTATTGTGAAAATCCTTCCATGAATTCTTTCAGATCATCCATGCGGTCCTTGTTCTTATGTGAACGTCCTGCTGTATCCACAAGAATATAATCATAATCTTTATATTTGGGAAGAATTTTCTCCACCTCTTCCTTTTCATACAACACTTCGACAGGAATCGACAAAATGCTGGCATACGTTTTGATCTGTTCCACTGCCGAAATACGATATGTATCTGCTGTAAGAATTGCAATTTTCTTCTTCTGTTCAAGGATCAGTTTGGACGAAAGCTTGGCAATTGTTGTAGTCTTGCCAACCCCGGTTGGTCCGATAAACAAAACAATCTTTGGTTTCTTGTCCTCTTTCTCCATTGTGATCGGCTGTACCTGACCTAGTTTCAATATAATCTTCTGATACACACCTGATAACATATCATCTAACGTCCTGACATTACCTGTATGCGTGATCTCTTCTACAATCTGTTTGGCATATGTATAAGACACTTCATTTCCTGTCAGTTGTTCCATGATCAAATCAATTGACTTATTGCGGATGCTATCCCTGGATGCATTCTCTTCTTTCTTCTCAGTAATCGATTCCGAGGACGTCTCTGTCTTGCCATCCTTTTTCTTTCCTGAAACTTCCTGTTCTTTCTGTTGCGTTGTCTCTTTTTTGTCAGAAAGATTTTCTTCTTTCTTCTGCTGCTCGATCTGTTCTTCTAACAATCTGGCAAGGCTGTTTAATTTCTCATTTAATGCTTTTGTCTCTTCATCTTCTTTTTTTTGTTCCGGATGAAGTTTCTCACTGATCTGGGAATTGAACTGTTCTGTAGCCTTACTTTCTACCTTCTTCTCAGTCTCCCTGCTCTCATCAATCGCCGCTGTCACCTCTACCTGCGTCTTACGGAATATTTTAAACAATCCCTTGGGCTTGATCGTCTTAATATTCATAACGATCGCATCTTTTCCCAAATCTTCCTTTGCAAGCATAATCGCCTGAGTTTCTGTACCTGCCTGGTATTTTTTAATTATCATTGTATGTCACCACCCCTATTGATTGCAATTCTACATCTGATTCTATCTCATTGTATGAAACCACAATTAAATCCTTGAAATAATCCTTCGTCAGTTTCTTAAAATACATTCTCACAATTGGAGAAGTAATAATGATCGGTGCTTTTCCCTGATCCTCTAACTTCTTGATCTCCTTCTCTACCGAATTCAATATCTTCTTCGTTGCCGCCGGATCTAAGGTAATATACGCTCCCTGCTCTGTCTGTTTCACAGAATTCATGATATCCTGCTCCACTTTCGGGTCCAATGTCACCACTGTCGTCATATCTCCATCCGAAAAATAGGTATTAGAAATTGCACGTTTCAATCGCTGTCGTACATATTCTGTCAAAATATCTGTATCTCTGGTCGTCGCCGCATAATCTGCAAGGGTCTCAAAAATTGTAACCAGATCGCGGATCGAGATTCCTTCTGCCAAAAGATTCTGTAACACTTTCTGAATCTCACCAACGCCAAGTAATTTAGGGACTAATTCATCGATCAACGTTGTATTGTTCTCTTTTACATTATTGATCAGATTCTGCACATCCTGTCTTGTCAGCAGCTCATCCAAATGGCTCTTGATCACTTCTGTCAAATGAGTTGCAATGATAGACGGCGGGTCTACTACCGTATACCCCATAGATTCTGCCCGTTCCCTCTGGCTTTCTGTAATCCAGATTGCAGGCAGATGAAACGACGGTTCAAATGTAGGAATACCGGTAATCTCTTCTTCTACATAACCCGGGTTCATTGCCATATAGTGGTCAAACAATATCTCGCCTTCGCTAATCTGTATTCCCTTGATCTTAATAATATATTGATTGGGGTTCAATTGAATATTATCACGCAGACGAATAATCGGCACAACTGCACCTAGCTCTAATGCAATCTGCCGTCTTATCATAACGACACGATCCAACAGATCACCACCCTGATTCACATCAGCAAGCGGAATAATACCGTATCCAAACTCTAATTCGATCGGATCTACCTGTAGCAGTGCATTGACATTCTCATGTCTACGGATCTCATCGGCCTGTACCTCTTCTTCTTTCACTTCTTCTTCAATATTCTCGACTTCATTGGAATGTTCGATCAATCGTCCCAATACGATCACGCCCAGACCTAATGCCAGATAGATCAATATTCTGCCTTCACTCCTAAGCGGCGTGAAAATACCAAGAAAGCACAAAGTTCCACCAACCATATACATAACTTTAGGCAGACGGAATAACTGTCCGACCATAACATCCCCGATATTGTTTGATTTTGCCCCCTTCGTTACTAATATACCTGTTGCAATAGAGATTAACATAGATGGAATCTGTGACACCAGTCCATCACCGATCGTAAGAATCGTATACTGGGAAAGGGCTTCCTGCAATTGCATTCCCTGTATCGTAACACCGGTTATAATACCTCCTACAATGTTGATCATCGTAATGATCAGACCGGCTGTAGCATCTCCTTTTACATACTTAGTGGCACCATCCATAGAACCAAAAAAAGCAGACTCTTCCTGAATCTTCTGTCTTCTTTCCATAGCTTCCTTGTCCGTAATTGCTCCGGTATTCAGATCGGCATCGATCGCCATCTGTTTACCCGGCATGGCATCCAATGTAAATCTTGCAGTTACCTCAGATACACGTTCCGAACCTTTATTGATAACGATCATCTGTACAATAACAAGCACAACGAAAATGATTGCACCAACTACTAAGTTACCACCGCCGACAAAATTACCAAATGTTTTTACCACAACACCCGGATCACCGGTTGTCAGAATTAATTTGGTAGAGGATATATTTAATGCAATCCGAAACACTGTTGAAAACAACAGAATTGTCGGGAAACTGGACATATCCAATGTTTCAGAGGCGTATAGACAATTGAACAATATAAACAATGCGACCATAATATTAAATGTGATCAGAATATCCAATAATAAAGAAGGAATTGGAATAATGAATAAAATAATTGCTGCCAGCAGATACAAGCCAACAAACAGATCTCCCCGAAATGTTATTTTTTTCATACTTCCAATTACCTCCTCTCTAATTCTTTCTTAAACCATGATCACAATCAGCTTACACGATTATGTAGCTGGTACACATATGCTAATACTTCTGCAACCGCCTGATACAATTCCGGCGGAATCTCAGCCCCTATGTCCACATTATAATATAACATTCTGGCAAGCGGCTTATTTTCCACGATCTCAACCTGACTGTCTCTTGCAATCTCTTTAATTCGTCCGGCCAGAAAATCTGCACCCTTTGCCACCACAATCGGTGCCTGACCCTGCCCTGTCTTATAAGATAAAGCTACCGCAAAATGTGTCGGATTCGTAATTACTACATCCGCTTCCGGAATTGCTGCCATCATACGCCTCTGGGATGCCTGCTGCATTCTTTGCCGCTGTTGTCCTTTTATCTTAGGATCTCCTTCCTGATTCTTAAATTCATCCTTTACCTCCTGCTTGGTCATCTTATTATCCGACTTGAATTTCCATTTCTGATACATAAAATCCGCAGCCGCGATCACGCAAAACAAGATGCATATCTTCATTGCCAATTCTAACACAATATTATACATCAGATGAATACTCTGCATAACCGACATATCATAAACTAGATACAATTCTTTAATATGTTCTGTAATCACACTGTAAGCAATGTACGATATCACCACTACTTTTACAATGGATTTCAACAGCTCCACCAAGGTATTCAGCGAAAACATACGTTTCACGCCATTGATTGGATTCATTTTGCTGAATTTGGGTTGCAATGGCTTTGATGTCACCTTGAACTTGAACTGTAGTGCATTACTCAAAAACGCAACCAGAAAGCCAAGTAACAAAAATGGTGCAATTGTAATTCCAATATCAAGAATAACCTTCCACATTAGATAATTCAAGCCCGAAATATCAAGGCCGTCCTCACAGTATCTGGTGATCAACGTATAAAATTCCGCAAATGTCGACATCAACCGGTCGCTAACAAATCCAATTGCAAATTTCAGACATATAAATAATGCAAGCAGGGTAGCCGCCGTAGATACTTCCACACTTTTCGCAACATTACCTTCCTGTCTTACATCATCTAATTTTTTTGTCGTTGCATCTTCGGTTTTCTCACCGCCCGGACCTTCTTTTGCAAACATCTGAAGATCTAACGGAAGTATGATCCGATATCGCTCATCCACAAAAAACAACCCCTTATTACTGCATAAATGCTTTCATCACATCTGTCACCACTGTCTGCATCTCTTTGTATATATACTGCGTTATATTCGGCAAAAAACCTATTGTAACAAATAAAACCGCAAAACCTACAAATATCTTAAGCTGCATACCAATTACAAACATATTCATCTGCGGTGCCGTCTTTGCCAGGACACCCAACACAACATTAAGTAACATGGTTGCGATCATGACCGGCAGAGCGATCCGGACAGAAATTATAAAATAATCTGCTATATACTGTACCATGGTATCGTACAGCGTTCCCGTATCAATCGTAACATTTCCTAACGGGATCAGTTGAAAAGAGTCCGATAATGCCGAAAGAATAAAATAATGCATATTCGAGCATAACATGATCAACATGACCAGCATATTATAAAACTCTGCAGTAATTGTAATCTCCGTATTCATCCCCGGGTCAAAATCAGACACCATAGAAAAACCAATCTCCCGATCAATAAACTGTCCTGCAGCATTAATGATCGATAATGTCACATTTGACATGAATCCGATCGTAATACCCACGATCAGTTCCTTTAATAATATGATTGTATATTCCAAAAAAGTCGAGTATCCAAGAGGCACATACGGATTCGCTGTAAATACAGCAAGTGCACAGGCAATTCCAATAAAAATCCGAACCCTTCTTGTTACTGTTCGATTACCAAAAATGGGTGCAAAAGCAATTGCTCCCATCACCCTCACAAAAATTGCCAAATAATATTCCAAATGATTAATTGAAAATGTCTGCTCGATCATACGTTACCTCACGTAAGTAGAGAAATTCTCAAACAACTTCTGCATAAATTCAACAATATTATTCATGATCCAGCCGCCACATAGGATAATCGTAATAAAAATACTCAGAATCTTCGGAACAAAGGTAAGCGTCTGCTCCTGAATGGATGTAACTGTCTGAAAAATACTGATTACCAATCCAACAATCAGAGAAACCAATAACAATGGTGCCGAACATTTAATAATCAACCATAATGCTTCTCTTGCAATATCAATTACAACTTCTGTTGTCATTCAATCACTTCCTATCTATCGTCAGTAATGAAAACTCTTCACAAGCTCCCCAATAACGAGATTCCATCCATCTGCCATAATAAACAGTAAAATCTTAAACGGCATGGAAATTGTTGTTGGCGGTAACATCATCATCCCCATCGCCATCAAGGTCGATGCCACTACCATATCAATAATAATAAATGGTATATAAATTAAAAATCCAATAATAAAGGACTTGCGAAGTTCTCCTAACATAAAAGCCGGAATTAATACAGCATTCGGAATATCTGAGGAGTCTTTTACTGTCTCCACCCTTGACATATCCAAAAAAAAGTTAATATCTTTCGTCTCAACGTTATTCAACATAAAGTCACGTAAAGGCTCCATACATGCTTTAAGCCCTTCTTCCTGTGTCACTTCCCCTTTTGACAGCGGATCAATTCCTTCCGTCTTGATTCTCTCCATCGTTGGCGTCATGATAAAAAGGGTCAAAAACAACGCTAGCCCTATCAGAACATTATTCGGAGGCGCCGACTGTGTACCGAGTGCCGTTCGTAAAAAATGAAACACGACAATAATCCTCGTAAACGACGTCATCATAATAACGATTGATGGAGCTAATGATATAACAGTGATAACCAATAGCATCTGCAACGTTCCTGCCAGTGTTCCCTCCTTGTTATCTGTATTCACAGTCACACCAAGAGAAAACGGAACATCATTCTCCAAATTGGTCAGTTCATCTGTCTGCTCATTACTTACATTCCCCGTATCCGATGTTGCCTTTACCTGATAACCAACACATAACACAGAGAATATAATTAAATAAGCAATTATGAATTTTTTGAAATGTAATCTTTGTCTAATCTTTTGTAAATGTATGTTACTTTTTATCTTGTTTTTCATTCTTCATCTTATCTAGTATACACCTAAAGCTAATCGGTTCTAAGGATGTCTCATGCATTACGATCTCATCAGCATCTAATTCTGTCAACAGTGTGACTTCATCCTTACCAACTGCTATAGCAAGATACTTTTCCCCAATCTTAACAATCTCAATCATTTTATTGTTTGATAGCCGGCACACCTCAAGCACCCTTATATTGCTTTTCTTGTTCACAACATTGGATTGATAGCTTCCAACAATCCTTGCCGCCATATAGGCAAGAAACAAGACAAAGAAAAATAATAAAATTAGGCAAATCAATTGTGCAACACCCTGTGCACCGGAAAAAGATTGTACCAATAACATACTATTCAACAGCCTTCTTAACAGCCTCTAATACACGATCCGGCTGGAATGGTTTCACGATAAAATCTCTTGCACCCGACTGAATACTTTCGATAACCATTGCCTGCTGTCCCATTGCAGAACACATAACAACGCTTGCATTTGGATCTGCCTCTTTAATCTTCTTGAGCGCCTGAATACCATCCATTTCCGGCATTGTAATATCCATTAACACAAGATCCGGCTGTGTTTCAGCGTATTTTTCAACAGCTTTCACCCCGTTCTCTGCTTCGCCAGCAATCGTGTATCCATTCTTAACCAAAATATCTTTGATCATCATTCGCATAAATGCCGCATCATCACAAATTAAAATACTCTTAGCCATATTATCTTATTCTCCATTTCATATAATTCTTTATTCTTTAATGATATCAGTAACTCTGACACCAAAGCTTTCTTCAATTACAACAACTTCACCTTTGGCAACCAATTTGCCGTTCACCAATACATCAATTGGTTCACCTGCAATCTTGTCAAGCTCTATGATCGTACCCGGTGCAAACTCAAGAATCTCCTTGATACTCTTTTTAGTTCTTCCCAATTCCACTGTAACTTCCAACGGAACATCCATGATCAAATCTATATTCTCTTGCTGGGTAACCGGATTCACACCCATGTTAAACGGTTGGAACTGAACCGGTTGTGCGTTCACATTCTGAGCCGGTGGAACATAATTATATGGCATTGCCTGACCGGTTGGCATCTGTCCCATCCCCATCATAGGTTGTTGTGTCTGAACCTGTCCCGTTCCCTGCTGTTGTGCAGGTGATGTTACCGACGGTTGCGTCATCTGCGGTTCCGGTTGAGGTGCCGGAGCAGCCGGTTCCGGTTCCTTACTTGATTCGAACTTATGATACAACTCTTTTGCTAAATCAATCGGATATAGCTGCATAATACTGCTATCCACCAGGTCACCGATCTCCATCTTAAAAAACACTTTAACAAATGTGTCATTCAAGAATGTTCCTTTCTTTTTAGAATCCACCTCATCTAACAGATTCACTAATTCTGCCTGTGGTGGAGAAATATCAATCTTCTGTCCAAGCATTGAAGACAATGAAGTTGCAGAAGAACCCATCATCTGATTCATCGCTTCACAGATCGCACTCAGATGCAGGTCTGTCAATTCATCAACTAAATTTGTTCCATCTCCCCCCATCATCAAATCTGTTATTACTTTAACATCATCTTCACGAAGAATCAAGACGTTATTCCCTTCAATTCCTTCCTTATAAGAAATTGTAATAAACACACACGGTTTCTCATAATCGCTTACCAACTCGTCCCATGTACATATCGAAACGGTCGGTGTAGTAATCGTTACCTTCTGATTCACTAATGAATACAACGTTGTGGCCGCAGTTCCCATACATATGTTGGAAATCTCGCCGATTGCATCACGTTCTTCATCTGTCAACGTAGCACCAGAGGCAGAATTAGAATCAGGGTTTGCATCACTGCCATCACTCGACATATTGCCAAGCAGGGCATTAATCTCTTCTTGTGATAACATTCCGTCCATATTTCTACTCCTCTCTAATAATTTCTGTAACCTTTACTGCATAATTCTCTGCACCCGATCCCGGTAACGCTTTGAACTTCACAATATTACCCACGTAAACATCCAATTCATCATTCACACGGGAATCTAACTTAATAATATCTCCAACTTGAAGATTAATAAAATCCATAACGGAAATCGTACTCTTACCAAGTAACGCTTTCATTGGAATCTGCGCTTTATTGATTGCTGTTTCTATGAATTCCTCATAAGAATCCTCATCCTTATTCTTCATCGTAGAGAACCAATACTTCGTATTCAGCTTATCCATGATATTTTCTAACGTCAAAAACGGCAGGCACACATTCATAAGACCTTCTACATTACCGATACAAACATTGATCGTTACAATCGCAATCATTTCACTTGGTGAAATAATCTGTGCAAACTGGCTGTTGGTCTCAATCCTCTCCAATCTTGGATGAATCTCAACAACATTCTTCCACGGTTCCCTCAAAAGATCTACCAACACAGTAAATATGCGCTCTAACACACTAAGCTCAATCTCTGAAAAATCTCTTGGTTTCTCCAACGGATCTCCCAATCCACCCAGCATACGGTCAATAATCGTAAAACCAAGGTTCGATGCCAGCTCAATAATGATATTGCCTTTTAATGGAGCAAAATCTACAATACCAAGTAACACCGGATTTGACAGTGCATTCGCAAATTCAGAATATGTAACCGCTTCCGAATTCATAACATCTACCTGTACATTCTTTCTAAGATAAGCCGGCAAATTACTCGACACCAGTCTTCCGAAATTTTCAAAGATAATCTCCAACGTTCTTAAATGCTCTTTGGAGAACTTTGCCGGTCGTGTAAAGTCATAGTCTTTAATTTTCACTGCCGGTTCATCATTGATCTCATCTACATCCAATTCTCCAGAACTAAGTTGCTTCAACAATGCATCTATCTCATTCTGGGATAAGACATCAGCCATATTCTCACCTCCAATAGCAACATAATCATTTTATTTTGGATCCAGTTTCCAAATAAACCAATCACTATTGGGTAGTAAACTTACTGAATGATACATTATAAATACACTGAGTCGCATATTTTTTTTGTACATTTTCTAAAATCTTCTGCTTAATCTCATCTTGCGTCTTTTCATCAGTCACTTCTGCATATGTATAATTCTGAATTACATTTCTTGCCTCATCAAACACCGCGCCTCCGGACTCTGTCAACACTGTATTAAGTGAATCATAATCCTTAGATGACTTGTCCATCTCCAATGTAAGACCAACCTGAACATAATGATTCTCCCCACTGCCATCATCTTTCAAATTGACAACCTGTGCCTCCACACTGTAGGTAGCCATATTCTCTAAAGCAACGGCCGGAGTCTCTTCATCGCCTTCTAACTCAAGATTCAATACAGACGCAATCTCCGAGATCAGATTGTTCGTCTTCTTTGCCGACGGCATACACACAAATACAATTAACACATTCAATATTAAATTCACTACGCAAAGTGCTAATATAATTACAGTGATCAAATTCTTTTTCATATTCTATCTCCCATCTTATATCTATCTATTGTGCGGATTCCTGTTGCAAATCCGAATTTAACTGATTGTATATCTTGATCGTAACTCTTCGGTTCTTCGCGCGACCTTCTTCCGTGTCATTCGATGCAACCGGGCGGCTTTCTCCATAACCTGCCACTTTCAAATTAGAATCCAACAGACTGGAATTATCAACAATATATTCATACACTTTGGTTGCTCTTGCCGTCGACAGATATCGGTTACTCTGATATACCGAATTATGAATCGGGACATTATCTGTATGCCCTTCAACCTCAACCACACAATCCTTATATCTTTGAAGAATTGAAGTGATTTTCTTCATAAATGTCTCAGCATCATCTCTCAAATCTGCTTTTCCCTGATCAAACAAAAGTGCTCCATTCAAATCCAACAATACATATTGTGAATTATAATCCATAGAAACATTGTCTTCTATCTTATAAGACTCTACTTTCTCTGATATCTCATCATACATCTGTTCAGACTGCTTCATGCCCTCCTGCTCTAACTGCTCCATCAGATTCTGCTGACTCATACTGCTTGTCTGATTATCTTCTATCACTTCTTCTGAACTCGGCTGCACACTATCCGGCTGGTTGGAAGAATCCTCTTTTCCATCATCCGCACCTGTGGCCGACAAGTCCTGATTATTCCCCTTCACTTCAGAAGATACGCCAATATATTCTAACACAGACTCTATCCCGGGCAACTGTGTCACACCACCGGAAACAATCTGTCCATCTACTAATGAAACAGAGCCGGAATCCAGGATGCTGAAACTTGCATCATTAAACGATGCCATAATTCGCTGGATCTTCTCCTCATCTACGGTAGAGCTTGCAAATAGTAACACAAAGAAACAAAGCAATAGATTCATCAAATCACTAAATGTTGCCATCCATGCTGGTGATCCTTCCTCTGGTGGTTTCTCTCTTCTCTTAGCCATAGATTATTCACCACCTTCAGTAAGTCCTTCCCTCGTTCCAGGAGCAAGGAATGATTTCAGTTTCTCTTCAATTACTCTCGGATTCTCTCCTGCCTGAATCGACAAAAGACCTTCTATCATAATCTCCTTTAGCTGCATCTCCATATCATTCAATGTAGTTAACTTAGCAGCCACAGGAGCACTGATCCAGTTTGCAAGAACTGAACCATAATATGTAGTAATCAATGCCGTTGCCATATTCGGTCCAATCTTATCTGGATCCATGTTCTTTAACATAAGAACCAACCCGATCAATGTTCCAATCATACCCCAGGCAGGACCCATGGCTCCAACCTGCTTCCAGAAACCAATATTACTCTGATGTCTTGCATCAATATTCACTAACTCTGATTCCAGAATTCCTCTTACCAATTCAGGATCTGTACCATCAACAATTAACAGAATTCCCTTCTTCATGAATGGGTCTTCCAACGTATTCGCTGATTCCTCAAGTGCAAGAAGTCCTTCCTTTCTTGCCACATTAGACAAATCTATGATCTGCTTAATCGTCCCTATTGTATCAAGCTGTGGCATCTTAAACACGAGCTTGATCGTCTTCACTCCATTCAGGAAATCCTGTAAATGATAACTTGCCAACACACATCCAAACGTACCACCAAAGGTAATAAACGCGGATGGACCATGAATAAAATACGATACTGCCGCTATTCCGGCTTCGCCGTTCGCCATACCAAAGATCATTAATGCAAATGATAATATAAGACCTATTATTGTTGCTATGTCCACTTTTTCTACCTCTCCATCACTATGTATATTGAAATTTCCTCTTCCAAAGGAAAACCATTACTCTCAATCTAAACAATTATATCATGTTTTTTTATAATTTTCTACTAAAAATTATACCAGCTGAGAAAATATCGATCTCCGATATGCAATTACAAGATTCGTCACATCCTGTCTGCTTTCCTTCACGATCAATTTTCTCCCTGTTGTCAATGTTACTACCGTATCAGGAGTCTCCTCTACAAGCTCAATGATATCTGCATTCACTGTAAATTTTACATCATTTAATTTGGTTAGTTCTATCATTATATCCTCCCTGTTATCCATAATATCAAAATTCACATACCATCCAACGTCATAATACTTTGGATGTTAAACTACAAAATGCTGTCATACTAAAACAGATTGCCTCCATCTTAATATGACAGCGTTATTCTTATCGTTTCAAATTAACAAGTTCTTCAATCAATGTGTCAGAAACTGTAATGATTCTGGAGTTTGCCTGAAAACCTCTCTGGGTTACGATCATTTCCGTAAATTCCTGTGACAGATCCACATTTGACATCTCAATAACACCCTGTGTCATCTTCTCGCCTGCAGCTTCAATATCCTGACCAATTCCATCAAATTCACCGGACGCACGTGTCTCTTTATATAAGCTGTCACCGATTGCTTCAAGACCTGCAGGATTAATAAACTTGGCAACTGCAATCTGACCTAATAATTTGGTAACACCATTATCATACACGCCATAAATCTTACCGGCAGTATCAATACTGACATCTGTAAGCGAACCTACTCTTCGTCCACCACCGGTAGAATCTGTGCCGCCACGAACTGTTTCTACGCTACACTCTCCTCCCTTTGTGGAGTACATCGTCATATTGGAACAATCCAATTCAATGGAGTCGATCCAATCGCCCTGATTCGGAGAAGAATGATCCTGGAAAACATTACCCTTACTTGCATCGGTAGGCGTAATAGTAAGTGATGTTGCACCTACTCCGGCAACACCACCCATGCCGACAAATTTACCGGAATCCGGATCAAACTTAATCGTAGCATCTCCCAAAGACGCCTGATACCCGTTCTGCAAAATATCTACATTATTGCTATCTTTGATAGAGTCAATCGACAGATTATATAAACTTGAATCAGTTGTACTTTGCGTAATCTTGAACTTTACCGTGTACGCATATCCCAAATTATCATAAATCGGAACTGTAGTAACTACACCATCCGTCGTCTGCAGTTTAGAATCCACACTTGCAATGTTACCATGCATATACATCTTAGATGTCATCTCCGGAGATGCTGTCTGATTCTCCTCTGCCTCCGGTCTTAATGCAGATACGGTATCTCTCTTAATCTCTGTCGGATTGTCAGGATCTACCTGCCAGCCCATTACCAGATCACCGCTGCCGGTAACCAGATTACCACTGTCATCAGTCTTAAAAGCACCTACTTTGGTAAAGTAATTCGTGCCTGCACGGTTAACAACAAAGAAACTGCTTCCATTGATCATCAGATCATACGGATTGTTGGTTGACTGAGCTGATCCATTCGTCTGTGTCACAGATACGGTTGCAACACCGGAACCAAGACCGATCTGCTTCGCATTCGTACCACCACTTGAACCGGTTGCGCCTGTCGCACTCTGCGTTGTCTGATATAATACATCTTTAAATAATACCTGGCTTGACTTAAAACCTACTGTATTAACATTTGCAATATTGTTACCTATTACATCCATCTTGGTCTGGTGTGTCTTAAGTCCTGCAACACCAGAGTAAAGTGATCTCATCATAATTATTGACCTCCTATTCTCTCACTGATGGTTATCCCTTCCGTCATTCAGGGATATCTAGCCTCCGAAAGGTCCGGCTACACAATCACTGCCCCATCAATATTAGTAAATACGTTACTATCATTCGATTCCTGATCCATCGCGGTGATCACGGTATTGTTCTTGATATTCACAATAAAAGCAAGATTATCCATCATAACAAGTGATTCATTAATGTTCTTCTGTTTTGCCTGTTGCACTCCGTCATTCAGACGTTCCATCTGTGCATCACTTAACCGGATATTTCTGCTCAACAGCCGTTCATTGGCATGTTTGGAAAAATTAACATTCTCTTTCGTACCACTGACCTGTTCCAACACATCGCGAAAAGATATCGTCTGCGATGCCTCAGGACTTTGTCGATTCATCTTTCCTGCATCCTGCAGATAAGTGTCTTTCACCTGTTCGATCGACATAAAAGAATTCGATATCAGATCCATCTTATCGCCTCTCTTTCATTGCTTATGCCCCATTTGCAGCAGTATCCGTTCCTGTTGTTGTACCTGTTGTTGTCTGATCTTTCCCGTTCTGGTTATCAGCATTTTCATCTGCCTTAGCAGTATCCTCTGTCTTATTATTACTGTCTGTCTTATTATTACTGTCTGTCTTGTTATTGCCATCTGTCTTGTTTTCTTTTTCCTGATCGGCCAGATGTTGCAGATAATCCAGACTCACCACAGAATCCAGGTAATCAGATGAATAATACTCATCACCAATATGAAAATACGCCTTGCCATCGGTTACTGTAACATAATCGACCAGACCACTGACCTGTTTGATCTCACCTGTGGAATCCGGCACATTCAATATTACATACTGTCCCGTCAGATTCATTGCCTGCCCTGTCGAAAATGTAGAACTCAGATTCTGCAATTCCTCTACCGAAGAAAACTGTGCTAACTGTGCCATATATTCTGTGTTACTCGTTGGCTCCAACGGATCCTGATACTGCATCTGCGTTACCAGTAACTGAAGAAATGCATCCTTATCCAGACTGGAATTTGATGAATTATCCTTGGTAGATGCCACTGTATTGCCTGCCATACTTGTGTCAATCTTAACTGCCATAATATCCTCCTTTCTATGCGCTATAACTTACACTACTGCCAGAAGCTCTCATTCTTTCCTGTTCTGCCATGTCGTTCTCTTCTGCCTCTTCTTCCAAGCCGGCAAGTGAGAGTTTTCCGGATCTATGACCGGTCTTTTCCTGCTCCTGTGCATTGTGTTCTTCATTCCCTCTTTCAAATCCTGTAGTAGAAACCATAACTTCCACTGCATCAACCTTTAGATCCTGCTGGTCGAATGTTTCTTTAAGACTTGCCAATCCATTCTCAATCGCTTGTTTTGCCTGCTCTGTCTCAGCCGCGATTCTTGCTGTCATTACACCATCTTTGGAAACAACATGGATCTGAATCCTGCCAAGATGTTCCGGATACAACTGAAGCTGTATGGATGTATTCTCCTGACTCATACGAACCTTTACCTGTTCCACCACCTGTTCCACAATCTGCTTCGGTTCCACCACCTGTTCCTGCGGTTTCAATGATTCTACGTGATCCAATGCCTCCTGAATATTCTGTAAGATTGGATTCACAAATTCCGAATCTGTGTTGTGTTTTGGTTGAGATGTTTCATATTCCGGCATAGACGCTGTATCCTGCGTATCCGAATTCTGTTCCATCTGCTTCTTAGGTGTAGCTGTCGTCTTCTCCGGCATTGCCTGTTTGGAATTCTGATCCTCAACGATCACTTCCGGCTCTTCAATATTCTCAGCCTGCCTGTCTTTCATCGTGGAAGTCTGCCCGACATTCTCCATAGTGTTATCCATGTCCGGTAAAATCTCTGGAACAAGATTCTCAAAAACATCCTCCATTCCCGTCTTGTCCGCAATTGCGATCAGATCTTCGGGAGATAAATCCATACCTTCGAGCAATTGATTCCATTCATTCACAAAATCCTGCAATTGCTGATTCAGGTCTGCATTCGTCAACAGGTCTGTAGGATCTGCCTCCTGTACCTGAAGAAAAAATGTCTTGATTCCATCCGTTGTAAAGAGATCCTGTACATCCATTTCTGATATCTGCAGATTCTGTTGCACATCATCAAGCGAAATCTGTAACTGATTCATGATCATTGCAAGAAGCTGGGAAATTGCATCTGTTACATCTTGTATCTGTTCCCCTGATACTATATCATCTGATACTATATCATCTGACACTTCTGACATCTCTGTCACTGTTTCCTGTTTGTCATCTGTTGGATTCTGTTTAATCTGCCCGGTCACTTCCGTCTGTTCTGTCTGTCGGTTATCCGAAGCTGCAACAGCATCCTTCATCTGATCTGTTTTTCCCTTAGGCGCCTTGTCAGAGGTCTGTTGTACTGCATCTGACTTAGATCCGGTTACATTTGTATCCTGTTTAAACGCCAATACATCTGCAAAATTCACTCCATCATTCCCGACATTCTTATTCGTTGTGTTTGTTTCTGCAGAAGTAGTTCCTGTTCCAACCATCATAAGATTGGATTGATTCACGTTGGAATTAACAATCATATCCTGCCTCCTTTCCTATGTTATTCAATGAGTGTTATGGCATCAGCTTTTTGGTCACATTTGCTGCAAAGGCAGAATCCATCTCATCCATTATCTTTGCTCTTGCATCTGCTTTCATTGCTGACAGTATCGATGCCACCGTATCCAGATCATTGCTCATCTTCTCAAGCACCGCAGCCGCTTCTGCCGGCTTCATATTCTCATATGTCTTAGCCAGATCTTTCAATTCCGAATTCGACTGTTGGTCAGAAATCACCTGACGATATATTGCTTCTGCATTCGCTGCATCAATACTTTCATACCACTTAATATATGTATCGGTATCCGGAGCATTATTCCCATAGACTATTTCGTTATAAAAATCTTCTTTTTCTTGTTGAAATGCATTTTGATTATCTTCAAACACCTTCAGTCTTTCTACCTGACTCGTCAGATCTGCATTTTCTTCCTTGAGTTTCCTGTTATTTTTTGAAAGTTTGCTATTCTCAGCCTCTAATTGTGCAATCATATCTTTTGCCTGAGAAAGGGTGGCAATCTTATTATCATCCGATGCTTCTTCCTCTTCCTGTTGCTTCTCTTCTTCTGATGCAGCAGGTAAAATCTTATTGATCACCGGAACATCCTTCAGAATTGGCCGTAGTACCGAACTGCCAAATCCACCTACGTCAAACTTGATCAGTGCTGCTATGATCGCAAGCCATACAACAACAATCAATATAACAAAGAATGCAGATAATATCTTACCACCAACATTCTCTTCGTCCTGGTTATTCTTTTCAATTCGTTCTTTTCTAGCCATTTCGATTACTCCTCTTGTTCTTGTCCATGATTATACTGATAACTGATCAATTGATCGATCTCTTTCATCTCTTCCTGACTCAATTCCTGTAAAAATGTTTCCCATTGTTTTTCCCGAAGTTTCTCATGTATCTTGCGTTCCTGCATTGCCTCATTCATCTTGCGGATTGCCTGTTCCAATTCTTTTTCCACCCGGGCCACAACAAGCTGTTGGTTATGAATATATTCATCCATCAATATAATTGCATTCTTACAAGTCTCTATCTCTAAGATATCCAATCGTTCTTGAAGTAATATCCGATATTGAGTAAAATACGCTGCTTTGCGATCTTCTAAATCTTGTAAACGATCCTTTTCCTCATTCAGCCGCGCCTGAACCGTCATATATTCCTGTTTTGCCTGTTCTTCTAACTTATACTTAATATCCAGAATATTCTGCATTCGATAAATAAACTTCGCCATATCCTAACACCTTCGCTACTCTGCATCCGCAAATATACCAGAAAGCATCGCTACTTCTTCGTCAAATTGGTATTTGCTGTCAACATCCTGCATCAGAAATTCATTTACTTTACCAATCTTAGAAATCGCATAATCGATATCCGGATTAGAGCCCGCCTTATAAGCACCTATATTGATCAGATCTTCCGCTTCATTATAAGTAGCTAATACATTCTTAAGTCTGCCCGCCGCCGCTTTGTGTTCCTTCGTTGCAATTCCACTCATGCATCTTGAAATGCTCTGCAGTACATCAATTGCAGGATAATGATTCTTATGTCCTAATTTTCTCGATAGCATAATATGTCCATCCAGAATGCCTCGTGCTGTATCCGAGATTGGTTCATTAAAGTCATCTCCATCTACCAACACGGCATACAGACCGGTAATAGAACCTTTCTCTGCATTACCTGCCCGCTCCAATACTTTAGGAAGCTCCGAATATACAGATGGTGGATATCCTCTTGTAACCGGAGGTTCACCAGACGCAAGACCAATCTCTCTCTGTGCCATGCAAAAACGTGTCATATTATCCATCATCAAAAGAACATCTTTCCCCTGATCCCGGAAATACTCTGCAATTGCTGTTGCTGTCTTAGCTGCCTTATTACGGATCAAAGCCGGTTTGTCCGAAGTTGCCACAACTACAACCGACCGCTTCATTCCTTCTTCCCCCAAATCACGTTCAATAAATTCCCTTACTTCTCTTCCACGCTCTCCGATCAAAGCGATCACATTGACATCTGCTTTGGTATTACGGGCAAACATACCCATCAATGTTGACTTACCGACACCGGAACCTGCAAAGATTCCAATACGCTGTCCTTTGCCGACTGTGATCATACCGTCTACCGCCTTCACGCCAAGCGGAAGAACTTCCGATATGATCTTACGTTTCAACGCATCAGGCGGTGGAGCCTCAATCGGATAAGCTTCGTTCAAATGCAACTCTTCGCCATCGATCGGTCTTCCCAAGCCATCCAGAGAATGTCCCAACAATTCTTCTCCTACCATAACCTTCAAAGGTTCTTTCGTATTCTCAACCAATGCCCCCGGACCAATTCCTTCCACACTGTCAAAAGGCATCAAAAGGACACGATTATCCCGGAATCCAACTACTTCCGCCATCACATGCTGACTACCATCCTTAGAAGTAATTCTACACAGGTCATTCAATTTACAAGAAGGACCAACCGATTCCACAGTAAGTCCAACAATCTTTGCTACTTTTCCAAGTTCTGTCACATAGGACTGGTTCAACATGGAAAAATAAGGCGTAAAGTCTAATTTCATAGTCATCTTCATTCCTTTATCATCAGACGAAGTGCTTTATTCAAATTGGCTAATTGCACATCTAAAGATGCATCCACCACTCCATTCTCTGTCTCGATCAGACATTGTTCAGAGGATAGTTTGGCATCTGCAAACAGTTCAATATCAACATTGGGATTGGAATATCCATATATCTGTTCCTTTTGTGACTCTAGTGTCACATAATCTTCTTCCGATACTTTCACTACAAACTGTTTACAATCGTCTAAGTTCTTAATTGCTTCATTCACCATATATAGCAGGACACTCTTCTGATCTTCAATCGCAACCCCCGTTATTGATGGAATCATCCGGCAAAGCCACTCAACCATACTTTGCTCCATATCAGCAACAAATGTTTCCTGCTCTTGTTGCTGTTGCTGGGCATATTGGTCCATCTGCTCCTGTAACATCTGTTTCTTTTGCTGATATTCTTCCTCAACTGCATGCAAGCCTTCCTGATACCCTGCCTGATATCCATCAGATCTTGCAGTACTTTTAATCTGTTCCACCTCATCATATGCGGTTGCACGCATCTGTTCTACTTCATCATGTGCCTTATCCACAATCTCCTGTGCTTCATTCTTTGCCTGTGCGATGATCTGCTCCGCATCTTCTCTCTGTTGCCCGGATGTACCACCGGATACTTCCAGTATTCCAAAGGAATCCTCATCTCCTGATCCACCTAATTGTGCATCCTCAATCATTGCTTCCGCTAATGTATCTTCCATTGATGGTTCTTCCGCTACGGCAGCTTCCTGAATTGCTTCATCAATTCCTTTTATAATCTTGTTATCATTAGCATCAATCACAAGCGCCTGATCCTGTGAAAATGCAATAAACCCTGACTTAATAAGATTAGACAATAATCTCGTCACCTCCACCACGGGAAATAACAATCTCTCCGGTATCTTCTAACTTCCGTATAATATTGACAATCTTCTGTTGTGCTTCTTCTACATCCTTCAGACGAACCGGTCCCATGTATTCCATGTCTTCTTTGATCATGGTAGCAAGACGGGATGACAAGTTATTAAAGATACAATTCTGCACATCTTCATTGGCATTCTTAAGAGCAATGGCAAGCTCACTGTTATCCACTTCGCGAAGAACGGTCTGGATTGCACGATTATCAAGACTTAAGATATCCTCAAATACAAACATCTTACGCCGGATCTCATCTGCTAATTCCGGTTCTTCAATCTCTAATGTCTCCATAATATGCTTTTCAGTACTACGATCCACGGTATTCAATATTGATACAATAGCATCAACACCACCCACGATCGTATAATCCTGATTAACAAGAGATGATAATTTCTTCTCCAAAACTTTCTCCACCTCTTTGATCACATCCGGACTGGTTCGATCCATCAATGCAATACGTTTCGCTACATCTGCCTGTTTTTCAGGCGGAAGAGCGCCCACCACTGCCGCTGCCTGACTAGAAGGCAGATATGCAAGAATCAATGCAATCGTCTGAGGATGCTCATCCTGTATAAAGTTAAGCAACTGGGATGGGTCCGCCTTTCGAACAAATTCGAATGGCCGAACCTGCAGGGATGCTGTCAGCCTTCCGATCACATCCCTTGCCTTGTCTTCTCCTAAGGCCTTGTCTAACAGTTCCTTTGCATATCCGATACCACCCTCAGCAATATACTGCTGTGCAAGACAGATCTCGTAAAACTCTTCCAATACCTGCTCTTTCACATCCGGTGCCACACTTCTTGTATTGGCAATCTCCAATGTCAAAGCCTCGATCTCATCTTCTTTCAAATGTTTGAATATATTGGCCGACTTTTCCGGTCCTAACGATATCAGTAAAATAGCCGCTTTCTGTGCCCCTGACATTTCATCATCGTATGCTGCCATATTCCTTCCTCCAATTTATCCTATCAACCTGTTTCCGATCAATCCCAATCGTCATTCAGCCAATTGCGCAGTAACAAAGCAACCTCTTCCGGATTCTCATCCACAAAACGTTCAATCTGCTGTCTGGTAGCTGATTTATCACTAAACTCAATATCCTCTAAACTCTGATTCTCTTTTGTTGTTGCCAGCAATGCTTCTACCGATAATTCCGGTTCTAATTCTGTCACCTCTACTGGTTTCATACCCTTAAATACCACAAAACACAACAATGCAACAATCAGGATTGCAAGCACAAACTGCAGATAATTGGTTGCAACCTCTGTGGCAGACGTCTCCTTCGGATAGAAGATCGGTACTTCATACGCTTGTACTTCTATGTTATTCGCCGGGAAACCGGTCGCTTTCTCTACAAGTGCTTTCGTCTGATCATCCAACTGGATTGCTTTTCTTTCGCTGTTTTCCTCCTGAAACGTCTCAAAATTCGTGCCTTTTAACTGTCCGGCCTTTTTCATCTGCGCTTCATCATAGATCACATATTTGCTAAGAACTACTGCGATTGTAGAATTGTCCTTATTCACTGTACCAATTGTCTTTGTCGTATTCGTTGTTGTCACACTATCATGGTACTCTTCTTTGATTACATTCGCATCACTATTACCGGCAGATCCATTCAATATTTCATAGTCCTGTGTCTGTCCATCATTCGAATCTGTTCCCGGTATACCTGAAACCCCATCTGTATTTGTTGCATTATAGTAATAATATGATGTCTTAGGACCGGTATCATCTTCGGTATCATCCGTATAATGATGTTCATCCACAATCTGCTGTTCATCCAGATCGATATCCAGATTGGCTGTTACCTCTGCATCATTATATACACCCGAACTGATCATCAGACTTCGGACACGGTCTTCCAGATTATCAGTTACCTGATTTGCAATCTTGATCGCTGCTGAAGATGTTCCTGCAGCACTCTTCGCATCGCCGTCTCCACCAAACAACAGTGATCCCGTCTGATCAATGATCCGGATATTATCCGTTGTGGAATTACCTAAGGACGTAGCCACATAGTTTGCAATACCTTCTACATTGTTCTCTTCAAAATCCTTGGTAGTCATAAGCAGAACACTCGCCGAAGCCTCTTTATCTGCCGAGAGCAGAGAATTCGTATTGTCCGGAATCGTAATCTGAACAGATGCCTGCTTCACTCCTTCAATCTGCTCTAATTCCTTACCTATATCATTCTGTTTGACAATCTTCTGTTTCAACTGACGTTCACTGTCTGTCGTTGACATACTGTTATTAAACAGCTTATCCCAATCATCATCTGCATTCGTTGCAATATTATTCTCTCCTAGTGCAAGACGTGCCGCCGATTCAGACTTCTCATCAACCGTAAATGTCAGACCGTTACCGGAAACCTGATGTTCAATACCTGCATCTGTCAATACCTGATCTGCCGATGCTGCATCACTGGTGTTATCAAAAGTCACCAGCTCCACATACTTTGTACGATTCAGCAACACAATTAACGCCACCAGTGTAAAAATCACTGCCGCCGTAATTGTAATGATCAATGTCTTTTGTTTACTTGTAAACCGATTCCAGAATTCTACCAGTTTGGTTTGAATAGATTTCACTCTATCTAACATCGTATACTACCTGCCCCTTATGTTAAATTTGCATATTCATCAATTCTTTGTATGCCTCTAATGCTTTATTTGTCACTTTCACTGTATATTGCAATGAAATATTGGCCTTCTGTTGTGCAATTGCCAGATCGTGCACACTCGTAGAATATCCTAATGCAAAATTCATCTCCGATTCTTCTGCTGCGTTCTGCAGTGCATCAGTCTCTTTGTACATATTCACAGCCGAATTGAACAGATTATCAAAAGACACATCGTCATTCTTTGTCGTTACATTCGAGCTGCCTGTTGCACCATATATGGAATTATTAAGATCTATATTATGTACCCCTGTAACTGCCATATCACATTCACCCATCCATTCTTATCATCTATTTGAATAATTCTAATCCTTTTGCCGCAATTGCTTTTGATGCATTAAATGCCGTCGCATTTGCCTCATAAGACCGGCTGGCATCGATCAGGTTTGTCATCTCCGTAACGGTGTTCACATTCGGTAATGTAACATACCCATTCTCGTCTGCATCCGGGTGATTCGGATCATAAGTCATTGCCCCTTCACTTGTATCTTCTACAATCGATGTAATCTTAACTCCATGCGGATGATAAGACTCTAACTTATTACTCAATATATTATCAAAAGAAGCATTGGAGTTCTCTTGAAACACGACTGTCTTTCTCTTATAGGGCTCTCCGTTCTCATCCCTGGTTGTGTTCACATTTGCAATATTCTCTGAAATAATATCCATTCTTGTTCTCTGTGCCGTCATACCTGACGCAGATACATTCATTGCATTAAAAATACCACCCATATATTCTTATCTCCTCTATCAATTAGACAATACTGTCTTATATCTTGAAAATTCCTGTCCGATCTGTTCCACCAAAGCATTATAACGGATCTGATTCTCCGCAAGATATGCACTTTCTGTATCCATATCCACATTATTGCCATCTAAACGATAAGATAGTGTTGAATGATCGGTATAAGTCATCCCTCCAAAATCGGATAAATGCGTATTCACATCCGCAATTCTCTCATCTAACGACTCCGGTCCAATCAATGCCTGTTCTAAGTAATTCTCAAATGCTACATCTTTTCTCTTATAATTCGGTGTATCCACATTTGCAATATTGTTAGACAGGATCTCATTTCTTGAATTAGCTGCATCTGCCGCTTTATCCAATACATTGATATAATTGTATATATTAGTATTGATCATGAAATAGTACCTCCCATTCTCTATAACAACTACGACATAACAAAACAATAGCAAAAGACTTCCGAGTATACACACAAATCCTTTTGCTATCTCAAATCCATTCTAATTATGTAACTTTTTAACTTCATCAAATACATATTCATTCAGCACGCGGATATTCGTCCCTTTCATGCCGGATGACTTCGTCTCTATTACACCTGCACTTTCAAACTTTCGAAGTGCATTCACAATCACAGAACGCGTAATCCCAACCCTGTCTGCTATCTTAGAAGCTACCAGAATCCCCTGCATACCTGTCAATTCCTCAAACACATGATAAATCGCTTCCGATTCCGATGTCGACAATGTATTGATTGCCGAATGCACAATTGCCAGCTTACGGTTCTCCTCCGCACTCTCTTCATTCACACTACGCATCATCTCAAGTCCAACCACCGTAGTGCCATACTCACTTAAAATAATATCATCTATGGTATACTGTGCATCTTCCTTATACATAAATACCGTTCCCAAACGCTCTCCCGCAATATCGATTGGAGAAATAATGGCACGGTATCTTTCCAGATCTTCAATCTCAAACCCTAATGTTGCAAGATTCACATTCTCTTTTGTAGAAAGTACGCCAAGCAAACGTTCATTCAACATTCCGTCAATAAAATCTCCAACTTCCGGCACGATCAACTCTGTTATCTCACTGATATCAGAACGGTTCTTAATTCCGAGAACCTTTCCTTTCTTGCTTATCACAAGGATATCCGATTCCAGGATCTCACTTAATACCTTACAAATATCATTAAAGATAACCTTATGAGAATTGTTATTATGCAAAAGCTGATTAATTTTTCTTGTTTTATCTAATAACTGTACACTCATAATGCTCCCTCCAATCACAGAATAATTTTATCACAATCACATCATAATAACAACAATTTTCTGAAAAAGGAGCGTTCTCTGATTTAATCCTGCTTCTCTGGTTTCTCACAAACATAACCACACTCCGTATTACTACAGACTAACTTGCTGCCCTTCTCTAACATAATACTTCCACATTTCTTGCAGGATACGGAAGACGGTTTCTGCCATGACATAAAATCACACTCCGGATTGTCAATACATCCATAGTATTTGCGCCCTTTCTTCGTCTTTTTAAGTACAATATCCTTGCCACATTTAGGACACGAAACACCCGTCTTCTCAAAATAAGGCTTGGTAAATCTACATTCCGGAAAGCCCGGACATGCCAAAAATTTCCCGTGTGGTCCATATTTGACAACAAGATTCCGTCCGCACTCTTCACAGATCTCATCTGATACTTCATCTTCAATCTTAACGTGCTCTAATTCTTCATTTGCAGCTTTCACCGCGGCATCAAGATCCGGATAGAAATTCTCTACTACCGTCTTCCAATCAATGACGCCTTCCTCGATCTTATCTAACAGTGATTCCATATTCGCAGTAAACTCAGTGTCCACAATAACCGGAAATGCTTTTTTCATAATCTGATTCACAGCTTCCCCAAGTTCTGTCACATATAGATTTCTATTCTCTTTCACAATATATCGTCTTGCCAGAATCGTAGAGATCGTAGGGGCATATGTGCTCGGTCTTCCTATTCCAAGTTCCTCTAACTGTTTAACCAGAGAACCTTCCGTAAAATGTGCCGGTGGCTGTGTGAAATGTTGTTTATCCTGCCACTGTTTCACACTCAATGTTGTATTCTCGTCAATATTCTTAAAGAGATTACGCTGCTCATCATTCTCATCCTCTATTGCATACACCGCCATAAATCCCTCAAAGATCATCTGTGTAGATGTCGCACCAAATTCATATCCTTTGGCATTCATCTTAACAGACTCACTTTCATACTTTGCAGAAGCCATACGGCTTGCTAAGAATCGGTTGTATATCAACTGATACAAACGGAACTGATCTCTTGATAACTGATCCTTCACGATCACAGGTGAAAGTGTAATATCCGTTGGGCGGATCGCTTCGTGGGCATCCTGGATCTTCTTGCCTGATACCGCTTTACTCGTTGTAATTCCAACATAAGACTGTCCATATTGTTTGGCAATATAATCAAGAGCCGAAGCATTAGCTTCGTCTGAAATACGTACGGAATCTGTACGAAGATAAGTGATCAGACCAACGCTGCCTCTCCCTTTAATATCCACACCTTCATACAACTGCTGTGCAATCCGCATCGTCTTACCGGTAGCAAAATTAAGCTTCTTAGCTGCCTCCTGCTGCAAGGTAGACGTGGTAAACGGAAGCGGAGCTTTCTTTGTCCTCTCTGATGTCTTCACGTTCTTAACCTGTAACTGTTCTCCCTCTAAATCCTTCAGAATCGCTGTCATTTCCTCTTCGGAATGTATATCTGCTTTCCCTTTCGGTGTCTTGTTAAGTTTAGCCATAAAGGACTTCTTAGCACCCTTCGGAACTACTTCTGCTTCTAATGTCCAATATTCCTTTGGAATAAAATTATTGACCTCATCTTCTCGATCACAGATCAGTCGGAGTGCTACAGATTGCACTCTTCCCGCACTTAACCCTCTCTTAATCTTCGCCCATAAAACCGGACTGATCTCATAACCAACCAGTCGATCCAACACCCTTCTTGCCTGCTGTGCATCTACCAGATTCATATCAATGTCCCGGGCTTCTTTCAATGAATTCTTAACCGCATTCTTCGTAATCTCATTAAATGTGATTCTCTTATATTTCTTTCCTTCCAGATTAAGTGCAATCGACAAATGCCATGAAATAGCTTCTCCCTCGCGGTCCGGATCTGTTGCAAGATATACTTTATCTGCCTTTTTCACTTCTTTCCGAAGTGCTGCCAACAATTCACCCTTCCCCCGGATAGTAATATACTTTGGTTCAAAATCATGATCCACGTCAATTCCCATCTGAGATTTGGGTAAATCCCTTACATGTCCATTCGATGCGATGACTTCATAATTCTTACCGAGAAATTTTTTAATTGTTTTTGCTTTTGCAGGTGACTCCACTATCACAAGGTTCTTTGCCATATCAAGGCTCCTTCCCGTCTTTGTTATAACTTGATGGCATAATAATTCCGGTTAGGTTCCACGATCAACCTCTTTAACATCAACTGATTCAGTAACATACAAACATCCTGTGGTGCGATTCCGACTTCCTTAATTATGTCATCCAAATATTTCGGTTCAATTTGCAAACAACTATACACCATTTTTTCGTTAGGTGCAAGAGTGTTTTTTCTCTTAGTGTCCGACGCTTCGTCAATCGTATTCATGTAATGAGCCTCTTTATTATGACAATGAATCACCTCTAACACATCAGAAACCTCCGTAACTAAATGTGCTCCCATTTTGATCAGATTGTTACATCCGGCACTTTTAGAATCTGTCAGCTTTCCCGGAAGTGCAAAGATCTCCTTCCCCTGTTCTAACCCTTGATCAACCGTTATAAATGTTCCGCTTTTCTCTCTTGCTTCAATTACCAGAATGCCGTCAGACATGCCTGCGATCAAACGATTCCTCTGTGGAAACAGCCCCGGAAACGGTTGTATTCCTATATTGCTCTCTGATATAATTCCTCCCTGTCGTTCCATCTTCATAAACAACTCATAATTTTCAGTCGGGTAAACAATATCCACTCCACATCCAAGAACACCTAATGTGTAACCATTACCTTCCAGTGCACCTTGATGCCCCATCCCATCAATACCTCTCGCCAACCCGCTGATGACCGCAATATTGCATTTTGCCAATTCTCTCCCAAAAAAGCGGGCCATCTCTCTTCCGTACCGGGAGCAATTTCTGGCACCTATAATTGCAATTGCTTTCTGTGTGGTTTCCGGCAGAAATCCCTTATAATACATTCCCAACGGAGCATCCGGGATATTATATAACCGTTCCGGATAATCTTCCTTTCCGGGATATGTAAATCTAACTCCCTTTTTCTTCAAATTTTCAAATTCTCTCTGTAAACGCTCTGAATCCTTCGAGGCCTCATATGCACTGAGATCCAGTGTTTGCAGCAAACACGCAATTTCCCTGTCGTCTGCCTCTTCGTAAATATAACAGGGTTCCTCATATTCCTCTAACAATCTCCGTATGGCGGCTCTTCCGATTCCTTCTATATTATTGAGCCAGTACCAGTATACATCCTGTTCCATCATTGCAGCTCACCTCCCTGGTAAAAATTCCCCATCCGGTAAGACAACGCTTCCAGAATATGATCACAGGTAACACGTTCACTATGTTCTAGATCCGCTATGGTTCTTGCAACTCTCAAAACCTTTCCTGCTCCTCTTGCTGTCAATTCATATTGTTCAAAAGCCTCTTGTCGCAATCTGCATTCTTCTTCACCTAACATACATATCTCTTCTAACAAATGTGCAGGTATCTGTGAATTAAAGGATATGTGATATGGCATCAGACGTTCCCGTTGAACCTGATGTGCCGCTACAACCCTTTTCCTGATTGTCGCAGAATCTTCTGTTTCCCGTTCTTCATACAGTTCTTCATAGGTGATTCGTTTCACTGCAATATTCATATCAATCCGGTCAAGCATCGGCTGTGATACTTTCTTCAGATAGCGGTCAATCTGTGGTTTGGTGCAATGGCAACGATCCCGGTCCGGATAGTAACCGCACGGACATGGATTCATCGCAGCTACCAACATGAAATTGCACGGAAATGTATAGCTTCCCTGCAGTCTGGATATTGTGACTTTCCCATCTTCTAACGGCTGTCGCATCATTTCGATAACATTCTTCTGAAATTCCAGAAATTCATCTAAAAACAGCACACCATGATGTGCTAAGCTGATCTCCCCGGGCTTTGGAATCTTGCCTCCTCCTATCAGAGCATTCGCCGTAATGGAATGATGCGGCATACGAAACGGGCGATTCCCGATCAAGCCTTCTTCAGCATCTAACATGCCATTCACACTATAGATCTTCGTCAGTTCCAGACTTTCTTCATATGAAAGTCCCGGCATAATTGTAGGGATCCTTTTGGCGATCATAGACTTTCCTGCTCCGGGAGGACCCAAATATAAAATATTATGCATCCCTGCTACTGCAATCTCCGTAGCCCGTTTTAACAACTTCTGACCTTTTACATCTGTGAAATCTTCCGCAAAAGGTAACGATCGGTGCCCCTCCTGCTGCAAAGGAAGCTCAGTCGGAATCGTCAGGTCACCAAGCAGATATTCCACCGTTTGCTTCAGATCCTGTACCGCTACAATCTCCATATCCGGTATAACACCGGCTTCCCTGCGATTCTGATAAGGAAGTATCACCTTATGTATTCCCTGACTTTTCGCATAATCAACGATAGGCAGAATTCCTCTCACTCCACACACATCCCCATTAAGCGACAACTCGCCAATCATCAATATATCCCGTGTGTATTCCTCCGGAATGTAACCATATGCAGTTAAAAGTGCAATACTAATGGGTAAATCGAAGGCAGAACCTTCTTTTCTGACATCCGCTGGCGACAAATTAACCGTGATCTTCTTCGGCGGAACAAGGTACCCTGCATTCCTCAATGCAGTCCTCACCCGATCACTTGCCTCCCGGACTTCTGATGCTAAGAAACCAACCATATTAAATGTTGGCAGACCTTCGCTTACATCGGCTTCCACTGTAATGAGTCTTCCTTCTACTCCGTGCAGTGCGCCACCTAGAACTTTATTATACATGGAATCTCCTATTCCATCTCCCGATACGAACAAACTTATTATATCCAAAGCAAAGAAAAAACGCAACATAAATGCTGCGTTTTCATACTTAATTCACATATTACGATCAATTCAATAATTTCTTAAGTTCATCCATAAAGATATTCACATCTTTGAACTCCCGGTAAACAGAAGCAAACCGAACATACGCTACCTGATCTAAAGACTTTAACTCATCCATCACGATCTCACCGATCACAGAACTCTCAACCTCTTTCTGTTCCAAATTAAAGATCTTAGTCTCAATCCGGTCAATACACTTCTCAATTTCTTCCACCGAGATTGGCCGCTTATGACAGGACTTGATCACACCGGATTCGATCTTGGAGCGATCATATGCTTCCCTGATCTTATCTTTCTTAATAATAATAAGCGGTATCGTCTCTACTTTCTCATAGGTGGTAAAACGTTTGCCACATTCATCACATTCTCTTCTTCTCCGAATAGAACTGTTATCATCAGCAGGTCTTGAATCAATTACTCTTGTACTGTCATCTCCGCAAAACGGACATTTCATATGTAGCCTCCTCCTTATTCATCCTTCATAATCACCTTCTCCAAGCAGACATCCACCAAAATAATATCCGGTCCGATCCGTACTACATCACAAAAGCGAATATAATAGCGGATACACTTAGAAAAGCAGGAAAAGAAACGAATAGGTGCCGGTACGATCAACGCACAGATCTGTCCATTACAAGGATCAAATTCAATATCTGCGACACAGCCAATCCGTTTACAATCCTTACAATTAATCACTTCCTTCTGACGCAGATCCAGAAAAGTCATATATATTCTCCTCGAACACTTAACACAATATATGCGTTAAATAGATCAAAAAGACATATAACTTGTGATTAACATAATATCTTTACATATTGCGTATTATACCATAGGATATATAGAATTGCAAACTACTTTTTCAAGACATTTATCCTGCATTTTCTATTCCAAAGATCATGCGGATCAGGCGCATGGTTGCTTCATTATTCACATAGCGGTTATTCGGAATCATCAAATATACCGTATCATAAGAAAACTGACATTTCTTAGCAAACTCCGTATCACTGATATCAATTGCAGCCGCATACTGTTTGCCATCATTCATATATTGAGTATCGTCCGTTACCTTTACAATATGGTCCTTGATCTCCTGATACAGATCCTTGTCCATACACTGATCTACCATTGCAATATCCCCGGTCGATTTGTAATAATTCAGCGTATCTTCATTACCAATAATCGCATCTAACCGGTCTGAACTGATATACACAATAATCTTCTCATAATCGGTAAGCGTACTCTCCTGAATTGTTACATCATCCGCATCCTCAATCGTCAGATTATCAAAGATCTGAATGGTGTTTTTCTTTCCTAATTGATAATATTCCCGAAATGCATCCGGAATATATTGTTCGCAAACGGCATTGGTACCATCGTTGGTCACTGCAACCATAAGCTCTGTCGGAAGTGTGGCTGTGTAAATGGTCCTTCCAAGCACATAACAAAGGAACACCGCTACAACCGCTCCAATATAATACCACTTATAATACTGTATGATATATCTGCGCTTTTCTTTTCCTTCCATCGCCTCTAACCGTTTGCTGCGCAGTTCTTTCTTATAAGCCCGGCGCTCTTTTGCACTCATAGAAGACATCTCTAATGCATTTTCTGAATATAAGTCCTCTCCCTCTTCTTTGACCACTTTATTCTCATCTTCGAGCGTCTGTCTCATTCTTTTATTCCCTTTCTGTACTCTCTACCCCGGCAATGATCTTAACCGGACATTTCTCTTTGCATATTCCGCAATGTGTGCATTTAGTCTGGTCAATATGTGCAATATTATTTTCCACAGTGATTGCATCCGAAGGACAATTTCTGGCACAAAGTCCACATCCGATACAGCCTGCCTGACATACTTTCTTCACGTCCACTCCACGGTCCTTAGAACTACACTGTACCACACAGACAGCATCTGCCGGAACCAATTCGATCAAATGCTTCGGACACTCCGCAACACACTTTCCGCAAGCCTTACATTTGTCCGGATTCACCTTGGCAATTCCATCTACAATCTCAATTGCATCAAACGGGCAGACTTTCTTACAATTACCATAACCCGTACAGCCATACGAACATGCTTTGGCACCTCCACCCGGATTGTTCATTGCAAGTTTACAATCCTCCGGGCCCACGTAGTCATACTGATCCTTTGCCTTTTCACAAGTACCCGCACACTTCACATACGCTGTCATCTTAACGCTGTCGCCTGCCGACACGCCCATAACTTCTCCTATAGCTTTAGCACAGGCATCTCCACCAACCGGACAGGCATTAACCGGAGCCTCTCCCTTGGCAATTGCCGCTGCCAGACCATCACAGCCCGGGAATCCACATCCACCGCAATTGTTACCCGGCAGACAGGCTCTTACTGCTACCTCTTTCTCATCTACTTCTACTTCAAACTTCTCTCCGGCAATTCCAAGAAGGATTCCGATAATAACACCTGTACCACCGACCATAGCCATTGCTAATAAAACTGATGTAACCATACGTATCTCCCTCCTATTTGATCAATCCGGAAAATCCGAAAAATGCCATTGCCATCAATCCGGCCGTCACCAACACGATCGGAGTTCCCTTAAAGGACTCCGGAATATCATTATATTCAATCTTCTCCCGGATACCTGCCATGATCACAATAGATATTGTAAATCCTACTGCTGTACCAAATCCATTGATCACCGAAGATAAGAATCCGTATGATTTCTGTACATTAATAAGTGCCACGCCAAGCACCGCACAGTTTGTTGTGATCAATGGTAAATATACACCTAGTGCCTGATACAAAGACGGCATTGTCTTCTTAAGAAACATCTCTACAAACTGAACCAATGCAGCAATTACAAGAATAAATACAATTGTCTGCAAATAAGTAATATCTAATTTCTCTAATATAAACGTGTAAATTAAGCTTGTCACCGCAGAAGCAATCGTTATAACAAAGATAACCGCTCCTCCCATACCGGCTGCCGTATCCACTTTCTTTGATACGCCGATAAACGGACACAAACCTAAGAACTGGCTTAATACCACATTATTCACTAATGCAGCACCTACTGCAATTAATAATAAATTCATAATATACGCCTCCTTCTCCGATTACTTCGTCTCTGAATTCTGCTCTGCGAACTGTCTGCCACTGCAAAGAGTATTCGTACATCCTGCACACCCATTTTCTTTCTCACAGGAAACAGGGATTCCCTCTTTCTTCGCTTTGTTCAGTCTCACCTTATTCTGTATTGCGATCAGACATGCTAATACAAAGAATGCACCCGGAGCAAGGATTAAAATAGTAACAGGCTCATACTGGGATGGCATGATCTGAAATCCGAAAATCGTTCCGTTTCCAAACAATTCACGGAAGATACCGATAGAAGTCAGTCCAATCGTAAAACCAAGTCCCATACCGATCCCATCAAACATGGAAAGCCATACATTATTCTTAGACGCATAACTTTCCGCACGGCCTAAAATGATACAGTTTACAACAATTAAAGGAATATAGATTCCTAAACTGTCATACAAGGATGGTACAAAACCTTGCAGTAAAAACTGTACAATTGTAACAAATGACGCCACAATTACGATGTATGCCGGAATACGAACCTTATCCGGAATCACTTTCCGGAGTGCTGATATCATCATGTTACTTAAGATCAGGATCACGGTTGTCGTAAGCCCCATGCCTATACCATTAACTGCTGACGTTGTAACCGCCATCGTCGGACACATACCAAGCATCTGGACAAAGGTAGGATTCTCCGTGATAATACCACATTTCAAACGTTCAATTGCTTTACTCATCTTCCCACCTCCTATTGTAATGTATGCACATAATACAGACCTGCATTTACTCCATTGGTCACTGCATTCGTCGTGATCGTCGCACCTGACAACGCATCAATCTCATTGTCAGCAGAGGCACCATTCTTGGTATATACAATCTGGTCTACATTCTTGCCTTCAAACTGCTTGTGGAAACTGTCTTCTTTGGCTTTCATACCAAGTCCTGCCGTCTCACTGATCGACAGAAAAGAAATGCCGTTCAAGGTACCATCGGATTGCACGCCCATGGCAAACTGAATATCTCCACCATATCCTTCATGATCTGTTACGGTAAGTACATATCCTAACTGCTGTCCGGAAGCATCTAATACTTTCATTGCCTCATTGATCGAAGCGTCCAGCCCCTGACTGTCTAATTCTTTCTGTACCTGATCTGTATCCAGGTTAATCTCTTCAAATGAACCTGCATCTGCAAACACTGCTTTGTACGCTTCTTCCTTCGCACGCTGATTCTCTTTTGCGATCGGTTCTTTCGTAATCTCATATACCGCACCTAACAAAAGTCCGGCGATCAACGTGATCAACATTAAAGAAATCGTATTCTTAATACTTTCCTTACTCATGCTTCACAGCCCCCTTTCCAAATGACTTTGGAACGGTAATCCGCTCAATCAAAGGAACCAATAAGTTGCCAAGAATGATCGCATAGGATACTCCCTCTGCCGAACCGCCAAATATACGGAATAAGAAGGTAAGTAAGCCAAGCAGAATACCAAAATACACTTTACCAAGCGGCGTAATTGGTGATGTCACATAGTCGGTCGCCATGAAGAATGCTCCTAACATCAATCCACCACCAAATAGATGTGCTAACAAAAATGACACGTCAAATCCTCTTCCTGACGCCAATGCATAGATCATGATAAACAAAGCAAAGGAACCGATATACCATACCGGGATCCGGTAACTGATCACACCGGTCACAATAAGGAAAATACCTCCGGCGATCAATGCAATCGCACAGGTTTCACCAATCGTTCCGGCTGTTGTACCTAAGAACATTGCCTTCACATCCACATGTTCTCCCGCCTTCAGGTTGGCAAGCGGAGTTGCCATTGTAACCGCATCATAAGTAAACGTCGTCATTCTTCCTGTAAAGGAAATGAGAAGGAAACACCTTGCACCTAATGCCGGATTCATAAAGTTCTGGCCTAATCCACCGAACAACTGCTTCACAACAATAATTGCGAAGAAACTGCCAATCACAGGAAGCCAGAACGGAACACTCGGTGGCAGATTCAAAGCAAGCAGTAATCCGGTAAGAACTGCCGACAAATCTCCTACTGTTATCTTCCGTCCTGTCATCTTCTGAAATGCAGCTTCAAATATCACACAACTGACAACTGTAATTACAATAATTGCTAACGCTCTTACTCCAAAATTGTAGATACCAAATATCGTTGCCGGCATCAATGCCACCAGCACTTTTCCCATAATATTGGTTGTCGTCTCTTTATCCCTAATATGTGGAGAAGAGGATATCTTCATTGTCTGTTCCAAATCATCCACCTCCTATCGTTTCCTGTTTGCTAAGATCTGTTTACGGGTTCCGGCAATAATCTGTGTCAAATGCCGTTTGGCAGGACATACAAAGGAACAGCAGCCACATTCACAGCACTCCATGCCATCGCATTTTACAAACTCATCATAATCCCCATGTAACGCCAGATTCGCTAACTTATTCGGCATAACACGTCCCGGACATACTTCTACGCATCTTCCACATCGGATACAGTTCGATGGTTCTACGGCTGATACCATATCTTCCTGGAAACAAAGCAACGCTGAACTTCCCTTAACCAACGGTACATCTAATGAAAACATCGCTTTTCCCATCATTGGACCGCCGGAAATGATCTTACCCGGGTCTTCAATATTAAAGCCACCTACTGCATCGATCAATTCCTGTGCATTCGTGCCTAAACGTACACGGAAATTCGCTGTCTCATGCACCGCATCCCCTGTCACAGTTACGATACGTTCAAATAATGGACGTCCCTCTATAATTGCATTATAAATTGCTACGATCGTATCAATATTGTGTACAATACAGCCGGCATCTGCCGGAAGCATGGAAGAATTGATCTGTCTCCCTGTATTGGCGTAGATCAACTGACGTTCAGCCCCCTGCGGATACTTTGTTTTCACTGCATTCACTGTAATATTCGGTATATTCTCTGTTAAGCCTTTCAATTTCTCAATTGCATCCGGCTTGTTGTCTTCAATCGCGATAATACCCTTAGCATGATCAAACAGATTGATCACAATCTGTAAACCGGTCACAATCTTCTCCGGTTCCTCAATCATACGTCGGTAATCAGATGTCAGATACGGCTCACATTCTGCACCATTGACAATGATCGTATCAATCGCATCTTCATTCTTCGGTGATAACTTTACATGTGTCGGAAAACCTGCACCACCCATACCGACAATACCGGCTTCTTTGATCGCATCCTTCACATCTTCCCGATACATCTCATCTAATGGTCGTACATTCTGTTTGAAGTCCACTTCTTCAAACAGTCCGTCATTCTCGATCACAATCGAATTGACTTTCGTCCCATTGACCGTCATTCTAGGCTCGATCGTCTTCACCGTTCCGGACACACCGGAATGTATATTAGCTGATACAAACCCCTGTGCTTCACCAATCTTCTGTCCAACCAGCACCCGGTCGCCTTTCTTTACAAGCGGCACAGCCGGTGCCCCAATATGTTGGGATAACGGATACACACAATCCCCTTTCGGAAGATAATCCACAACTACTTTGTCCTTCGACAGATCCTTACCATCGTAAGGGTGAATCCCTCCTTTAAATGTAAATAAACCCATATATGCTACCTCTCTTTATCTGTTTATTCTCTCATCACATACAAAAAAGAAAAGTTTAATTGAGAACTCGTATCAATTATACAACCATTATCATTATTTTACTAGCTTGTATTTTATTTTGTTACAGAAACACAGGAGGGATCCTATCATACCGGCTGCGACGTTCTTCACCCGCCTTATATAAAATATCTCATAATAATACAATAAGAGATATCAGCGATCCACAATCAGGATTCTGATATCTCCTATCAAAAATCAATGTTATTTATTTTTTTTGAGTTCATATGCATCATTTTGAATTCGGAACTGTTTTCTAATTCCGTCTGTTACATATACCTCTTTGTCTGTTGTGACAAAGATTGCTTCCGCACCCTGTTCCTTCGCATATGCCATACCATCCTCTAACCCCATCACAAAGCACGCTGTCGATAACGCATCAGACAAGAAACCATCCTCACTGATAATGGATACTGACATTAATCCACTCTCTGCCGGATATCCGGTAGCAGGGTCAAAAATATGATGATACCGTTTACCATCCAGTTCAAAATACTTTTCATAATCGCCTGAGGTTGAAATGATCGTACCTCCTATCACATCCACAACTCCAAGCACATCTCCGTCTTTCCCTCGCGGATCCTGAATTCCAACATGCCATTCTTTCCCATTGCCCTTATCACCATACGTGACAACAGTCCCTCCAATCGATACGACTGCCCCGGTCAGAGAACTGTCCTGTAATAGTTTCTTCACCTTGTCACCGCCAATTCCTTTGCCGGCAGCCCCAAAGTCGATAGCCATATGTTCTGCATGAAATACAATTCCATTATCCCGCAACTCTATATTCACCGGATCACACTGACTCAATGTCTTTTGAATCTCTTCGTCCGCCGGAACAGTTGTTGCTCCGTCTTCAATTCCCCACAGTTCAGAAATTGGTCGAATGCAAGGTGAAAATGCACCTTTACTGCCAAGGTAAATATCCATCTCACGCCGGAGATATCCAAGTAGTTCCTCCGAAAGCGGATAGACACCTTCTACTGCATAATTGCGATTGCATTTTGCCACTTCCGAATCATCCACACGAACAGAAACCTGCTTTTCGAAGTCTTGCAGACATTGATCGATCTCTTTGCTCACACTCTCTAAATCCGTCACACTCTCTCCAAACAAAGTCTTTTTGAGTGCGGTGCCCATCGCCTGACCAGCATACGTATTAGAGATGATATGCGTATTCAGATCCTTCTTAGTCTTAATGCCAACATAAACTAACGCACCTAAACATACAAGTACAAAAAGTACGACAAACGCCTGTCGATATCTTCTATAAAATCTTCTCATTACAATATCCTTCTTATCCGATCATGAAGGAAATCTCCGCTTTACATGCTACCTTGCCATTCACAGAAGCAGTAACTGCACCTACTCCTAAAGGTCCCTTGGTCTTAATGATCTCACATTCGAGATCTAACCGGTCACCCGGCACTACCTTCTGCTTGAACTTCGCACTATTCACACCGGCAAAATATGCCGTCTTACCCTTATTCTCCTCTAACGAAAGCACTGCGACCGCACCTAACTGTGCAAGAGCCTCTAACTGTAATACTCCCGGCATAACCGGTTCCTGCGGAAAATGTCCGGCAAAATAAGGCTCATTATACGATACATTCTTATAGCCTTTGATCGACTGTCCGGGAACCATCTCCGTCACCCGGTCGATCAGAAGAAATGGCTGTCTATGCGGAATAATCTCCATAATCTGTTTAATGTCTAACTCCACTATTGTACCCTCCGTTTTGCTATTTGTAAATATGTATTTCCTGGCAACTCTTATTCTGTATATTTTTTAACAACCAGTGTTGCATTGTGACCGCCAAATCCAAGGGAATTACTCATGCAAACATTAACCTCAGTTGAAATTCCGGCATCCTTCACATAGTTAAGAGAGAACTCTTCCGGATCTTCTACTTCGTGTAAGCCAACATTCTCATGAATATAATTATCTTCAATTGACTTCACACAGGTAATAAATTCAATTCCACCTGCTGCACCAAGCAAATGACCAATCATAGACTTGGTTGAACTGATATAGACATCATTTTGTGCCTCGCCCATTGCAATCTTAATTGCACGTGTCTCAAACAGATCGTTGTGATGGGTAGAAGTACCATGTGCATTAATATAATCAACCTCTTCCGGTTTCACACCCGCATCCTTCATAGCAAAGATCATTGCATTGGCTGCACCCATTCCATCTTCTGCAGGAGAAGTGATATGATAAGCATCCGAAGTTGCACCATATCCAACTAATTCTGCCAGGATATGTGCTCCTCTTGCCTTGGCATGCTCTAACTCTTCTAAGACAACCACTCCGGCACCCTCGCCTAATACAAATCCGGCACGATCTTTATCAAACGGAATGGATGCTCGGGAACAATCCTCCGTTGTGTTCAATGCAGTAAGGGCAGCAAATCCACCGATTCCAATCGGTGTCACACAGGATTCCGTTCCTCCGGCGATCATAACATCTGCATCTCCATACTGAATCGTACGCATTGCTTCTCCAATATTGTGGGTTCCTGTCGCACAGGCGGTTACTACATTGATGGATTTGCCTTTCAAACCAAAGTAGATAGACACATTACCGCTTGCCATATTAGAGATCATAGCTGGTACTAACAATGGTTCGATCCGATTCGGACCCTTCTCTTCTAAACGCTTTACATTCCGCTCAACTGCCTGCAGACTGCCGGTTCCGGATCCAACTGCCGTTCCGACACGATATGGATCCTCTTTCTCCATATCAAGACCGGCCTGCTCAATTGCTTCCTTAGCAGCTACTACTGCATACTGGGAAAATAATTCCATACGTTTTGCCGTCTTTGGATCAATATAATCCTTGGCATTGAATCCCTTTACTTCTGCTGCAATCTTTGCCTTAAACTCAGACGCATCAAACTTTGTGATTGGTGCAATACCAACTTTGCTCTCCTTAATACCATTCCAGAACTCTTCTACATTTAATCCTATTGGGGTGATTGCACCCATTCCTGTTACTACAACTCGTCTCATATCAATCTCCTTCTTATACACTCATTCCACCATCAATACATATAACCTGACCCGTTATGTAAGCCGCTTTATCTGATGCCAGAAATGCCACCGTCTCAGCCACATCTTTTACATCTCCAAGCCGTTTCATTGCAATCCGGTCCATAACCTGTTTCTTCGCATCCTCCGGCATGGCATCTGTCATCTCAGTTACAATGAATCCCGGTGCAACTGCATTGACCGTAATTCCTCTTGAGCCTAATTCCTTTGCCACGGATTTCGTAATGCCGATCACTCCTGCCTTAGATGCCGCATAATTCACTTGTCCTCCATTGCCGTACACACCTACTACACTGGAAAGGTTAATGATCCTTCCTCCTTTTTGCTTCAGCATCTGGCGTGAGATGTGCTTAATGCAGTTAAACGTACCTTTCAGGTTAATATCTAATACAGAGTCATAATCTTCCTCCGACATCTTCATCAAAAGACCATCTTTTGTAATTCCTGCATTATTGACTAATATATGCAATGCACCAAATTCTTTCACAATATCCTTCATCATTGTCTCAACTGCCGCATAGTCTGACACATTACATCCATATGCCTTAGCTGTTCCACCCTGTTGCACGATCTCTTCTACTACTGCTTCCGCTTTGTCCCTGCTTCCATTATAATTCACGATCACGGTTGCTCCATATGAAGCTAATGTAAGGGCCACGCTCTTACCAATTCCCCTGCTTGCACCTGTTACTAATGCAATCTTTCCTGTTAACATAGCTGCCTCCCTTTCCTATGCAAGTAATTCTTTTACCTTATCCAGATCTGCATACTTATCTACATTGACTATGGTTACTTCCTTGTTGATCTTCTTCACAAAGGAAGATAATGTTCTTCCCGGTCCGATCTCAATAAAGGTATCCACACCATCAGCAAGCATAACTTCCACACACTGAATCCACTTTACAGAATTCGATACCTGTGCCGCTAAGAGATCTTTGACTTCACCGGAATCCTTCACAAAATCACCTGTCACATTGGTTACATACGGAATAGCAATATCATGAATCATCACATGCTCTAATTCCTTTGCAAGCTTCTCCCCTGCTCCTTTTAACATCGGTGAATGAAATGGTCCACTAACATTCAACGGAATACAGCGCTTTGCTCCGGCTTCCTTCAACAATTCGCAGGCTTTCTCTACCGCAGCTTTCTCACCGGAAATAGCAATCTGTCCCGGACAGTTATAATTGGCAATTCCTACAATGCCATCTACTTTCTCTAACACTTCTAATATCTTATCTGCATCCATTGCAATAATGGCTGCCATACCGCCCTCACCGGCCGGTACTTCATCCTGCATATAGATACCGCGTTTACGGACTACCTTGGCACAATCTTCAAAGTCCATAACCCCGGATGCCACCAATGCAGAATATTCGCCTAATGACAGACCGCCTGTTACATCCGGCTTCACACCAAGATCTAACACTGCCTGCGTCATAGCAACTTCTGTCGTCAGCATGGCAATCTGTGTATACTCTGTAATATTGATATCTGTATTCTCCTCAAAACAAAGAGCTTCTATATCCAGACCAACTGCTGCAGATGCCTGCTCGTAAATCTGTCTGCTCTTCTCGTTATTCTCATAGAATTCTTTACCCATTCCAACGTACTGGGCTCCCTGTCCCGGAAACATAAATGCAATCTTGCTCATTCTTCTTCCTCCTATATTATGAACACTTGTCTGATACTTTTTACAGTCTGTATGCGTAATCTACTCTGTCTCACTGTCATTCATCACATCAATCGGTTCGTCATCCACATCTTCATTCCTGATCTCCGGTGTTGGCAGCTGCCACGAAAGTGCATGTGCACCCCAGGTAAGTCCTCCACCGAAACCACACAATACGATCTTGTCACCAGGCTTTAACATTGCACTCCGGTTCATCTCATCTAACAGGATCGGGATGGAGGCACTCGATGTATTACCACAATGTTCAACATTCATTGGGAATTTCTCAATCGGAACATCCATCTTACGTGCAACCGACGCTACAATACGTGCATTTGCCTGATGCAATACAAAATAAGTAACATCTTCCTTGGTTAGATGTGACCGTTCTAACAAGACATCAATACATGCCGGAACCTTACGAACTGCAAACTTGAAGATATCCGGTCCGATCATCTGAATATAATGCTTGTCCTCATTCTTACGATTCAGGAAATTCCTCGTAGAACGTTCCTTACACTTCAACGACATTCCCTTAGAACCATCACTATGTGTAACACTCCCTAATATACCATGCTCGGTATCTCTCACAATCGCTGCACCTGCGCCATCCGCAAACAAAATGCAGGTTGAGCGGTCCTTCCAGTCTACCATCTTCGACAATGTCTCTGCACCAATTACCAAAGCTGTCTTAGCAAGACCGGAACGAATATACGCATCTGCAGTCTGCAAGGCATATACAAAACCGGAACATGCTGCATTCAGGTCAAAGCAGGTTGCATTCACAGCACCGATCTTATCCTGCACAATACAGGACATACTAGGTGTCGCACGCTCTGGTGATAATGTTGCTAACAAGATCAGATCGATCTCCTTCGGTTCAATTCCGGCATTCTCAATTGCTGCCAACGCAGCCTCAGTTGCCATATAAGAGGTTGTCTCATCCGTGGCAATATGCCGTTCTACAATTCCGGTATGCTCCCGGATCCATTCATCATCAGTCTTCACCATCTTAGCCAGTTCATTGTTGTCAATAATGGTCGGTGGTAAAAAACTTCCTGTTCCAATTATTCCTGTTGCCATATTCGTCTCTTTCCTTTTCTATAAATACTTTAACATGAAAAGAAGCTGCCGAACTAAGGAACTATGATATTCTATGCTACTCTTAGTACGCCAGCTTCAACCTTTTCAATTATATTGAATAAATGTTGTTTTGTCAACAACTTAATTATTCTTCTGTATCATCCACTGTCACAGAATCTCCGGACTCTAACAATTCCAGCTTCTCCTGCAGATTCTTAACACGGACATTCAATGTATCAATCTGTGACACAAATGCCTCGATTGCTTCCTCAATGTCTTCTCCCTGTTTCTTTGAAATGTAAAGATCCATTCCCATCTGGGTAAATAACTTCTCTTTATCATTGTTATAACCACGGATCTTACTCTTTAAGTCATTGACCGTCATAAGACGCTTCGTTGTATCCTTAGCCTTATCCATTGCATCTGCAGATGACTTCTTTACCTTATCAAAAAATCCATTCAACTCCATAACCACGTATCCCCTTTCTTCCTAGAAGTATACTACTTCTTCCTTTGCCTTCTCTGCCTTCTCAATCTTCTGCGCATACAGCACCGGTCCGTCTCCATCAAATTCCTTATAGAATTCCACTTTGATCTTGGCAGTAACTGTTACCCATTCCCGATCCTTCAGATTCGGTGTCTCCATCGATACACATTTGAATCCTAAGAATGTAATATCTTCTGCACAACATGTCATGGCAAAACGTCCCGGAACAAAAGCCTTACCCTTATACTGTGGTGGGCAATAGACCTGACCCTTGAACTTCACAACCTTATCCACATATTTCTCCGGATTATCTGATGCATCAATATAGAAAATGCCGAAATCTTCATCCTCAATCTCTACCACATCTGCATCCAGATCGTATGGTATCTCAATCTCTCCATTATCGATCTGTGCCTGACCGTTGACGTTCTCATATACGATCTGCGCCCGGCGGTTGATCGTCTTCACTGCCATACGCATCGTATTGATATCTGTATCCTCTGTACAACGGTTATAAACTACCATATCTGCATTCTGGATATGTTCTGCCATCAAAGACTTCATATTATTGTTATAGACTGTAAATGTAGTCGAGTCGATCAATGTGATTACCTGCACGATCGTCCATCCCTTTGGTACACGGATCTCAAACAGTTTGTTCAACTGCCACATTCCGTTATACTCGATCATAACCTGGGTCGGCTTATATTCATCCTGCAGATCTAATAACTTCTCTGTATTGAGATCCTCTTCCTCCAAATAAACAACCGATATATTACGCTTCTTCAACTCATCCTCGTCGTATTCCTCCACGCCTTCCTCTGTTACCAAAAGCAAGGTAGGTTCTCCCTGTGTGAAATCACGATCTACCAACGTCTCCCTGCAAAACTGCGTCTTGCCGGATTCTAAGAAACCCATAAAGACGAATACCGGTATCTCTTTCTCCTGTTTTCTCATATCTCAATTCCTTTCTTTATACACGGAATAACGCAGCAATCTTATCCTCTTCTAATTTGCTGCCAATTACACAAAGCTTACCGGTAACATCCGGCTGTCCATCACGGATCTCATACTCTTCCGGTGTAAGGTCAAAGTATATCCATCCACCTTCTGTATTCGGAACCATTCCTTTGGCACGAAGAATAACACCATATTCTGCATGATCCATGTCTGCCAGCTTCTTAAGAATATCCTCAATCTCAACCTTCGTATATTTGTGAGGAGTCTCAACACCCCAGCTTGTAAACACCTCATCCGCATGATGATGGTGGTGGTCATGTCCACAGCCACACTCTCCGTCATGGTCATGATGATGTTCATGATCGTGGTCATCGTGATCGTGATGGTGTCCACAACTGCACTCTCCGTCATGGTCATGATGATGTTCATGATCGTGGTCATCGTGATCATGATGATGCTCATGGTCATGCTCATCGTGATCGTGGTGGTGCTCATGATCATGCTCATGTACATGTCCACAGGTAGGACATACCTTTGCTTCCTCTAACAATTCTTCTACTAATGACTTCTCACCTTCCATCGTAGATACGATCAGCTTACCGTCAATATCATCCCATGGTGTTGTTACGATCTTGGCCTTATCATTATGCTCCTTGATCATTGCAACAACAGCCTCTAACTTGTCTTCTTTCATCTTCTGTGTTCTGCTTAAGATAATCGTACCGGCACTCTCGATCTGGTTGTTAAAGAACTCACCAAAGTTCTTCATATACATCTTGCATTTTACCGCATCTACAACTGCCGTAGCAGAATTAATCACAACCTTTGATTCATGCAGATCTGCAACAGCCTTCATAACATCCGATAATTTACCGACACCGGACGGTTCAATGATAATACGATCCGGTGTATAATCGTTCAATACCTGTTCCAATGCCTTACCAAAATCACCAACTAACGAACAACAGATACAACCGGAATTCATCTCATTGATCTGCACTCCGGCATCCTTTAAGAATCCACCATCAATTCCAATCTCACCAAACTCATTCTCAATTAATACAATCTTCTCACCTTCAAAACCCTCTTTGATCAGCTTCTTGATCAAAGTAGTCTTTCCAGCTCCTAAAAATCCAGAAATAATATCAATCTTTGTCATATTAACGCCTCCTAATTCACTGACAATCGTATCTTATAATTATAACGCACTTATCATAAAATGCAAATCCATTATTCTGCAACCCGGTCGATCACTGCACCACCAAGCACAATGTCTCCATCATAGAACACAACAGCCTGTCCCGGTGTGATTGCCCGTACCGGTTCTTCAAACTTGCAAAGCACCGTATCCTCATCCACCATCTTGATCCGGCAAGGTGCTCCTTTATGGGAATACCGGATCTTCGCAACCACTTCCCGTTCTCCTTCTAATGCATCAACCGACATCAGATTCACCTTACCCGCATACAGGCTGTCATGAAAGGTATCTAAATTACTTCCAATCACAACCTCATTGGTCTCCGGACGGATATCCACCACAAATACCGGACTTCCCATAGAAAGGCCAAGCCCCTTCCGCTGTCCGATCGTATAATGAATGATTCCCTTGTGTGTACCAAGTATATTACCTTCTAAGTCTACAAAATTTCCTTTTGGAAATGTCTTACCGGACTCTCTCTCAATATAACCTGCATAATCATTATCCGGAATGAAACATATCTCCTGACTGTCCGGCTTATTAGCGATCAACAATCCGATCTTAGCCGCAATCTCACGAATCTGCTCCTTCTCATACTCACCAACCGGCATCAGGGTATGTGCTAACTGTTCCTGTGTCAGGTTATACAATGCATACGTCTGATCCTTCCGGTCTGTTGCTGACTTCTTCAAAGCATATCTTCCGTTATCAAGCTGTACCACCCGTGCATAATGCCCGGTTGCAATATAATCACAGCCCAGCTCTCTGGCACGATTCAGCAATGCTTCCCATTTCACATAGCGGTTACATGCAATACACGGATTCGGCGTTCTCGCATGCATATATTCATCCATAAAATAGTCAATCACATTCTCTTTGAATTCACGCTTGAAATTGAGTACATAATACGGAATGCCCAGCCGGTCAGCAACCCGTCTTGCATCATCTACAGCAGACAATCCGCAACAGCCACCATTTTCTGCCTGTGCAAGCGGATCTTCATCCTGCCAGATCTGCATTGTTACACCAATCACATCGTATCCCTGTTCCTTTAACAGATAGGCTGCTACCGAAGAATCCACTCCTCCCGACATGCCAACTGCAACTTTTTTCTTCATATCAGTTTAATACTCCTCTTCTTCTTCCCCTTCACTGATATCATTCTTCGGCTTCGATAAGCCCTCGATCTTAATCCCATTCTTCTCACAGTAATCCCAGAGTGCTGCATGAATGGCTTCCTCTGCCAGCAAAGAACAGTGTACCTTTACCGGTGGAAGTCCGTCTAATGCTTCCATAACCGCCTTATTCGTAACCTCTAATGCCTCGTATATGCTCTTGCCCTTCACAAGCTCGGTCGCCATAGAACTGGTTGCAACCGCAGCACCACATCCGAACGTCTTGAACTTCACATCCCGGATGATCTGGTTCTCATCAATATCAAAATAGATTCTCATAATGTCACCGCACTTTGCATTACCTACGGTTCCGACACCACTTGCATTCTCTATCTCTCCCATATTTCTCGGGTTGGTAAAATGATCCATTACTTTCTCACTGTACATAACAATTCCTCCATTTCATATTCTGTCATTATTTATTCTTCTTTACAAAGTCCTCATATAATGGTGACATTGCACGCAGCTTTGTTACGATCTCTTTGATCTGATCTGCTACATAATCCATCTCTTCCATCGTATTCTCTTCACCTAATGTCATACGCAAAGAACCGTGTGCGATCTCGTGTGGCAGACCGATTGCAAGCAATACATGGGACGGATCTAACGAACCGGATGTACATGCCGAACCGGATGATGCACAGATTCCCTTCATATCTAACATAATGAGCATAGACTCGCCTTCAATGAACTGGAAGCTGATATTCACATTGTTCGGAAGTCTCTTCGTGCGATGTCCATTCAATCTTGCATACGGAACCTCTGCCAATAACCGGTCGATCAGATGATCTCTCATAGCAGTCTCCTTCTTCGTTCTCTCTTCCATTGTAGCAAATGCGATCTCAACTGCTTTTGCCAGACCCACGATTCCGGTTACATTCTCTGTTCCGGCACGTCTTGAGCGTTCCTGTGCTCCGCCATGTACAAAGCTTCTTAACTTAAGACCGGTACGGATGTATAAGAATCCAATTCCTTTAGGACCATTTAACTTATGTCCACTGGCACTTAACATATCAATATGATACTCATCTACATCAATCGGAACCTGACCATATGCCTGTACGGCATCTGTATGGAAAATGATTCCGTGCTCATGTGCAATCTCGCCAATCTCTTTGATCGGTTCAATCGTTCCGATCTCATTATTTGCGAACATGACAGAGATCAGGATCGTATCCGGACGAATGGCAGCCTTCAACTGATCAAGCTTAACCAGACCATTCTCGTCTACGTCTAAGTAAGTTACCTCAAAGCCACGCTGCTCCAAATATTGTGCTGTATGCAGGATGGCATGATGTTCAATCTTTGTCGTGATAATATGCTTGCCCTTAGAAGCATATGCCTCTGCAGTTGCTTTCAAAGCCCAGTTATCTGACTCAGAACCACCTGCCGTAAAATAAATCTCGTTACTCTTTGCATTCAGGCTGTTGGCGATCACATCACGACACTGTGTGATCACCGCCTTATTCTGCTGAGAAAATGTATATACACTCGATGGATTGCCAAACTTCTCTGTAAAATACGGAAGCATCGCCTCCACAACTTCCGGTCTTGCCGCCGTTGTTGCCGCATGATCCAAATAGATAAATCTCTTTTCTTCCATTGTTATGTCCTTCTTTCTATATATTTTGATATACCCGGCATTTACCGAGGGTTATTCTCCCTTATAAATCACATTCAACATTCACATTACCACACTTCTTACGCATTGCCCGATTGTCTTCGACTAATTCGCTTAAAAAGATCGAATCCACCGCATGCTGTATACTGTCATCAATGCGCTTCCAGACATTCCGGGTCACACAGGTATCACTTCCACCACATGCCTGCTCTCCCTTAAGTCCTACACAGTTGACCGGTGACAGATCCTCTAACGCCCGCAGGATATCTCCTACACTGATCTCCTTACTTGGCT
>Ga0129310_1000224_pt1 | contig 77594 bp, 63 predicted proteins | sample Go1ome_2_FD_94433 | JGI IMG/M metagenome (GOLD analysis project Ga0129310, IMG submission 94433) | Western lowland gorrila individual fecal microbial communities from Wisconsin, USA - Go1022A metagenome | ecosystem: Host-associated > Mammals > Digestive system > Large intestine > Fecal | place...
CGGAGGGGACATGGGAGTCCGCCGGTGCTTAGCGAGGTCCCTCACGAGCTTAGCATTCCGATGCGCACTCCAAAGAGTGCAAACGGTCCCCGCAGCAATTCATTCCGGCCGGATTCCCCCTCAGGACACCCTCCAACCGGGGACGGAAGACTCAGCCATCCCCCTCACCACACCGGACATGGTCCGTTCCGGACGCGTCCTCCAACCTCAGTTAAATCTCCATTTACATAGCTGCCCGAATTGACTCCGGCTCCGAAAATCGCTATACTATAATCAGTGGCGCATACGGAATAGGAGATTATGATATGGAAAACAGCAATTATAACTGGAGTCAGGTTCAGGAATACAGGCAGGAGGTAAAGCATATCTGTTCTGTACTTGGATGGTCCCTGGTGGCACTGGTTCTCTTAACACAGATCGCCGGCATCCTTTTCGGACTTATCGGTTATCTTCTGTCTTACTATAAAGTGATGGGAGTGGGAGCGGAGCTTTATAAGATATTGAATTCAGGCTGGTTTTCAACGGCCGGAGCCCATCTGCTCGCTTATGCCCTGGTTCTGCCGGTGATATTTGCCGTTATGGAACATGTGCCGGAGGTGGTACCGGAGAAAAAAAGGATGCGTCCGGGAAAATTTTTCATGTTTTTTATTTTGATTATGGGAGCCGGATATATTCTGAATATTGTGGGCAATATCCTGAATATAATAGTGGCGGCGGTGACAAACAGAAGCACTTATAATATGAATCCCGTCAATAATCTGTTTGAAAGCCTGAACCCGGTGGTGATTCTGTATGTATCGGTTTTGGGGCCGGTCATTGAGGAATATATCTTCCGCTGGAAGCTGTTGAACCGGCTGCGCCCGCTGGGGGAAAAAGCGGCAATTCTTTTTTCAGCCCTGATGTTCGGCCTTATGCACGGAAACCTCTCCCAGATTCTCTATGCAACTGCCATCGGCGTTGTTCTGGGTTATGTTTCAGTCAAAACAGGCAGGCTTAAATATAACTGTATTTTACACATTATGGTTAACAGCTATTCCACCCTGCTCCTTCTGATGATGAGCCGGAAAACGATTACAATTTCCTATCTGCTAGCAGTCCGTGCCGTTCCCGTGGTTACGCTGGGAATGATTATAGCTTCCATTGTCATATTTTGCGTCAATGTGAAGAAAACAAGGCTGCTCCCGGGAAACTGGCCGGAGGGGATTGAGTACAGGGATTTTTCATCCGCGATGTACCTGAATCCGGGAACCGTTGTATTTATCGTACTGAATTTACTTCTGGCGGGGTATTACCTGCTTTTGGCATAGCCATGCTACTATAAGCAGGGCTATGAACAGTAACTGCTTGACTTTCGTTCATGTGGTTACTATAATAAATAGTAATGAATACTATGTGATGCGAATCGCATGACAGGAGGAATATTATGACGTATAAAATTATTGGAGACAGCTGCCTGGACTTAACAGATGAATTAAAAAAAGATGCCCGTTTTCAGATGGTGCCGCTCACGCTGCAGGTAGACGATGCCCAGGTAATAGATGATGAAACATTTGACCAGAAGTCGTTTCTGGAACTCGTTAAGAACGGAAAGGAATGTCCGAAAACGGCCTGCCCTTCCCCGGAAAAGTTTAAAGAAGCTTTTGAGTGCGGCGCAGAGAATATATTTGTGATTACTCTGTCGAGTCATCTGAGCGGAACTTATAATGCTGCGGTTGTGGGGAAGGAATTGTACGAGGAGGAACACGGGAAGGATAAGAATATTGCCGTAGTGGATTCCTTGTCGGCCTCTTCCGGCGAGCTGAATATCGCGATGAAGATTCGGGATCTCTGTGAACAGGAGCTTCCCTTTGACGAGGTAGTGAAGCAGGCGGAGAGCTACCGCGATTCCATGGAAACTTTTTTTGTCCTGGAGTCCCTTGACTTTTTGAGAAAGAATGGCCGTCTGACCGGACTGCAGGCCTTTTTTGCAACTACATTGAATATTAAACCGATCATGGCCGGAGATAAGGGCGTGATTGTGAAACTGGAACAGGCCAGAGGGATGAACAAAGCGCTGTCACGGATGGCTGATATTGCTGTTTCGCGCGGAGGCGACACGAAGAATAAGCGGCTGATCATCGCCCACTGCAATAATCGGGACAGAGCGGAGCAGGTGAAGGAACTGCTGTGCAGCAGAGCGTCATTCGGGGAGATTGTTATTACAGATACGGCAGGGGTAGCCACGGTGTACGCCGGAGACGGCGGTATTATTGTGACTCTTTAAACGCTGCTGCCTGTCGTGTTCATCATATGAGGAAACGATGAGAAGAAGAAAACGGTTAAAGAAAATATTTATATTGCCGCCGGTGCTTCTGGCGGCATTACTTATCTGGCTGGTGATATCCCAAAGAGCCAACAGCAGGCCGGAAGCGGGCTTTATGGATGATGTCCCTGTGGAGCATTTTTTGGCTTCGGACAGGGAGCCGGACTCCGGTCTGCAGGACAGCTTCAGGCTCCCGGCCGGGAAGGACGGCGGGGAGAATCTGGAAGGCTTGCCGGAGGAACCGGTTCTTAAAATAGAGACGGGGAAAAAAGGCGGGAACCTGCCCGGATCGGATAATGAGTTCGGGCATCTGCCCGGCGCCGGTGATTCGGGAAAGCTGTCCCTGTTGTTCTGCGGTGATATCTATCTGTCGGACCACGTTTTGAACGCATATGACAGAGCCGGGGGAATATCCGGAGTACTGGATGAAGGGTTGAGAAATGAGATTGCTTCTGCCGATATTTTTATGGCAAATGAAGAATTTCCGTTCAGTGAGAGGGGAATTGCCGCGGAAGATAAGCAGTATACCTTCCGTCTGCCGCCTTCGCGTATGAATGTCATGCAGGAAATCGGCCCGGATATCGTAGCTTTGGCTAATAACCATATCCTGGATTACGGTACGGATGCCCTGCTGGACACATGTGCCCTGCTGGACGGTGCGGGTATCAGGCGGGTAGGGGCCGGGGCCGGATTGGATGAGGCGAAAAAGCTGGAAGTGATGGAGGCAAAGGGAAAGAAGATTGGGTTTCTCGCCGCTTCCAGAGTCATTCCGGTATCCTCATGGGCAGCCGGAAAGTCCCATCCCGGGGTACTGACAACCTACGACCCTTCCATTCTCCTTAATGAGATTAAAGCGGCACAGGGGCAGTGCGATTACCTTGTCGTCTATGTACACTGGGGAATCGAGAGGAATACACAGCCGGAGGAATACCAGAGAACGCTGGCAAGGCAGTATATCGATGCCGGGGCGGATCTGGTGGTGGGGAGCCATCCTCATGTACTCCAGGGAATCGAGTATTATAAAGGAAAGCCGATATTATACAGTCTTGGCAATTTTGTATTCGGAAGCGTAATTCCTCAGACCATGATGGTCCGGGTGGAGCTGGATGAAGCGAACCAGGCCGTCCTGTCTGTGGTTCCGGCCACATCCTCCGCCGGTTATACAAGGCAGATGGATGTCTCAAAATGGCCGGAGTTTTTTGAAGAGCTGAAAGCTCTCTCATTTGACATTACGGTTGACGGGGACGGTGCCATTCACCCTGGTACGCCCCAGTCTCCCTGAGCGCTCTTGTCAGAGAATTCAGAAACAGCCGTTTGTTGCCGCTCCATTCAGGGGCGATTAGGAGTTTTTTCGGACCGTCTCCGCTGAGACGGTGGATGACAATATGAGGCGGCAGCAGCCGGATGCATTTTAAAATCAAGTCAATATATTCTTCCATGGTCATGACCGGGAATGGGGCCGCCTCATAGAGGGCGGCCAATTTTGTGCCTTTTAAGACGTGGAGCAGCTGGAGCTTAATTCCGTCCACTGGCGGGGTATGATTAGCCAGAAAACGTATCGTTTCAAGCATCATATCTTCCGTTTCCCCGGGAAGCCCCAGGATTACATGGACGATTACCGTTAATCCGGCTTCTTTCAAACGTCTGACCGCATCAATAAAACAGGGAAGCTCATATCCGCGGCGGATCAGCTCTGCCGTTGATGCATGGATCGTTTGAAGTCCCAGCTCGATCCAGACCGGCTTTTCTTTATTTATCTCTTTCAAAAGTCTGATTACCTGCGGCGGCAGGCAGTCCGGGCGGGTACCGATGGACAGGGCCGCGATATCGGGATGGGAGACGGCTTCCCTGAAAAGAGCTTCCAGATAATCCACAGGGGCGTAAGTGTTGGTATAGGACTGGAAGTAGGCGATATAACGGCCATTCTTTATTTTAGCTGAGACGCGGGCCTTGGCCGCCTCAATCTGTTCCGTGACACTGGCATGCTGCGGCTCGGCAAAATCACCGGAACCGCCTCCGCTGCAAAAAATGCAGCCGCCGGTTCCGAGGGTGCCGTCGCGGTTTGGGCAGGTCATTGCGCCGTCCAGCGCCAGTTTATATATTTTTTCTCCGAATGTCTGTTTTAAATAATAGTTGAGGGAGTGATAGGGCTTATCACCCCATGAATGTGGGCTGTATGGTTCCATTTTAACCTGTTTACCGCCTTTCCTGTTGGTCTTACATATCGGCCGGGCTGAGGCCCGCGATATAGTGATTGTATGTTACAGTCAATGCTGTCCGAACTGTTATGAGTATACAGGATACGACTGTTTGCGGCAAGGAATTTAGTTGTTACTATTTATACAATTTATTTATAGAAAAATCAGAGAATATCATATTGAGGCTTACCAGACGGAATGGTATACTGTAGATAACGAAAAACAATGGGGAAAAGGAGAAGAATCATGACAGTACAGGATACACTTCAGAAGCTTGATACGCAGGAAGCAGCGGAATTGATGGCAGAGCTTTACGGTGAGGCAGGCGCTGCCGGGAATACGGAGCGTTACCGTCAGGTGGTAAAAGGATTTGAGAAGACATACGGTGATAATGATATTCTGCTGTTCAGCTCACCGGGCCGTACTGAAATCAGCGGGAACCATACGGATCATAATCACGGTAAAGTACTTGCCGGAAGTATCAACCTGGACTGCGTAGGCGCTGCGGCCAAGAACGGGACAGATACGGTCCGCATTCTCAGCGAGACATTTAACCAGAAATTTATCATCAGCCTGAAAGATTTAAAACCCAGTGCGGAAATGGCGGGAACCATCGATCTGACCAAGGGAATTCTTCAGGGCTTTAAAGAAAAAGGCTACGAAATCGGCGGTTTTGACGCCTATATCACAAGCAATGTCATCAGCGCGGCCGGAGTAAGCTCCTCGGCGGCCTATGAGATGCTGATCTGCTCCATGCTGAATACATTTTTTAACGGCGGTAAGATGGATGTGGTGACTTACTCCCATATTGGAAAATATTCTGAGAATCATTTCTGGAATAAAGCATCCGGGCTGCTGGATCAGATGGCCTGCGCAGTCGGAGGCTTTATTACCATCGATTTTAAGAATCCGGAAAAACCGGTTGTAGAGAAGATAGACTTTGACTTCGGTGCACAGAATTACAGCCTGGTTATTGTGAATACAGGCAAGGGGCATGCGGATCTGAGCGCGGATTACTCCTCCGTTCCTCTGGAGATGAGAAAAGTGGCGGCCTACTTTGGAAAAGAAGCGTGTGCAGATATAACCGAAGAGGATGTTATCCGGGAGATGGCCGATGTCCGCGCCTATGCCGGGGACCGCTCCGTCATGAGGGCGCTTCACTTCTTTGAAGAGAATAAGAGAGTGGAGGAGCAGGTAAAGGCGCTCAGGGAAGGCGATTTTGAGACATTTCTGCAGGATGTCACCGCATCGGGCAATTCTTCCTGGAAATGGCTCCAGAATGTCTATACGACGGCAAACGTGCAGGAACAGGGGATCAGCATCGCCCTGGCATTGACCGAGCTGTTTATCAAAGAGAAGCAAAAGGGGGCATGCCGGATTCACGGAGGCGGGTTTGCAGGTGTAATTATGGTTATGCTGCCAAACGGACTGGTCGATGAGTATGTGGAATACATTGAGGGGGCAATCGGAGAAGGCAATGCATACCGGATGAGCATCCGCCCTTACGGAGCCATCTGTGTCAGTGAAAAGATGTGAGCGCTGTGATGAAGGACAGCAGGGAACTGACGGATGTCAGAAAAGAACTGGAACTCCTGGCGGATGAGCCTTACCGGGTGTTTCACAGCCGGCTCCTTCCGGGGACGGAGAACATCCTGGGTGTCCGGGTCCCCCGCCTCTGGAAGCTGGCCAGACGTCTGGTAAAGGAGGAAGGGAGCGGATATCTCGGCCGTGCCGGTGATGATACGTATGAAGAGATTATGCTGCAGGGGATGGTGATCGGCCTTTTAAAAGAGGATACAGGGCAGATGCTTAAGCGGCTCCCGGCGTTTATGGCGAAGGCCGAAAACTGGGCTCACTGCGATATTGTCTGCTCCGGACTCAAGAAGGTAAAAGATGACAGGGAGAGCGTCCTGGCCTTTCTGAAACCGTACATTTCATCGGAGAGGGAATTTGAGGCCAGGTTTGCCATTGTCCTGCTTTTGGATTATTATATAGATGAGGACTATATTGATACGACATTGGAGCTTTTGCAGCAGGCGGTCCATCCGGGGTATTATGTAAAGATGGCGGTCGCCTGGGCCTTGTCCGTCTGCTATGTGCAGTTTCCTGAAAAGACGCTTGCATGCATGAGGGAAGGGCCGTTCGATGATTTTACCTACAACAAGGCGCTTCAGAAGATAACGGAGTCTTTCCGGGTGGATAAAGAAGAAAAAGCGTTTATCCGCAGTCTGAAGCGGTAATAAAAATGTTACTGTTCACAGCATGACAAAAAGCGGCTTGCTGCACACAATAACACTCAGATCAGATGCAGGGAGGGAGATTTATGGGAAACAAAAATTTGATTATCACCATTGAGAGAGAGTACGGAAGCGGCGGACGCATTGTGGGAAAGAAGCTGGCGGAAGAGCTGGGGATACATTTTTATGATGACGATATTTTGAAACTGGCATCGGAGAAAAGCGCGGTGGGGGAACAGTTTTTCCGCCTGGCTGATGAGAAAGCGGGCAACAACCTGCTCTATAGGCTGGGAGGCGGAAGAAAGATTGATCTCCAATCCAAACCGTCGCCCAACGATAAGCTGACTTCCCCAGAAAACCTGTTTAAATTCCAGTCTGAGGTGATGCGCGAGCTGGCGGAAAGTGAGCCGTGTATCTTCGTGGGGAGGGCGGCAGGCTATGTTCTGGATCAGGATGAGGACATCGAACGTCTGATCCGTATTTTTGTTTACGCAGATAAAGTCAAGAAGGTGCAGCGCGTTATGGAAGTGGACTGTATTGATGAGGAACGCGCCAAGAGAAGAATCAAGAAGATTGAGAAGGAACGGAAAGAGTACTACAAGTACTTCACAGGCAGCGAGTGGCATAGCATGAAGAATTATGATCTGCCCATTAATACGACGAAGCTGACTCTGGAGGAGACGGCGGAGCTGATCAAGGCTTATATCAGGCTGAAAGGATTTATGGACTGACAGGTGAAGGTTCGGCGGTTAGCTGAAAACAAACTGTAAAAGTTTGTTAATGATCACATGGCTGTGTTCCGCGAGATACCAAAAGAGCCTCCGCCTTACTTGACAATTGCAGGAACTTCTGCTAGACTGGGCGAATAAGATATAGCACGACAACACGGCGGGAAATCAGAGCGGTTTCACCCTGCTGTTATACGAACATACCGTTGCGGCGGTCTTCCTTATATGGGGGAGTAGTCAGACACAGAATATATGTGCGGCAAGTCAACATGCATGGCGTTAACGCCTGGTTTGCCTTAAATGACGAGACTCATATGCAGTAGTAAAATACTGCGTATGAGTCTTTTTGTTGATGGCGGTGACCTGTGCTAAGGAAGTATGTCCGCTAAAGCAGCCGCGCTCCGGCGCGGTAGTCTGATGCGGACAGGAGCCGGACATTAACAATTGTTACAGTTCAGCCTTCTGCCAAACTGCAACAAATGATGCACAGAAACGGCAAAAACGCCGTTGATTGTGGTGAAAAGTTTACTTTTCATCGCGTCGCGCCGCATAACTCGGGATTTTCGCAAAAACAGCGAAAACACCTCGCGGAATACATCATGGCTGAACGGTTACCAACAATTTGCATTGCGGGGCATAATCATTGTATGGATCCGGCATAATAACCCAATAACGGATACTGTGCCGGCGCTGCGGATCCTGAGCGTGTGAAGTGCAGATAAAAGGAAAGAAGTTGCGATTCGGCCAGGCGGCAGCCGACCGGTGGGATCGTAATGGTAAGGAGGCAGGTCAATGATAAAGTTTTACATGGAAGACGCCGGGGAGGCGCTCAAAGAGACAGGCAGCACCCTTCACGGACTTGAGAGCAGGGAGGCTGAAATCCGGCTGGAAAAAAACGGTCCCAATAAGCTGGCGGAACCGGAGCGGGAGTCTTTGCTTCTGCGCTTTGCAAAGCAGCTTAAGGACCCGATGATTATTGTACTTCTGGCCGCAGCGCTGGTATCGGGAATTACTGCATTTTATGCAGGGGAATCATTTGCGGATGTGATAATTATTCTGGCTGTGGTGGTGATAAATGCCGTACTGGGAGTGTATCAGGAGAGTAAGGCAGAAAAAGCCATAGAAGCGCTGCAAAAGATGTCGGCGGCCGTTTCCAAGGTGTACAGGGACGGAAAGATGCAGAGCATCAAGAGTGAAGAGCTGGTGGTGGGAGATGTGATACTTCTGGAGGCCGGCGATGCGGTGCCGGCCGACGGACGCATACTGGAGTGCGCATCCCTGAAGATTGAGGAAGCGGCTCTGACCGGCGAATCTGTTCCGGTCGAAAAACAGAGCGAAGCTCCGGGCAGCAGCGCAAGGGCCGGGGATAATAAGGCAAAAGAGATTCCGCTGGGCGACAGAAAAAACATGGTCTATATGGGAGGCACGGTAGTCTACGGAAGAGGAACGGCTGTTGTGACGGCCGCCGGCATGGATACGGAGATGGGAAAAATAGCAGACGCACTTGCCAGGGCCAAAGAAAACCAGACTCCGCTTCAGAAGAAGCTGACACAGCTCAGTAAAACGCTCAGTGTGCTGGTTCTGGGCATCTGTGTGTTCATATTCATATTCAGTCTGGTCCGGGCCGGAGATTTTCATACTGAGGTTTTGATAGATACATTTATGGTGGCTGTCAGTCTTGCAGTGGCTGCAATTCCGGAGGGGCTTGCAACTGTAGTCACAATCGTGCTTGCGATCGGCGTTACCAATATGTCGAAGAAAAAAGCGATCATCCGGAAGCTGACGGCAGTGGAAACGCTTGGCTGCGCCCAGGTGGTCTGCTCTGATAAAACAGGCACACTGACGCAGAATAAAATGACGGTAACGGAATTTGCGGGAAGTGATGAAACACTTCTGGCCGAAGCCATGGCGCTCTGCAATGATGCCGAAGCGCAGGAGGGGGAGGAAGCCGTCGGAGAGCCGACGGAGGCAGCCCTTGTCAATTATGCGTCATCCCTTGGGATTTCCCAAAAAGAGCTGCAAAGCAGAATGCCCAGGGTGGGAGAGGCGCCGTTTGATTCCGTAAGAAAAATGATGTCGACCGTCCATCGTAATGAAAAAGGCCGGTTTATCCAGTATACGAAAGGTGCGCCGGACGAAGTATTAAAATGCTGTACCTCTATCTGGGAAAACGGGGCAGTCCGTCCTATGACGGAGGAAGACAGAGAACGGATTGAGTCGGAAAACAAGAAAATGGCAGATAAAGCGCTCCGGGTACTCGCAGGCGCTTTTAAAGAGACGGAGCTGAAACCGGAGGATACCTCCCCGGCGGCCCTGGAACGCGGGCTTGTTTTTATCGGTCTCACCGGAATGATTGATCCGGTAAGGCCGGAAGTTAAGGCGGCAATCCAGGAATGCCGTCAGGCCGGAATCAGGCCGGTCATGATCACCGGTGATCACCGGGATACGGCTGCCGCCATAGCCATGGAGCTTGGAATCATCACATCCCCAGACCAGGCGGTAACGGGAGCGGAGCTGGATGAAATGAGTGAGGCTCAGTTTTCCGATAAGATAGAGAATTTTTCCGTCTATGCCAGAGTTCAGCCCGAACACAAGGTCCGTATCGTACAGGGCTGGCAGGAAAAGGGAATGGTTACTGCTATGACGGGGGACGGAGTCAACGACGCTCCTTCCATTAAAAATGCCGATATCGGTGTCGGTATGGGTATCACAGGTACGGATGTAACGAAAAATGTTGCCGATATGGTTCTCGCAGACGACAATTTTGCCACCATCGTGGCGGCTGTCAGGGAAGGGCGGAGGATATACGATAATATCCGCAAAGCCATCCAGTTTCTGCTGGCCTCGAATCTGAGCGAAGTCCTCAGTGTCTTTGTGGCCACACTTCTCGGCTTTGTCATTTTAAAACCGGTGCATCTGCTGTGGATTAACCTGATTACAGACTGCTTTCCGGCCCTGGCTCTGGGAATGGAGGAGGCGGAAGATGATATTATGGAACGGAAGCCGAGAGAGGCAAAGGACGGAATATTTTCCGGCGGCCTGGGGACGGACGTAATTTACCAGGGAATCCTGATTTCGGCGCTTACACTGGCAGCCTATTTTATCGGCCACCGGATCGAGTCCGGGATATGGGAGATTGCGCCCAGTGCCGATGGCATTACGATGGCCTTTCTGACCATGTCCATGACGGAAATTTTCCATTCCTTCAATATGCGCTCACAGAGGAAATCGGTGTTCAGCCTGAAAGGTCATAATAAGGTTTTGTGGGGCGCCATGCTGTTCTCGCTGGTTCTGACCACACTTGTCATTTATGTGCCGTTTCTTTCCAGGGCATTCGGCTTTGAGCATATTTCACTGATGGAATATATTACGGCGCTTTTGCTGGCATTTTTAATTATACCGGCGGTGGAAATTGTAAAGTGGATCCAGAGGCATCGGTAGCAGTATTCAATAAAACCTGCAATGCCTGAGCGATAAGCAAAAGTTTCAGATGCATTGAAGATAAACAGAGAGCAAAAAAGATCAGAAGGAAAGAAGCGGCAGCCGGTATGCGGCACCGTTTCTTTCCTTCTAATCTTTTTTTAATTCACAGATGCTTTTAGCTTTGTTTATAATCTTAAGCCGTTCGATGGCAATCAGCAAATCCTCCCTGAACAGCTTGGCAGTTTCCGGATAGAGAGCCTCTCCGTCGTAAAATGCAGGCTCCGTTCCTCCGGCAGTCAGCTGGGCCAAAATAAAATCCAGATAAATTTTTATATCACGTGTACCGGATTCCCGATATTTATTAATCATTTCTTCCGACTCAAATAATCGGGCCGCACTTGAACTGCCGGAATACAGTTGTGCGGCTGTATAAAGAGAATCAGACCCCTGCTGATCATTTTCAGCGGATTCCGTACCCATCAGGTTTTCCATGGTGGTATCTAAAAAATCAGATATCTTCCGGAGCTTATCAACACTTGGCTTATTCTTATTAAATTTACTGATCGAGCTTCTGGCAAATCCTAATTCCTGTTCCAATCGGTTAACCGAGTATCCTTTTAATTTGGCGAGATCACGAATTCGTTCATACAATCCCATAATTATACCTCAAATTTTGCGTTGCTAACGCTTGACATGCGCAAAATATTATGTATAATTAAAAATACAGTTGCGCAAAATTTTGCGAAACTAAAATATACATAAATTTTATTGAAATTAGTTGGTGGTGCTTCTGATTTTAGAATATTTTATGTAGTATGTCAACATTTTAACCTCAAAATTTTGCGTAACTTCATTAGACATGCAGGACGATATCAGAAAGCAGCTTCCATATTGGATGCGCAGGCATCAGTGGAAGCTGTATGTCGTATTTAGCCGGCGGTTTGCGGCAGCATTCTGCCGGCCGGGTAATCTTTATAAGGTTGGGTGAATGAATGGATATATTTGAACAAATGAGAAAGCGGATTGGCTGCGATTACATTTCCTGCCTGCCTACGAAGAAGGACGCGGTCAGGAAGGAACTGGAGGCATTGCCGCCGGATGCCTGCCCGGAAGATGAAATGAAACGGTTTTTGATATACGTATTTGGGGAGCAGGCCGTAAAAGATGAGTAAAGAGCAAATGAGTAAAGGCAAGGGAAGCATATGAGGAACAAAAGAGGCAGATTAATACTGATGGGTCTGTTGAGTCTACTGGTGGTCGGAGGGACAATCGGAGGGGCTCTTGCAGAGGAAATGAGACCCTATAAAGCGCCGGAACTGCGTTTGGAGCAGGGAGCGGATGAATATGATTTGATGGAAGGGATTACATATCGGTCGGATCATTACGAGCTGGACCTGGTTGATACCGGAGACTTCGATATAGACATACCCGGCAGGTACGAGGTGGAATATTCCCTTACGCCCATTTTCGATGATGAACCGGATGAAGAAAAACCGGAGGGAGGCGGTGGCGGAAGCCCTTCGCCGGATAAAGCAACGCCGCCGGAGGCGGAGAATGACGAGGACATCGGCCAGAATGACAATACCGGAGAAAGCCAGGAAGACGGTGGGAACGAAGACACCGGAGGAAGCCAGGAAGAAGACGGAACCGGGGATACCGATACCGGAGGGAACCGGGAAGAAGATGAAACCGTGGACGCCGGAGGGAGCCAGGAAGAAGGCGGAACCGGGGATACCGGAACCGGAGGAAGCCAGGAGGAAGACGGAACCGGGGATACCGGAACCGGAGAAAACCAGGAAGAAGACGGAACCGGGGATACTGGGACCGGAGAAAACCAGGAAGAAGACGGAACCGGGGATACCGGAACCGGAGGAAACCAGGAAGAAGACGGAACCGGGGATACCGGAACCGGCGGAAACCAGGAAGAAGGCGAAACCGGAGATAATGGAGGAAGCCAGGATAATGGAGGAACCCAAAGTGAAAGCAGCGGACAGAATAGCAGCTCACAGGAAACCTCCGATGACGTTATGCCGGCTATAGCCGAAGCTATATCCAGGGTGACGGGTACGGTATATGCAGAAGAAGTCCCACTGGAAAAACCGGGTACATACGGGCGCGGCAGCCTGGATACAGGCGATGGCGTAATCTATTTTAAAAGAACAGTGCGCGTTATTCCCGGGGAGCTGTGTATTAAATATGAAAACGAAGAGCTGCGGATTCCGGCGGACGCCGAGCTGTACAGCCTGGTATCAAAGGAGGAAAACTCTGCAACTCCCAGCGCGGCGACTGCATGCGATGCAGACGAAATCAAAGACGAAAGCTCCCATGGAGAAACAGATAAGAAGAGGAAAAAACGTAAGTACGAATTAGTCTTAACAGGCGAAGACCTGCTGACAGAAGATGCTTATGTAACGGACATTAAAGGGGAGCGGCAGCCTGATATAGAGGTATCGATTAAAGACGACACAGGTTTACAAGCTGCCGTAAAGATTCAGGAAAATGAGGACGGTAAGGCGGAGGTCTTCCTGCTCCCCGGCACTTACCCTGTCAGGCTGACGGCCACAAATCCGGAAACGGGGAATCCGGTAACCGACGTCCGTTATGTGACGATAGAAGCAGGGGAACAAATCCTGTTCGACGCCCCCACCCTGTTTGTGGGGACAAGAAATACGGGCTTTGATCTGCTCTCCGGAGTGCGCGCAGTCAGTGACGATGGCCAGACGGTCCCGGTGAAGGTAAAAGACGACAGTGAGCTGGATGCAGCCAGAGTAACCGTTACGGATGAAGAGACAGGGCAGGAGAACGCGAAGCTGAAGCAGGGAGTATACAGCGTGGTATTGGCTGCCGACCATCCGGTGAGCAAAGAGGAGTTCACCTGCAAACGCCGGGTGGAGATTAAAGACGGATATTATATCTATGCTCCTGATTTAGAAGTCCGTGCCAATACGACGGATTACGATCCTTTGGAGGGAGTTGTCGTAAGGGATGAAAAGGACGAGCCCATCGAGCATGCAGAAGTCCGTATTAAAGACATGTCGTCACTTTATACTACCGGAAATCCTCAGAACGCGCTGCCGGACGACGTACCCCGGCCGGCGACTATGTCCGATGCGGTTCCGGAACAGCCTGCCGGCATGCGTTTAAGCAGGGCCGCAGCAGTTACGGAAGCGGAATACCCGCCGCTGCAGGAAGACCAGTCGTATCAGATTCTTCTTGCGTCGGAGGATGAGGGGGGAAACGAGATCACGACAGTGAGAAACATCCGGGCCACTGAGGCGGCTACCCATGTTATCTCCTACCTGTTAAACACGATTGCACCGGTAAAGTATGGGAATGCAGTCGACCTGGATCCGAAAGCTTCCGGCGGGACAACGGCCGGCCAGGTGATAAAACGGCTTACCAGCGACCCGGCATATAAGAAATTGTACAATGTCCAGATTGAAATGGGTAAAAACGACACCCTTGGCGGAACCGGTGCGGCCGGCAATGTATTAGAGGTCGTGCGTCCGGGGATGAACGGCAGCGGCCTGAGCAGTTTTATGATAGTCATTAATGATAAGACATTGACTCTTACAGAAGATATCGAGTTTAGGAGCGGACTGTCTACGTCCTTGCGGAACGGAACCATCGTTACGGATGGAAATCGGCTGTCGCTGGGAGCGAAATCAGCGGGAACCTCCCTTAGCTTAATCAGTATTAATTTTAAGCTTCCGCCCGGAACTACGGACTTTTTGGAACTCAGCAACCGCTTGTTCTTCGATGAAGTGAAGCTGCCCCCGGAAATCGTAAGCAGACAAAGGCCGGATACCTCAGATGTATATATTACTACCAGAAACAGGGTACAATTTGGCGGCGCTCTCGCAGGGAGCGGGCTGGTTTTAAATGTCGAAGAGAATACCAGAGAGAGCTTTGTGGGATATAACCGCGGTTTCAATGCACCGACAGGAATCGACGGCGCATCCATAAATATGCGAAAGAACTCGGAGCTGTGGTCGAGCCGGCTGAAGCTTAGCGGGAGCCTGAGTTTTGAGAAGGATAATTCCCAGCTTAAGCTAGTCAGCTGGACGGAGGAGGGGAAGCCTCTTGTGTCAAACGTGAGGGACCTTGAAGTCGCCGGACTCAATAATACGCTCTATCTTTATAACCATCAAAACAGAGATGTAAATTCGGACAACCCGATGCTCATAATCGACAACCGTATGACTACGAGAAACGGGCCATTGATTCTGGATGATCTGGATCAGAATGGCTCCGGTTCCACCAGTGTACAGAGATTTGAAGCGCTGCAGAAAAATAAGGACGCAACTTCCCGTCCATTCAAAGCGGGGGATGTCATAGTTAAGTTTAAGGAGCCGGCCAATGCCGATGCGACCCATTTTGAGAGCAGAATCGATAATGCGGTCCAGGGCTCCGGCACTAAAATATTTAATCTTAAGGCCAACAGGCAGACGGGGGAAATTATCCTTACAGATGAGAAACCCATCCGGATTACGAATGAGGCCAATGGTGACATAAGAGATTTTTCTACCCATAAGGAGGCGATTGATTTTATTACGTCGCTAAGCGGCGATCCGGACGTCACGGTAAAGCTGATGACGGACTATGCGCTGACGAAGGAGGATCGGGATGCATGGGCAGAGCTGAACGGATACCAGGGCATAATCACGCTCACTTCTGATACAGCTCTGGACGGCACGCCGAGAAGGCTTAGGATCCGGAACGGCAGCCCCGCAATGAATTTGCCGGTAACGGCAAAGGGGGTTGTATTTAAGGATATCGCTTTCCGTGTTGATGAGGCAAAATATTTCTATGCAAACGGAACGCCGGTGACCTTTGGCGAGAATGTGACATTTGTGGATAACAACCCTTTTACCGGGGTTTTTGGCGGCAGCAATCTGACTGATTTATCCGGCGATGCCAGCATTACCATCCGTTCCGGACTCTTTGAAAATGTGTATGGCGGAGGACGGGATAAGAAAGTGGCCAATGCCAGTGTCAATGTTACAGGAGGCACCATAAAGTCGCTTTACGGAGGCATGAAAGGCGACAACAGCAAACCGACAGGAAAAGCGGAATTGACGGTCGGCAATACCGTCAGTGAGCTTGCAATCGACAATATCTATAATTTTGATCAGGTAAACATTGCACAGAATGCAGAGGTGACCGTAAGCGGCAAACTGAACTACCGTCAGTCGGATACCATGGATTATAAGGGAAAGCTGGAACTGGGGTCAGGCTCCACTCTGAGATTCCTTGAGGCGGACAACCGCGTTGGGTCTCTTGGGATAATAACGGGAACCGCGGAACTGCTGCTGAAGCGGACCGGTTCGGGCCTTGTTACGACGCCCCTGGTTCTGGATGATGTAAATCTTCCGCTGGACGTCAAGCATGGAGCTGCGATCCTGCTGGGGTATTCGGGAACGGATCAGGCTCAGATTAATGATATCCTGTTAAGATTTACCCGGAAGGATCGGGCTACTACCGAGGGAATCGAAGCAGGCAGCACGATTCAGGGTGGTTTGATGGCCGACACGGATGACGGGACCGTGGGCCTGGGGTACCCGGTATCCCTCTCAGTCAACGGAGGGCAGCATTCTTATTATGAATCGGTCGAAGATGCTCTGGGAACCGTCAGCACCGGAAACTCATATGAACTGGCATTCAGAAAAGAAGGCTACCGCCTGACGGCAAAAGAGCTGGATGCGATTAAGAAGAGCGGAAGCTCTGCGACTAAAATTACGTTTACCAGCACTTTTGAGCTCTCGGCCAGTGATCCCATACTGCCCGGAGAAATAGTTGGCCAGACGGTTAAGCGGAACGTCAGACTGGGTGAGGATCTGGAATGCGGGGCAAACACTGAGCTGACTAAGATCAGGCTCACCTTCACTGCGGCGGCGGATATACTGGCCGGCGGCTATGATCTTACAATCGGGCCTGAGACTGAAATTGTACCATTCAGCGGAAAATATCCCGACCTCTATGGGGGCGGTAAGACGGCTATTGTTGGTGATACCAGCCTTAAAATAATGAGCGGTATTTTTGACTCTGTTTATGGAGGCGGGAGCCAGGCATCTGCCGCAGTCGACGGAAGCACCAGTGTAATCTTACCGGCCACAGGTTCAGGCGACATGGCAAAAGTCAGAAATCTGATTACTCCGGGCGGTAAGGGAAATGTGACAAAGACGGCCAGCCTGGAGGTGCGCGGAGGCTTTTTTGGAACTGAAGCGGCAGGAGGCCATGGCGGTGCGTTAGAGATTTACGGGGGAATGTCGGGAACCACGGTAGATAAAGTCAGAATAGAAATGTCGGGAGCCGGCTCCTGGGGACCAATTCGGATCTACGGAGCAGGAAACGCTTCGGTCGGTTCCTGTGAGATAGACGTAAAGGATTATCCGGTCGGTTCCATGAAAGAGGTAAAAAAACTGGATGTCTACGGAGGCGGTGCGGGCAGCGGCAGGGTAAACGGGAATGTGTCGATTGCGATAGATCTCAGTCCCACATTACTGGAGGATTCGGATCGGATTGGAACCGTCAGCGGCTACGGAGTAGAATCCACGGCAACGGGAGTATTAAAGGAAGACGTCGGAGGGACCAGGACGGTGACTCTGACCAAGCCGGATCCCTCCTCAGCCACTTCCGTGGCAATCAATACGGTTAAGGGCTTTACAGAGCTTACGATCGGAAGCTCTGCCGATACGTCTCATCTGTTGCTGGTGGTAGAAAACCTGGACAGCGATCCCTTTGCGGGGGTAAACAAAAGAACCGGTATCCTGAATATGGTCAACGCAAAGCTGGAATTGACAGGAACAGATGCAGGAAAGGTAGGAGTGTTAAAATCGGGGGGAACCCTGGAGAGCCATATTCATATTAATAAGCCGGACGGCGGCCCGACGATACCTCTTCAAATCGATGAGAGGGCCGACATTACAGGTCCTAAAGTGGATCTCTCCCTGTCCGGCGGAAAAACAGTATCCGCTGGAGACATCATATTGGAATTTGCAGATCCGTCAAAGGCAGATCCGCTCAAGTATCAGAATATGCGGAGCAATTACAATATCATGAAAAAGACCGAAAACAGCAAAGGGTATATTTATCTGGCAAAACCGGCGACCCATACCACCATGGTCCGGGTGGAATATCCCGACGGCCTTGATACGGCCGATGCGGCTGAAAACAGAAAGAAACTTGTCTTCCGTTATGACGGCGATGTGGCCGTAAAAGGCGGTTATGTGATTGGAATGCCTAGAAATGCGGCGGGAGATCCCGTCCAATCTCTGGCGTACACAAGACATGATCCCGGCTGGGATGGAACAAAAGATACAATGCCGGCAAATGCACAGGAGATTGTTTTTACCGGAGAACCTGGTACTACGGCGGCGGACGGACGGCTGGACGGTCTGGTCATAAAACAGGAGACCTTGTATTTTGCTCATATCATGGACGAGATGGGAAATGTTGCCACGGTTATCCTGGACACCCTTGCACCGTCACAGTCCGGGACGGATGTTACCGTCGTCTATGACCCCGCCACAGGGGATTACAGCTTCAGCGTCACAGTAAAAGACATGACGGTTGACTGGATGCCTCCGGACCCGCTTGACCCGGCCTCTCATCTGTCCTATACGGCTCACGGTGTCAAACAGTGGGCGTGGGCGGTTGGGCCTGCCGCTGGCAATATAACGGCCGAGGCGGCAGCAAAAGAAGAGCTGATGGCAGCCGCGCCCGATCAGAACGGGATACAGGAAGCGGCAATACCTAATCCGCCCCTGATAGACGGAACAGAAGGCAATTACACATTTAAAGTTCCCGGAACTGCATTGACGAAAGATTCGGTAGTGTGGGTCTATGCAAAAGACAACTTAAATAATACGGTAAAGATTGCGATACCGGTAGGTGACAAGATGATTGATGTGGATGTGCCGATGAAGGTTAAGATGGTGGCGCTCAAAGCGGCTCCGGGAGATCCTCTGCCGGCTCCGAAGCTGCTCGCTCCCGTATGTTACATTGCAAACAGGGGAGAATCGAGAGTAAAAGTCGAAATTACGTCCTTTGAAGATACCACACCGTCATCCGGCAAAGAGATTACACTGGTGAACCGTCAGGAGGGGCTCAGCGGCAATGAGATGGGACTGCTTATCGGACCTCTGGCCCCGAGTGATCCCGATTATATCGGAAATTTTGCCACCAGGAACGTATTGGACGGCATCACACCAGCCACGCCGCTGGATATGGGGATTATGGAGCCGGCGGCATCCCGGACCCACGGGCTGAATTTTACTTTTTATGCAGTCTATGATGCTGAGAATATCCAGCCTACCCGCGCGGACGGAATGACGGGCCGGCTTTCATATCGGTTTACCGTCGTGCCTTCTGCTGTGCCTTAAGAAGGAGGTGGAAGATGCCATGAGAGCAAGCAGACATAAAAGAAACAGGCAAAAGATGGCCGGGGCTTCCATGGCCCTGCTGATAACTGCTTTGTTTGCAGCCACATTCAGTCTGGTCCTGTGGAAAAGGGCTGCGGCCGGGAAGTATGCCGCTATGGAGATGGATACCAACGCGCGGCCTGCCGGAGAAAAGGAAATGCCGCCGGATCCGGAGGCAATATTGGAGCAGATCCGGGAGGAAGCGGAGGAGAGCAGTTTCCGTTTTAAGATTAACAGCGAGCCGAATTTCACTTCGCCGGAGGCGGAAGGAGATTTGTGTATTATAAACAGCCCGGAAAATACCTTCTATATGCTGGTCGTCATCACGGACGGCAGCGGGAAGGAGCTTTACAGGAGCCGTGAGTTAAGGCCCGGCGGTCAGGAGATGACCGGTGAGCTTAAGGAAGTCCTTGAAACAGGAAAGCATCCTGCGACCGCCACGGCATACGCCATTGATCCCGGGACGGGAACGACGGTCGGAAGCGTGGAGACGAGCCTGCTTATCACAGTAGGCAGTGGTTGAAATCATCAGGAGCGCAGCCGTTTTATCGCGGCCTGCGCCCGGTGACGGGTGCTAAAACGGTATTGAGGCGTTACCGCCTTATACATAAAAATAAATTCCGGCAGCAGGTTCCATCGGATTCACAGATAAAAACAGGTGGCTATATCTGCTGGCGGAGATAAAGAAGGAGAAAAATGTATGAAGAAGAAAAGATTAACATCATTGGTGATGGCGGCAGTTCTTTCCGCAGCATCGGTGACCCCGGCGGTCGCAAATACCGTAACGAACAACGCGACAGGAGATGAGCATACTACAATCGGTATTATGGAGACGGGGAAAAGCCCGGTAAACGTCAAGTTTGAAGTGCCTCTTTACGTTACAATGGCGGCAAAATCCGGGGATGCAGCGATGACTATGCCGGACGGATATGACATCTCAAACGCGGCAGCCCCCGGAGCTGATTCCTATGACATCGGCGTTACATCCATGAAGATTCAGGCATTGGGAGACTGGAAAATAGTAAGCACCGGTACTCCGCTGAATTCACTGACAGAAATGATTTTTAGTATCGGCGGCTGTGAGATGCCGGCCGTAGAGAAGGCAGACGGTGTGAAGAACGTAACCCTGTCCGGAGCCTTTGTAGACGCAGGAAAACCGAAAGCCATCGCGCCCGGAGCAAGTCTGAGCGGTGATCCGAAGGGGCTGGAATTGCTGGGAACGATTAAAAACGATACTCGTACTGATAAAAAGGCGGCCGCCCAGTTTAAGATTACATATACCGTGGCAGCTTTGAGCGGTACCGGCGAGGCTCTTGGTTCCGTCTATGTCGGCGATGATAAGACGGCAGCAGGCTTCTCAACTCCATAAACCCCATATTACAGAGTACTCCCCATAAATAAGGGAGTACTCTGTAATATCTCCTGCTGGGCCCCGAAATAACGGGAGGCTGTACTGTAGGGAAGGAACCGGACTAATGAGGAGGTCAGATACAGGAATGAGCAAGAGAAAGAGGAGTTGGATGTTGGCCGCGGCGGCGCTGACGATGGCAGCGTCATTTGACATTATGGAGATTACGGCGATCGCATCAGGAAGTACGGCCGGAAGGACGGAGCTGTCCCTTGGAGTGAGCCAGATGGCGCCCGAGGCCGTGTCCTTCGAAGTCCCGTTATACCTGACCATGTGCGTTGCAAAAGAAAACGGAACGAACACGGTTATTGTGCCGAGTGAGTCTTATTCCATCAGGAATCCTGACAGGAATATCTCCATGGCGGTAACCGGGCTTAAGGTAGCAAGAGTGGACGGCAGTGACTGGGCGCTTGTAACGGATTTTACACCCGATACAACGAACAAGGAGATTCAGCTAAGCATAGGAGGTGTTCCTCTGCCCGGCCTGCCGGTTGGTTCCACCCAGGAAATTACGGTGGATCTGACCCTGCAGGATTCATCTTTCTATAATTATCAGAGTAAAAGCTATAAGCGGATTGGTGAGGCCGACCCGGCAAATAACAGTATGCCGCTGCTTGTCGAGGCCAGTGTGCCAACGGGATATGCCCCTGTAGATCAGGCCAGCCCGACGGCGCAGTTTCGCCTCGTGTATACCGTAAGCTGCATCGACACAACAGGAACGGTAATGGATAAGGATTATGCAGGGCCTGACAAGGCGGACGTCGTTGCAGTACCGTAAGAGGAAGGCAGGAGAGCGCATGAAATCGGAGGAAACAATCGAAAAGGATCAAAACAGACAGATGCCGGGGGTGAAGAAAAAGAAGAAAAGCATAAAAACCGGCAGCATACTGCTGCTCTTTGCCGTCGTGGTCCTTCTGGCCACAACCGGGGGACTGGCCTTTTGGGTTTATAGCCAGTCCGCCCAGCAGAGTAAATTTGAGGAAGACAGGAACGCGTTGGAGGGATTTCTGCCCGGCAAGAGCGAGGCGGAGATACAAAAGGAATTGAACCGTATTATAGATGAAAGCCGTTTAAACATTTCAATGAACCCCACTCCGGTCATCCGGGACGGCAAGATTAACGTGATGCTGGAAAATGTCCCGGCTAATAATTATTATCTGCAGGCAGACGTCTATATCTATACGGATGAAGAGACTTTGGACATGCAGCAGGTATATCAGTCCGGAATCATAAAGCAGGGATTTTACATCGAGTCGGGGGATGTAATGGAAATACCGGAAGGAGGCCGATATAACGGTATTGCGGTTTTTCATGCTCTCTATCCGGAGACCCTGGAAGAGATTGGGCAGGCGGCCATGAATATTGTGGTGACATCGGAATAGGGGGACGGAGATGGAAGAAAAGAAAATGGGAAAACCTCTGTTCTATGCGCTCATTGTACTGATCCTGATGGCGGTTGTGGCATGGTCCGCGTACAGAGCAGGTCAGGAAAAGCAGGAGGAGGAAGTATCCGGAATACAGCGGGAGCTGGATGCGGAGCTGGGCATCCTTCCCGGCATGAGCGACGAGGAGATTCAGGATCGGTTGAACCGTAAAGTGGCGGAGAGCCGTCTTAATATCTCCATGAACCCGACGCCCGTATTTGCCGACGGAAAAGCGGAAGGAGACGTGCGTATTGAAAATATCCAGGGAAATCAGTACGGGTTCACGGTGACGATCACCGTGATAGGTACGGACGATTCTCCCGGGGCGGGAGATTACGTGGATCAGGAAATTCTGAAGACGGGACTGATTGAGCCGGGGAAATATCTGGAAGCAAAACCTCTTGATGTGGACCTTCCACAGGGCGTCTATGTCTGCATCGCCACGTTTACGGCATACAGCATGGAAACGGACAGGGAGATAGGTACGGCGGGAATGCAGATTATGCTGACGGTGGAGTCGTAGTGAAGGCAAGGGAGACAGCAAGGTTATGAAGAAATATATTAGAAGAAAGGCGGCCGCGGCCTTTATTGCTCTGGCTTTTTTGATTGTGTTCCCTATGGAGGCATTGGCGGAGCAGGGCGGTACCACCTTTGGAATTGAGCAGTACGGTCAGGACACAGATTATACCGGCTGGCTCGATCTGACAGTGAGGGTTCTCTCACCGGAGGGGATACCCCAGAGCAGGATTTACATCGTTGTCAGGAAGGCCGGGACGACGGAAGAAGCAGGGCAGGGCCCGCAGATCAACGGGGATAAGAGATATCTGACCGACGATAACGGCGAAATTGTATTCCGTGTCTATCCGTCCCCACTCAGCTATGAGGCATATATCCCAAAACAGGAGAAATGGAAGGAACAGGTCCATGGCCCCTATCAGATTACGGACCATACCACGGTAAGCATAACACTTGAACGATATACGGATGGGAGTTCCGGCGGCAATGGAGGCAGTTCCTCAGGTTCCGTAGGAAAACCGTCGCAGCCTGAGTTCCCTGCACAGTCAGAGGCACAGGCGGAAATACCGGAAGTGATATATCCGGAAGAACCATCCGGGCCGGAACAAGGGATAGGTGAGGAGCCGTCCGGAACGGAGGAAAAATCCCGGCCGGCCGGAGCAATAGATGCAGAGACCGGGCAGATGAAAGACGCAGGAGCAAAACTGCCGGGGAAGGCCCCGGGGGCAGAGGAGCAGGAGGACGGCAGGGATATAGACTCCATTCTGGTACAAAAAGACACTCAAAATGCGGAAACAGCGGCTCAAGAGGCATATTCCCGGTTATCAAAACGTGTAAACGTCATTATATGGGGGCTGGCAGTTCTGATGACACTGCTGTTCCTGCTCCGGCTGCGGCAAATTATTGCCGGCACCCGGGATTTAAGCGGACAGGAGGGACGTAAGGATGGAGAAATATAAGGACATCAATGTCAAAAAGATCCTGAAAGACCAAACGTACAGCGTAATTGCGGAGCTGGCGGCCGCAGTTTGTGTCCTGGCGGCCTGCTGGATTTACTTTTATAAGGGCTATTACAGGTTACATCCGATATCCGTTGTCGTGACACTGGGGCTGCTGGTATTGTACGCAGCCATATTGTGGAAGCTTGAGCGGAGATTGAAGAATGAGGCAAAAAGGCAGCTGCAGGAACAGGGAAGTGATGCCGGATGACATGAGCGGGAAGGATGAGGGCCAAAGTATATCGGACCCGGAGGATCCGTCGGCGCTGACACAAGATTTAGAGGAACTGCTGAAACTATGGGCTGTGGATGGAGAGGACGGCGGGACGGATCTGCCGAAAGATGCCTTCCGGGGAATGAGGGAAGAAAGCCCCCGGGAAACGGAGGGCGCAGAGCAGGTGTCCGAAGCAAATGAAACCGGGAAACTGCGGGATGAGGGACCGCAGCTTTCGGTGACCGGAAGGCGGGCGAAATCACGGAAGCGGATCTCCAAACCATGGCGCGGAGGAATCTGTATCGCAGCGTTCTGGCTGTTAGCACTTTACGCCATATTTCAATATTTCCTGGGAGTAACCGTTCTGAGCGGTAACTCTATGAGACCGGCTTTATGTCACGGAGACATTCTGCTTTATCAGCGTTTTGGTATCAGAAAGCCGGAGCGGGGGGATGTTCTCATTATTCGAAATGGCGATGGGAACGGTACTGTTGTGGCAAAGAGAGTAATAGCCGTCGCCGGAGATACGGTATCCGTCGATGATTACGGGCACGTGACATTGAACGGGATGCCGCTGCATGAACCCGAGGTGTTATATGGCTATCAGCCGGGAGATGAATGGATCAAATTTCCGGTAACGCTCGATGAGGGCACATTCTTTTACCTGGGAGATAACCGTCCTGTCTCAATGGACAGCCGCAATGCAACGATTGCTGCCGGAACCATGGAGGAGGTGCAGGGGAGAGTGCTATCCGTGTTTCGATTAAAACCACCATAAGAGATAACGATAACCTGCACGCTCCGCGCACAGGCCACCGAAACCAATAAAAGGATTGACGGCTGATGATAAATTTAGCCGCCAATCCCTTTTTCATTATATAAATAAATATTTTCTTGACATGAAATATCCGCTTAGATAAGATATTTTTATAGAGCAGCCTGCCTGGCCTGCGGCACGTTAATTTTAGAATCTAACAGCATTCCGGCCAGAATAATAATAAATCCGGTAAGTACAAGCGGCGTCGGATATTCTTTTAAGAACAGGGCAACCCAGACAGGTCCGAGAATCATCTCCCAGAGGGCGATGACGGAGGCCTTTTGAGCTGAAATCTTCTGAATTCCCAGGTTGTAAAAGCCATATCCGGCCCCAATTTGGATGATACCGAGAATGAGCAGCACCGTCCAGTCGCCTGCAGACAGCGTTCCCATATAGCCCGCTGTGGAGGGAAAGGCCGTAAAGACAAATATACCGGTGACTAAGTTGGCGATCGCAGTCAGTCCAAGAGGGTTGGTCCCGGCGGATTTTTTTGCTCCGACACTCATGAATGCAAAAAAGATTCCTTCCAGAAGGGCGATCATATTGCCGGAACTGCTGCTGTTGTCCGTACCGGAGCACATAAAGAAGATTACTCCGGCGAAGATGACACAGACAGGCCAAAATGCTTTTTTATTAAATTTTCTGGTAATTATAAGATTGGCGAGGAACAGCCAGATCGTAGCGGTGTATTGCATCCCGATAGCAATCGCGGCTGACGTTTTCGCAAGCGCCAGTATAATGCTGATGCAAAGCGCGCAGTAGGAGCTGATATAAACGACCATCCAGGGGGTCCAGTTAAGCCGTTTCCATCTGATAAAGGGCATCAGTGTAATTCCGGCTATAATGGAACGGAGGCCGCAAATCAGCAGCGGATCTGCCGTGAGGAACTTCACAAGCGGAGCATTCAGGCTCCAGAATACGGCACCGAGGAAAACCAGGATGGTGCCGGAATTACGGATGTTAGACATAACCATACCTCCATATGCTGGTTGTCGCATATTGTTTCTGCACACCGGTTTTGCAATGGAAATGGGAAAATCCGGGTGCCTGGTTCAGGAAAAACAATAATATATATTACAGTTTGGCCCAGGGACTGTTTGAAAATATTACATCTGCACACTCCGCTTCGCGGCATATTTGGCCCAAATTCAGTCAGCGTAGCCCACTACGCCTCCTTCATTCGTACCAAATCTCCCACAAAGTGTGACGCACAGCTGACAGAAAGCAATTTTCAAACACGCTTTAGAGCCGGACCGTAAGGATTCATATCCGAAAACGGAATATGATGATTGATTATAAAAAAGAAACGTGGTATACTGTATAGGAGGATGAATCTTGATTAAAAAATAATCATGATTACACGGTTTGATCTCATTATATAGTCGGCAATCTGATTTGTCAATGATTAAAATTCGAAATCCCCGACATAAAACAGACAGGCTGGGAAAGGAGTAGTGGGCGTATGACAGAGATAGAGACAGGCAACGGAGAAGTGGCTTTAACGTTAAAACGCAAACGGATTATGATTTACTTTATTGAGGCGACGGAGAAACTGATCCGTTCAGACGGAGTGGAGGGGCTGTCGATACGGAAGATAGCGAGTGAGGCCGGCTATAACAGCGCCACGCTCTATAATTATTTTGAAGATCTGGAGCATCTCGTGCTATTCGGCTCGGTTTGCTACCTGCGTGAATATATCGTACTTCTGGGTAAGTCTTTAAAGCAGAATATGACGTCGGTTGACAGATACAGAACGATTTATCACTGCTTTAACCGGGTTGCGTTTCGGTATCCTGAGATATTTCATAACATGTTTTTTGGACGATACAGCAATAAACTGGGCACGGTAGTCCGGGTATATTATCAGGAATTATTCCCCTCGGAGCTGGAGGGGCTGAATGAGCGTATGAAGAAGATGCTGGTGGAGGGCAGTATGCGCGAGCGCGACGAGATCACGATGGAGAGCATGGTCCAGGAAGGTTTTGTATTAGAAGAGAAAGCCGATATTACCCTGGAACTGATCATCGCGCTCCATCAGAATTTCATCTATGAAGCCTACCTTAAAGGCGACAGCCTCAATATAGAAGAACATGAAGAGAAGTTTAACCGGCTTTTTGAATATATACTTGAGATGGCAGGAAAACAATAAGAGGCCGGAATTTCAGTAAGAACATAATGAAAACTGCAATAAGAACGGGAGATGTACTTCCGGACGCCGGTACGGCATGCTGTACCGGATATCCGGGACAGCATCTCCTTTTTTGCGCTGATTGGCGGTAAAGATTTGTGAGTGTGAGCAGTATATTTTTTTGACTGATTTTCTGTAAAAGATACACCAAAACAAATACAATTTAACAAATAATTGGGAAGTATTTTGAATCTTATTGGAAAAACATTAGGAAAAATGAATATAAAAACATAAAATATTAAAACATTCTGCGTAAGTGTAAAAATTATATTAAAAATTTAGTATTGACAGATAAACAAAGTGGATTTATAATCATGATTATAAAGTAAACATTGATTATAAAAAGTGGGCAGAGGGTTAGAAAACGGTTAAATTTTTAGGAAGGAGTTTCTATGGGGTACAGTAAAGAGGAGTTACTGAATGAACGGTTTTTTTATCACTTCCATCAGATTTGCCAGATACCGCACCCAAGCGGCGGGGAAAAAGCGCTGAGTGATTTTATTCTGAAGTGGGCGCTTGATTTGGGGCTGGAGGCGAGACAGGACCCGGTAAACAATGTTTTTATCAGGAAACCGGCGTCGCCGGGATATGAAACTGCGCCTGCCGTCATGTTGCAGGCACATTTAGACATGGTGTGTGAAAAGAATGAGGGGAGTTCCCACGACTTCTCCAAAGACCCAATCACATGGGTGATTGACGGAGACAATTTATCGACAGGGGGACAGACTACGCTGGGGGCGGATGACGGGATTGGAGTCGCCTTTGCAATGGCAGTCCTGGAGGATAAAACCTTAAGCCACCCGGAACTGGAGATTTTATTCACCGTGGCGGAGGAATCGGATTTTACGGGAGCTGTTGGCTTTGATGTGTCCTGGATGAAAGCGGATTATCTGATTAACCTGGATCACGCATGTGACAGGGAAATTCTCAGCGGGAGCTGCGGGGGAATGGATGCGGAAATCAGACTGCCGATTGAACATCGCAAGCTGCCGCAAGACTGGAAAACATATACCGTTATGATAACAGGCCTTAAGGGCGGTCATTCCGGTGAGGATATCCACAGGGGCCACGGCAATGCCAATTCACTTCTCGGCCGATTTATGGCGGAGGCCGGAAAACGCTTTACATATGGAATTTCCGCTGTAAAAGGAGGAACCTACCGTCTGGCAATCCCAAGGGAAGCGAGAGCGGACTTAAGCCTGGCTGCCTCAGACTACGGTAAACTGGTACAGCTCGCAGAGGAATTGCAGGCCGTATACAGGGAAGAATTGCAGCAGACGTCATCATCGCTGAAGATTACCGTGGAGGAAATCCCTTTAGCGGGGACCCAGGTTTCCCCGGATAAGATTGTCACACTGTTACTGCTGGCTCCGGACGGAATCTGCCAGATGAATGAGGTGCTGACCGGGCTTGTAGATACATCCGACAATCTCGGTGAACTTCATATGGACAGAAGGGAATTCAGGATGGTATTTGAGATACGGTCGGCACAGGACAGTCTGAAATACTATATCTATGAGAAAATACAACGTCTCTCTTCCCTGGTGGGAGCAAAGTGCAGCACGGAAGTTGAGTACGCAAGCTGGCATTTCCGGGCAAATTCGCCGCTTCGTGAAACTGCGGTGGAGGTTTACAAAAAGAAATACGGTTCGGAACCGACAGTTCTGACCGTCCATGCAGGGCTTGAGGTGGGCTGCTTTTTCGAGGTCAAGCCGTCTCTCGACGCCATCTCGCTGGGACCCGACTGCTGGAATTTCCATTCTCCTTCCGAGATGGTAAGCATTCCATCCGTCAGAAAAGCATACGGATTTTTGTGCAGTATTTTAGAGGAACTCAAATAAAGAATCATAAAGGGGAAATTAAAAAAGCTTTATATCTTATGTATGAGAAAGGAGAGCAGTATGGAAGATAAAAGGGAAGATAAAAATCTAAATGAAGCGGAAGGACGGGTAGTGGAGGCGGAGAAAAAGAAACTCGCCCTAAAAGCGGTAAATCCAATGATTTTCCTGGTTGTGATAATTGCGCTTTGTGCCATAGCTTCTTATATCGTTCCGGCCGGCACATATGACCGCGTGCTGGATGCGGCCAGCGGCAGAGAGATAGTTGATCCTGCCAGTTTCCATTATATAGCCAGAACGCCTGTAACCCTGTTTGGACTTTTGATGTCGGTAACACAGGGATTGCAGAATGCGGCTTATGTTATATTTTTCCTGATGATTATAGGCGGCACCTTTGCAGTACTGGATGCCACCGGCGCCATGAATGCCGGAATGGCGAATGTAGTTAAGGCGACAAGGGGAAAAGAGCTTCTGATGATTCCTATTTGTATGATCGTCTTTGGCTGTGGTTCCGCCTTCTGCGGAAATTTCGAAGAGTTCCTGGCCTTTGTTCCGCTGGTCCTGGCATGCTGTCTTACTATGGGCTTTGACTCGCTGACGGCAGTCGGCATCATTTTCTGTGCGGCAGGCGCCGGTTACGGCGGAGCGATTACGAATGCTTTTACCATCGGCGTGGCCCAGAGTATTGCGGGGCTTCCGATGTTCTCAGGAATCGAGCTCAGGGTCGTCCTGTTTATCACACTTGAAACTGTAAGTATTCTGTACGTTATGTGGCATGCCAGCAGAGTTAAGAAAAATCCGAAATCAAGCTCTGTATATGAGTATGATATGGCCCATGCCCATGAGCATGTGATTGATATTGATAATATTCCCAAGATGACCCTGCGCCAGAAACTTGTATTGATTATATTTGTTCTGGGAATCATCTTTACCGTACATGGCGTAATTGTTAATGGTTACTATATCGATGAGCTTTCGGCAGTATTCCTTGCGATTGGTATCCTGGCCGGCATAGTCGGCGGACTCCGTCCCGGTGAGATCTGTGATAGCTTTGAAAAAGGTTTTGGCAACATGTTGTTCCCCTGCATCATGATCGGTTTGGCAAATGCGGCGATTGTTATTCTTCAGGATGCCAATATCATGGATACAATTGTACATGCGCTTGCCAGCACACTGAATAATCTCCATGCCTCCATGATGGCCTGCGGCATGTTCGTAGTACAGGATATATTTAATGTACTGGTTCCATCCGGTTCCGGTCAGGCGGCGATTACGATGCCGATTATGGCGCCGCTTGCCGATATGCTTGGAGTTACCCGTCAGACTGCAGTTCTCGCATTCCAGATGGGAGATGCGTTTACCAACGTACTCGCTCCTACCGGAGGAGAAATCCTGGCCGCCCTTGCCATGTGTAAGACCCCTTACGGAAAATGGGTAAAATACCTGCTGCCTCTCTTTGTTATGTGGTGGATCGTTGCTTTTATCTTCCTGATTTATGCGACGAAGATCGGATTCGGTCCATTCTGATACAGCAGTTAACTAAACAGCCAATACATATTAACATACCCCCTTGCGGGCCGGACTTAACTTGCCATTATGTCCGGTCCGCTTTTTTGTCCAGACGGATATCCGAGAGATCGGCAAATACATCCCTCGTTATATCAATGAAATCTTTCATATATTTAGGAAGGTACCTGTCCTTATGATAGGCCAGGACAAGCCGGTGCCTTACAGGCTCCCCGTTCAGCATGAGGGGGAAGGTATTGGCGTCCGGAGCTTTTTCCTCTAGAAGCGGGAGCCTCATCTGCGTACAGAAAAAGGCGCCGTAATCATAGGGATAAAGGGAAATTAAAAGCTCCGTAGTGCTGGATTCCAGAAACACCTTCGGCACGAATCCGGCATCCAGAAAACATTGGTCCACCATTTTGCGCAGACGCATCGGCGGCTTTGGCAGCAGGAAGGGAAAGTCCTTAAATTCCTTCAGCTTAACGCCGCCGGCGGACTGGCGTTTCACTGTGCCGCATTCCTCTCCCAGCTGCTTTACCATCAGCGAGTCGGAGACAACGAGAAACAGATTGTCATCCAGCAGCGGAAGGATTTCGAGATGGGGATCCGCCGTATACTTGATGCCGATATAAAGATCCAGTTCACCGTCAAACACCATCTGCTCCATCACTTCCGAGGAGGTATCCACTAGCTGGATCGATACGTAGGGCCACAGCTCATGGAAGCGGGGAAGAATGGACGGCAGGCAGATTTCGCCCCGGTAGGAAGGAATTCCAATTTTTAAGTTTCCTGCTCCCAGGAGGGAAATATCGCTGAGCCGGTTCTTTAAATCATTTTCTTCAGACAGGATCCTGCCGGCGGCCAGAAGAAGCTGCTCTCCGGCATAGGTGAGGGAGAGCTTTGGTTTGCGGTAAAAAAGCTCCACGCCATAATATTGTTCCAGCCGCTGGATATGCTGGCTCAGATTCTGCTGGGTGATATAGAGTTTCTGGGCAGTGTTTGTCATATGCAGCTCTTTGGCCAGTTCCGTAAAATAATAGAGGCTTATCAGGTTCATGTACGGCACTCCTTTTCCAGATTCTTGTTAAGCTGCATTGAGCGGCAGCGTTTATCTCAGTATATCACTAAAACAGATACATAACAAAGAAATATTGTTAAAAACATAAAAATACCTTGTTTGAAATTGTTCTCTCTGCTGTGCTATGATTCAGATATAGAAAATAAGCGGTGAATAAAAGATGGAAACGGCCGTATGCCTCCGGGAGCCGGTAATCGCAAGGAGGCGTTAAAAGACCGTAAGACTTCAGGAATATTCATTTAACTGAAAAAGAAAGGTATGGTGGACAGTATGGCAGTTGGTAAGAGAATTTATTTGAAAAGGAAAATGCCGGATCACGAGGTGATGATGCAGTTTAAGGAGATTCCGGCTTCAAATGTGGCGGATGTAATGGAACGAAGCTGCGCGATGAACCCAAGAATCCGTCTGGTGAGCAGTCCGAAGGCGCAGATGATGGTCGGGCCGGCATTGACGATAAAAGCAAGAAGCGGAGATAATTTAGCGCTTCACGCTGCGATTGATATGGCCCAGGAAGGCGACGTACTGGTAGTTTCCAATGAGGGCGATAACACCAGGGCACTGATGGGAGAGATTATGATGGCCCTTCTCTACCATACGAAGAAGGCGGCAGGAATTATTCTGGACGGTCCGATCCGCGATATTGATGAGATCGGAAAATGGGATTTTCCTGTGTACGCTACGGGAACTACACCGGGCGGCCCATACAAAGAGGGACCGGGTGAGGTGAATGTGCCGATTTCCTGTGGTGAGATCAGCGTGAACCCGGGAGACATTATCCTGGCGGATCCGGACGGAATCATCGTCATTCCCAGAAAAGACGCGCCTCAGATTCTGGAGGATGCGAAAAAATTCCAGGCTGCGGACGAAACAAAGCTGGCTGCTGCAAAGAACGGTACATCCAAGCGTGAATGGGTGAAAAAATCTCTGGAAGCAAAAGGATTTGAATTTATCGATGACGCATACGAAGCATAAAGGAGAGTATTGAAATGAAGATAGGTTTTATCGGTTTCGGCGAAGCTGCATATAATATTTCCCTTGGACTGAAAGGGGAAGGCGTAACAGGAATTATTGCATACGATAAGATGGCCGGGGATCCTGTGATGGGACCAATGGTGGCAGGCCGCGCCGCGGAGGCGGAGGCAGCCCTTCTTGATACGGCGAAGGAAGTCGCTGAGCAGGCGGACGTAATTTTTGGGGCCGTACCTTCCTCTTTTGCCCTCGATGTCTGCGATGAGATTAAAGATGTGCTTTGCGAGGGGAAAATCTACGCCGACGTCAGCGCGTCGACACCTGCGGTGAAAGAAAAAATCTGGGAGGCCGTCAGGGATACGGGGGTCAAATTCGTTGATGCCGCGATGTTAGGTTCCCTTCCAAAAGACAAACACCAGGTTCCGATTACCGCCAGCGGAAACGGAGCCGATACACTGAAAGAAATGATGACGCCTTACGGCATGAAGATTACAACGGCCGGGGAAAAGGCAGGCGCGGCCTCGGCAATCAAGCTGGTGAGAAGTATTTATATGAAGGGAATTGCCTCCCTGATGATCGAGATGCTACAGGCGGCCGATGCCTATGACGTATCAGAGGAAGTCGTTTCTTCCATTGCGAAGTCCATGGATAACATCCCCTTTACCTCCCACCTCGACAGGCTCGTTACCGGAACGGCAATCCACTGCCACCGCCGGGCGGCTGAGCTGAAAGGCTCCATCGCCATGCTGGAGGAATGCGGCTTCAGCTCCGTCATGACGAAAGCGGCCAAGGAGAGAATGGAAGATATGGAGCAGTTTGACTTTGCGGCACGCTATGTGGAGAAAAAGCCGGACGGATGGAACGAGATTATCCAGGTTATGAAGGAAGAAAAATAACACGGGGCGGCAGGCGTTCTGCCGTTCTGCCACAGCCAATTTCCAGATGGCAAAGAAAAACGAAATAGAAGGCCTGATATCTGCCCCCACCAGATATCAGGCCTTCTATTTCGTTATGGCTCTTTTGTCTGTTATGATCAGTATCACCGGTCAGGCTTATCTACAGGTATCAGTTTTCCATCCCCCGGCTGCTTCTAATAAGCGCATATTTGTCTTGTTAATAAGCCTAAAAAAGTGTAAAATAAAGATAGTTACAGCAGGATTACAAAATACATAAGAGGGCTGCTGCCGGGGGGGATGATATGGCTGATACGTTAAAAAAAATACTGACTGAGTATGGTGTGGATATGAAACAGACAATGGAAAGATTTGTGGGGGATGAGGATTTATATGCAGAATGTCTCACAAAATTTCTTTCTGACAGCAGCTGGCCTCTTTTAAAAAATGCATATGAACATAAGGAATACAAAGAAATGTTTGAATACGCCCACACGTTAAAGGGCGTCACAGGAAATTTGGGACTTACACCGCTGTATAATGCCGTCAGCGATATGGTAGGGGCATTAAGATTTGAACAGTATGAAAAAGTGGACGGACTCTATGAACTGGTGGAGGCGGAATTAAGTCGGCTTCTGAGGGTCCTGGGACAGTCAGGAGAAGAATGATATGACGGGGAATTTGAATGCTGCGCTGGTGCTTGTCAATAAATTGAACGAAGCATATTTTCTGCACAGGAATCTGGAAATCATACTGTCCTGTTTTTCTGCGGATGCCCATGTGGTAGGAGTCAGTACAGGCGAGGTTTCAAACGGACTGGAGCAGATACGTACGGCAGTGTCCAAAGGGCTGGCAACTGTGCCCTTTGTATCAGGAAGAGAGACAGAAGTCCTTATGCTGCGGGAACGGCGTAAGGACCTGGTTGAAGTTTCCGTGAAATATACGTTGCTGTCACAGCAGGGAGAGCCGGTTTTAGCTCCATTTATTGTTACGGCAAACTGTGAGGAGGAGAGTCATGGATGGAAAATCACATTGATTCATTCTTCCATGCCGGGGGATTATGTTGAGGCATTTTTCCTGGAAACGAAGCTGCAGAACGTAATTGATGCCATCCCCGGCGGGGTCGCGGTTTACAGGGTTTCAGATGTATTTGATATGCAGTATTTTTCCAAAGGAGTTCCGGAGCTAACCGGTTATACGCCGGAGGAGTACAGACGGGTGATAAAGGACGAGCCTTCAGCAATGCCTTCCTCGGAAGACACACAGACGGCAATGCGGAAACTGCGTTATGCTGCGGAACATAATGCTTCCGCTGATTTCGAATTCCGTATGTACCACAGGAATGGGGATACGGTATGGGTCCGCATACAGGCAAAGGTCATAGGCTATGAGGATGGATACCCATTGCTGCACTGCGTGTACCATAACATAACTGCCCGTAAAAATGCAGAGCTTGAACTGCTGAAGGCCCGGCAGGAGAACGACCGTCTCCTGGCGGAATATTCTGATTCGGTCAATAATTCCCCCGGCGGCCTGGTGACCATTGAGATTACCGGCGCGGGAATGCCCTTTCCCATTTTTGTCAGCCAGGGATTTTTGAACATAACCAGGATGACCAGGGAACAGTTTTATCAGGTATATGTGGACAGCGCCTTTGACGGCCTTCATCCAGATGACATCCAACGTGTGATTGCCGTCTACCGTAAACTTCAAAAGCCCGGTGATCAGATGGACGATACTTTCCGGCTTGTCTGCGGGGACGGGACTTATGTGTGGGTGCAGGCGAGGGCAACCCTGACTGAAAGGGAAGGCCGGAGAATTATATATATCGGTTATCTGGATGCCACTGACCGCATTGAGGCACAGAAGAAGCAGTACCTGCAGCAGCAGGCGCTGGAACAGGCCATAGACCATTCCAACCTTATGTTCTGGGAATATGACTGCAGCAGCCATACGGCTTATTCGGGACAAAAGGTACAGAGCCTTTTCGGCCTGGGGAAAATAGTGGATAATTTCCCGGAAACCTGGCTGAGGATGGGATATATTCATGAAGAGGATCAGAAGACCTACAGGAAGGCTTTTGCGGATATTGACAATGGCTCCCTCCAGGAGGAATTCAGCGCCAGGGCAAAGATTCCCGGCTCAGACAGATGGATATGGATGAATTTCCGCTGCAATGTTATCTGTGATGACACCGGCAGGGCGATCCGGACAATCTGCACGGCCGAGAATATTGACAGATATAAGGAGCTGGAACAGACGTTTTTTGAAGTCATGCGGCAGAACGGCGTGACCTCATGGAAATATGATATGGAACGGCAGGCTGTCCTTGAGGGGAATAAGGTGGTCAGCGCTTACGGCCTGCATGCGCATCAGATACAGGAAGGGCTGATAGAGGGAAAGCTGTTCCATCCGGAGGATGCCCCAAAAGCCCGGCTGCTGCTTCAGCATATAAGGGAAGGGGAACGGGAGGTTTCGGGAATATTCCGGGTATTTGATAAAAAAGCCGGGGAATATTCCTGGATCAGGCTGTCCTATACCGTATTGGTGGACGCTGACGGTATACGCAGGACAGCGTTGGGAAGCGCCATGGATATCAGCCGTGAAATACAGCACAGGCAAAAATTCGAAGAAATGCTTCTGCTGCATAAAAATAAGAAGAACCTGGACACTCTTCTCACCGGATACTGCAGCCTGAAAGAAAATATCATAAAGGGGCTGAACGATTTCTCGGGCCAGGATTTTGGACAACGCTACGGCTCTGTACGAGACGAATTTTTCACACGGTTTGCTGACGCTATTGTGGATGAAAAGGAACGGAGCCAATTTTTGGATACATATCTGGCGAAACCGCTGCTGGCTGATTTTGCAAAAGGAATCAGTAACCATAACAATATCTACTACTGCAAATTCAGGGATGAGGGCGAAGGGCTTTATGTACAGGTAAATGTGGATACAATGCTGGCTCCCGACAAAAACGATGTAATAGGCTTTTTGACCGTGAGTGACATGTCCCAGCAGGTGATTGCCGAGAAAATCATAAACCGGGTTGTGGAACAGGAATTTGATTTTATTGCGTTGATTGACATAGCAAGCGGGAATATTGACAGGATCATTGACCGCATGGGGGAATATGATCATCCTGCCAGGGGAGAGAACTACGATATGCGGGTTGGAAACGGGCTGCTTACCTATGTGGTGGAGGAAGAGCGGGAAGCATGTTCCAATACCAACACGATACAGGGGATATTAAAAGGCCTGGGAGAAGCGGGCAATGATTATCAGACCGCATATTCTATCGTCAATCCGAAAACCGGTAAACGGGAACGGAAGCTGTGGACATTCTCCTATTTTGACGATACAAAGAAGAAAGTGATACTTACAAGGACTGATATGACCGCCACATATTTAAAGGAACAGGAACAGCAAAGGAATCTGTCGGAAGCCCTGGAATTTGCAAAAGCTGCCAATAAAGCGAAAAGCGATTTCCTGGCGGCCATGAGCCACGATATCAGGACGCCGATGAACGCAATCATAGGAATGACGGAGCTTGCCCTTTCCGATCTCTCGGACCGGGAGCAGATCCATGAAAGTTTCACGACAATTAAATCCTCTTCAGCGCACTTGATTTCCATAATTAATGATATTCTGGACATAAGCCGTATTGAGTCAGGTAAAGCGGAAATGCTGCAGGAACAGTTCAGCAACCGTGAGGAGCATCAGAAGATTGTAAAACGAATTGCCCCGCTGGCCGAGGCTAAAGGGCTTGTCTTCATACATTCTCTGGATATACGGCACGACTGCTGTATCGGGGATGTGGCAAGGCTTAACAGGGTCGTGGATAACCTTTTGAGCAACGCCATTAAATTCACGCCGGAGGGCGGCAGGGTAGACTATTCTTTCGCGGAACTGCCTTGCTGCAGGCCTGAACACATATTGTGCAGGATAACCGTTAACGACACCGGAATCGGCATGGACGAGCATACAAGGGCATGCCTGTTTGAACCGTTTTTCCGGCACCTGGACTCTGCGGCAGGCAATGTGGAGGGAACAGGCCTGGGAATGTCAATTGTCAAAAGTACAGTGGAATTAAGCGGCGGCAGCATTGAAGTGGAAAGCGAACCGGGCAGGGGCAGTAAATTTATCGTGAAAATACCAGTCCGTCTGGCAGATGAGCAGGAGGTCCCCAAAAAAGAGCCGCCGAAACCGGAGATACAGAATCTTTCCGGCATCACGATTCTTTTAGTGGAGGACCATCCCATTAACCAGAAGGTCGCAAAGAAGATGCTGGAAAAAGCCGGCGCCAGAGTTATTGTGGCAGAGAATGGAAAGATAGGCTGGGAAGTCTTTGCAGAGAGCAGCGAGAATGAATATGATGTCATTTTGATGGATATTCAGATGCCGGTAATGGACGGTTACGAAGCCGCAAAGGCGATACGGGAGAGCAGGCATCCTCAGGCAAAGACGATTCCAATCATAGCCATGACGGCCAACGCCTTTGTGCAGGATGTTAAGAAGTCCCTGGATATCAGTATGGACGCCCATCTGTCTAAGCCGATTGAGCCGCAGAAATTATTTGAGACCTTATTCCGGTATGTTTCAAAATAGTATAGCCGGAGAAATTCTTTTATGGCGAACAAATCAACAGACATGACAGGGTAAAAAGAGATAGGACACCCATGAAAGGCAGAGGAATTCATCCTCTGCCTTTCATGCTACCGGAACCGGGTCACTGTCAATCTTATCATGTAAAGTTTAATTCTTTCAATATTTTTCATATTTTCTCAGAAATGGTCCCCAAATCCAGCCCCACCCTTGTATTATATAGTGACCAAAAAAGGGAGGGATAATGAAATGGCTTTATCACAAAAAGAAAACGCCGTTCTGGCAGTTTCCAGAAGGGAAGTTAAATATTTATTGAATCTGTCGGACCGGCTCTATTTAATAAACGCCCTCGACCGGCTTCTGATTCCCGATGCCTATGGAGGCTATAACGGATATACGGTGCGCAGCGTGTATTTCGACAGTATCATAAATGAGGATTATATGGATAAACAATGTCACAAGGACGAAAAGAAACGCATCCGGCTGAGAGTTTACCACCCGGACGATACAAAGGCAAAATTTGAGCTGAAGCGGAAGAGCTTTGGCCGGGAACTTAAGGAAAGTGTCGTGGTCACAAGAGAGGACGCCATACGGATTCTGCAGTGCAACTACAGCGTGCTTCTCAACTACAGCCATCCCACGGCCCGTTACGCTTATGAGCTTATGACACATTCGCTGTACCGCCCGGTTTCCCTGGTAGAGTATGACAGGAGGGCCTATACCCACCCGGATTTCAACACAAGGGTGACGCTTGATAATAATATGCGCTACTGCGGATTCTGCCACGACCTGTTTTCCCACCGGCTGAATTTCAAGGCCGCCATGCCAAAGGATGACACCATCCTGGAAATCAAATACGATCGATACCTGTTCCGGCAGATTCAGCAGGCGCTGTCCAACTGTGACCTTACGAGAAAGCCGCCCAGCAAATTCGGAACATCGCGTGAAATATTAAAAAGCTATTATAATTAATAGAGAGGAGATTATGAAATGAGTAAATTATCAGCAATATTTTTAGAACAAAACCTGGCTGAGCCGTATATTCTGACACCTATGCACCTGCTGGTCAGCCTTATATTTACCATGTGCCTTGGAGGGGTCATGTTCATCACTTACCGGATGTGCCACGATTCTCTTACTTACAACAAACAGTTTAATGTGATGCTCCTTATGTTCTCTTTTATTTCCACCCTGCTTCTGGCGCTGATTCAGAATAATCCTCTGCTGTCCCTGGGCATCCTTGGCTCTCTTTCCATCTGCCGGGTGCGCGCCAATACCAGGGATCCCAGAGATTTGGGCTTTGTGTTCTGGGCTTTGGCCATCGGGATTTCATCGGCCATCGGCGCATTTGCCGCAGGGATTATGGCAACCCTGCTTCTGGCCGTGATTATGCTTGCGTTCAGCCTAAATATTAAAAGTAAAAATGCTCTTACCGTTGTGGTGAGGGGAGATAAATGCCAGGTTGCCAATGTGGAACGGATTATGGGCCAGGCCCGCGGCAGCGCCGTGCAGTGCAAAAATATATTCGCCAATACCTTTGAACTGGTATATGAAATGAAGCTGGGACAGAAGGATGAGGAATCCATACTCACCCTTTTGAGTACCATGGACGGGATACACGGCGTCAATGTCCTGGCCCCTGAGACGAAGGTGGCATAGGGGGAGCGTAAATGATAAGAAAAAAACATTTTATAATTTTGGCAATGATCCTGGCAACGGTTATTCTGGGAGGCTGCGCGCCTGAATCAACGGGTGATCCCTCTGGCGGTAATGCCGTTTCACAATCAGATGAACGCCTGCGGGTATCCTTTATCAACATCGGTAAAGGAGATGCCCTGCTGATTGAAACACCGGAGCACGGATTTTACTTAAGCGATACAGGGAAAGCCCGGGATTTCCCGCAGATTGCAAGAGTTCTGCGGGTCAAGGGAATCACAGGCCTGGATGGGATTTTCCTGTCTCATGGGCATAAGGACCACGCCGGCGGACTGGAGGCTCTGATGAGAGAATTTCCCACCCGCGCACTTTACCTGTCCGCCCTTGACACCGTATCCTACCGTGATATCGATGCCGTGGAAACAGCCGGGGAGCTTGGGGTTCCGGTTGTAAAGCTAAAGGGAGGCGAGCAGCTTAGCCTGGGGAGCGCCCTGCTGGATATATGGGTGCCCGGCAAGGCGGATTTAAAAAACGGAAATAATAATTCCGTGGTTATGCGCCTTTCCTGGAAGAACACGGCCTACCTCTTTACTGGTGACATGGAAAAGAGTGAGGAAGCAGAATTTCTGCATTCCGATATGAAAAAACGCGCGGATGTCCTGAAACTGGGACATCACGGAGAAACGGATGCCACTTCGGCCGCTCTGCTTGAGAAGGTCAAACCAAAATTCGGCCTGATTTGCGGCAATATGGAGGAAAATCCGGATTCATGCACACCCGAAATGGCCGCCCGCTTAAAGAGCTTCAAGGTAACTGCCTTTTATTCCGAGGGACCGCAATTGGCTGTGGATTTTGTTTCCGACGGCTCTGCGGTATGGCCGGAGACTGTCATGGATCAGGAAATGTCCGGGGGGTCCTCGCTGTCACTGAAGGAGGTTAGCCGCTTTAATTTATCAGATAAAAAATTAGATTAGGGGGAGTAAAAACTATGAACGAACAATTTCAAGAAAATATGGATCAGCTTCTGCGTTTAATCACATCAAAACCGGATACAAAGGCCATTATGGGCAGCCTTTTATGGGCAGCGCTTTTAGCGGCGCTGATGTGGGGAACATACCGGCTTGCCAACAAAGGAAAAGGTTACAGGCCCCAGTTCGGCGTCACCCTCATAAGTCTGGCGCTGATCTCCACGGTACTGATGGATTTGATTCAGTCCAATCTTGCACTGTCCCTGGGAATGCTGGGTTCCCTGTCCATTGTGCGCTTTAGGACTAATATCAGGGATCCGCGGGACATTGGATTTATTTTCTGGAGCATGGCAATCGGAATTGCCGCGGCTACCGGCAGTTATTTCATCGGAGGCACAGGCAGCCTCTTCCTTGCAGGAATCATGCTGGGCACCAGAAAATCGGCTGTAAACGATCAGCCCATGCTTCTGGTGGTGCGGGGGAGCAGCACAGATATTGACGAGATTCAGGATGTAGTGAACCAGCTGGCCGGAACCAGTGCGGTGAAAGCAAAGAACATCCTAACTGATTCCTTTGAGCTGGTCTATGAGGTCAGCATTGCCCGGACAGAAGAAAACCGGATGATTGACAGGCTTTTCGGGCTGGAGGGAATCGACAGCGTCAACCTTCTGGCCTGTAATGCTTAGCCGGCGGCCGGTGAGGCCTTTAGCCATTTTATAGATTGTAAGTACCGGGGACTTTTGATATAATTTTGATAAAGGTAACTGGGGAGGTGCTGAATAATTTGTCGGGGGAGAAGATAGAAAAAGAAAATTTAGAGGGGCTTATAAAAGAGCATATGCCATTTCTCATTCGGACGGTCAGCGAATTTACCGGGAGATATGTTTCCACCGAAAATGATGATGAATTCAGCGTTGCTCTGGCCGCGTTTGCGGAAGCGGTGGAAAAATACGAGCCTGAGCGGGGGGGATTCCTCGGATTTACCAGGCTGGTTATTGACAGCAGGCTAAAAAACTTTGTACGGAAGGAAAAAGGACGTCTTAAGACAATATCCTTAGAGGAGATGCGGGAAGTCGGGCTGGAGCCATCCTGTGAGGACCCGGCTGAGAAAAACGGACTGAGGGAGGAAATCCTGCAATACCGGGAGGAATTGCTGCTGTTCGGACTGACCCTTGAACACCTTGCGGACGCGGCGCCAAAGCATAAGGATACACGGATTGCAGCCATGGATGTGGCGAAGACAGCCAGCCAGGATCAGCACACGGTGGAACTGACATACCGTAAAAGAAAGCTGCCCGTGCGGGAGGTGGCCCGCATCGCAAGGGTGACGGAAAAAATCGTAAAGGGAAGTAAGATTTTCATTTTGGCCACAATGATCATCTTTGTCAGGCAATTTCCGGAGCTGCTTGACTGGATTCAGGGAGTGAGGTGCGTCCGCCATGTATGACAAAGGGATAATTTTGGATATAAAGGACAAATACTGCCTCGCAATGACAGAAAAAGGCGCCGTGATCCGGATTCATAAGAAACAGGGAATGCGTGTGGGCGACCAAATATATATTTTGCCGGAGGATCTATACCAGGAGGAGAAGACAAACAGGACGGTTCCGTTTCCCATAGCAAGAATGAGACGTTCCTTTGTGAAAGCGGCTGCCTGTGCTGCAGCGGCCTTCCTGCTGATATTTGTCTCCGTATTTATGGGGCAGGAAAAAGCCTACGCTATGGTATCGGCAGTAGGAACCGGTGATGTGGAGCTTGAACTGGATAAAGAGTACCGTATTATCCGAGTGAAGTCTTATGGAGCATCACAGGATGAAAATCAGCTCAATGGCCTGGTGGGAAAGAGGCTGGAGGAAGCGCAGCCGCTCCTTGGCAGCATGGCAGGATCGGAAGGGGTTATCGTGGGATATGCCCTGATAAAGCAGGGGAATCCTGACGAGGAGGCGGCTCTGGCCAGTCACCTGGAATTTGTATTTTCCGGCGAGGCTGCGGTATACCTGAAGGGCGATGCACGCGATGTTAAGAATGCAAAGGCAAAAACGGTCAGCCTTGGTATCTATATGGCTCAAAAAGCGGCGGAAAATGGCAATCGTGAGCCGATGGATCTATTGGAATATCATCAGAAATTCCAGGAACAGAAGACTCATGGCGATAGACCTGACAGCGGTGATGCAGACGATGATGACATGAAAACGGATGTTACTGACAGCGGTGATGCAGACGATGACGACATGAAAGCGGATGCTTCTGACAGTGATGATGCAGACGATGACGACATGAAAGCGGATGCTCCTGACAGCGATGAGAAGGACGATGATGACCGGGACAGCGATGATGCCAGAAAGGACGGCCCGGACGGAGGCGATAAAAAAACGGACGCAGGTGATAAGGCAAAGCCCGTCCACATTCAGCCAGTCCGAATACCAGAGGATAATAAGCCGGAATCTGCCGGCGGGACGGATGAGGAGCAGAAAGAAGAAGCTGACACAGACGATAGCAAAGTCAGGAGCGACAGTGGAAGCAGCGGCAGCAATGATGAGGAGGATAATAGCAAAGACGATAAGGACAGTAATGAGGACGACGAAGATGGCGGAAGTGAGAATAGCGATGATGACGGCGACAGTGAAGAGGAAGATTAACGATTTGAAGAGATTTGAAGGGGCAATGAAGGAATCTGCATGGAAAGAGTGACAGCTTCCGGTTTATAGGAGAAGCTTCCCCGATTTGATACGTTGTACAGATATTTCAGGAGCAACCGGAGTGCCGGCTGCTCCTTTTTTTGAAGACAGTGACCTATGTGCGTATGGGCTGACCGCAAACCTGCGGATTTGAATAAAGAGATAAAGAACGTATTAAGATTTCAGCCACGGCATTAAGACGATAGTAAATTCCTGCCGGGATGATTGATATTCACGATTTCTGAGATTATAATTTGGAAAAGACTTTGTGAAAATGGAAATATAAATCAGCGTTCAGCAGTTGAAATGTAAGGCGGGATCTTATATGTGGAATAGAAGAAAAACTGTAATTATTGCGGGGTGCAGCCGGTTTGGCGCAAGTCTGGCCGGAGAGGTGTCTGAGCATGGCAATAATGTAATTGTAGTGGAAAAAGACGGAGGCGCTTTCCGTAAGCTGCCGGCAAATTTCAGCGGTTTTCAGATTGTAGGCAATGTACTCGATCCGGATGTTCTGGAAGAGGCCGGTATCTGGAAGGCGTCTGTCGTCGTTGCAGCAACGAACGATGACAATGTCAATTGTATGCTGGCCCAGATGGCACGCCGGATTTATGATGTTGAAGAGGTGTTTGTCCGTCTCAACGATACCGATAAGGAGCATCTGATTGGCGGGCTGAATATCCGGGCGATCTATCCGGCCCGTTTGTCTGTCGAGAAGTTTTGGGAATTGAGTTCTACGGTTCTATAACGATAAGGATCATCAGATGGGAGATGGTATAGATGAAGATTGTAATAGCGGGCGGCAAAGCGAAAGCAGATTATCTGATACGCCTTTTGAACGGGAAAGGGCATCAGCTCATAGTGATCAACGACGATTTGGAATTTTGTACCTATTTAAGCCAGGCTCATCAGATTCCGGTGGTGCATGGCGATCCGTGCAAGCTATATGTATTAGATGAAGCAAATATTGAAGACGGGGATGTAATTATTGCGTTGAAAGCTGCAGATGCGGATAATCTGGCAATTTGCCAGACGGCCAAGAGACTTTACCGCGTTAAGAAAACGGTTGCCGTTGTCGGCAATCCGAAAAGTGTCGATATCTTTAAAAAACTTGGAATTAATACGGCTATCAGCGCCACTTACATGGTTGCCGGCTTTATTGAGCAGATGTCAGTGGTGGAAAATTTAGTTAATTGTCTGCCGTTAGACCAGGGGAATCTCGTAATTAATGAATTGATGATTGGAAAAAACAGTCCTGTTGCAGGGAAAAAACTGTATGAAATCGAGCTGGGGGATGGCGTGATTATCTGCTGTATTGTCAGAAGCTCGCAGATCATCGTTCCCAAGGGACAGACCGCCATACAGGTTAATGATAAAATACTGGTGCTGTCGACTCCGGAAACTCAGAATGAGGCAATCCTGCAAATTATGGGAAGGGAGCCTTTATAATGGATGAGAACAGGAACGAGGTAGGCGGCGGGCAGTTGATTGCAGGGTATCTCGGAATCATACTGATGCTGATCGGCGGTATCATACTTCTTCCCATCATGCTGCTTGCGGTTTATCCGGAGGAATCTGTGTATGCCAGCTGCTTTACGATACCGGGCGTTACGGCAATACTGACAGGTTATGTTATGTCTCTGTTTATCCGCGGCCGCGATAAGCGGAGGCTTATTGGACATCAGGATGCGCTGATCGTAGTGTTTTCCTGGCTGCTGGCAATTCTTTTTTGTTCTGTTCCCTTTATGCTGACGGGAAAGTATAATTTTACGCAGTCTGTTTTTGAGTGTACGAGCGGATGGAGCACTACGGGGCTTTCCGTGGTCAATGTCGAGGACTGTCCGAAAATTTTTCTGCTGTTCCGCAGCGTAATGCTCTTTTTTGGCGGAGTGGGTCTGGTTCTTGTGATGATTTCGGTTCTGTCGGACCGGCACGGAATGAGGCTCTATTGTGCGGAAGGACATACGGACCGGCTTGTGCCGAACCTGGTAAAGTCGGCAAGGATGATAATCGTTATCTATACGGGATATATTATTTCCGGAACCTTACTTTACATATATTTTGGAATGAACTGGTTTGACGCGCTGAATCACTCCATTGCGGCCTTATCCACCGGAGGCTTTTCTACAAAAGCCGAAAGCATCGGCTATTATGGGAGCTTTGGAATTGAAGCAGTAACAATCGTGCTGATGCTGCTCGGAAGCACCAATTTTTTAGCGCATCTTTATCTGATCCGGGGTGGGGGAAAGAATTTTTTCAGATACTGTGAAGTAAAGTTTCAACTCATTCTTTGTGCCCTTGCCGCCCCTGTACTATCGGCCTTTTTGATTTATGGAGGGCTGGAGGGCCATGTGGGACAGGGCTTTCGGGACGGTCTGTTCCAGGTTGTTACGGCATTGACAACGACCGGGTTCCAGACAGTGCCCTCATTTGCCGTCTGGAGCAGTCCTCTTATCATGGTGATGACACTGCTGATGCTGATTGGCGGAGGCACGGGCTCTACGGCGGGGGGGATCAAACAAATCCGTGTCTGTATAATGCTGAAAAGCCTCTGCTGGAGTATCCGATCTAAGATCAGCCAGAAACGGCTGATTCATGCAGACGGAATCTACAGAATCAGCGGATATGAATATTTGAAGGCAGAGGAACGGCTGGAAGCTTCCGATTTTATTTTGTTGTATTTGGGAGTATTTGCGGCCGGAACTTTTATACTCTGCGCCTGTGGGTTCGGAATCGGGGATTCCATGTTCGAATTCGCCTCAGCCCTTGGAACGGTGGGGCTGTCGGTGGGGATTACCGGTTATGACGCAAGTCCGGTGGTGCTTTGGACTGAGACGGTTGGAATGTTAGCCGGGCGCCTTGAAATTTATGTGATATTTGTTGCGGCTGTCCAGTTCGGACGGGAAATAAAGGACGGTTATAAAAAGACTGAAGGGAGATAGGAAGATGGCATCTGAGCAGAGGGGAGAAACGGACTCTCTACCGAAAAAAATAGTAAAAATGACAGTCATATACATCCTGGCAACACTGCTGGCACTGGGACTGTGGACGATACGTGTAAGAGCTGAAAACATTATTATGGTTTACCTGATAAGCGTAATCATTCTGATGATAGAGATACACCAGTTTCTGTGGGGAGGCATCTATACCGTAATCTGCATCCTCTCTTTTAACTTTTTCTTCACTGCGCCGCGCTATACGCTGCGGGTCAATGATCCGAATTATATTGTGACGATGGTAATTTTCCTGATAGTCTCGGTGATAACCGGACTATTGGTTTCCAAACTGAGGGAGCAGGTTGAAGTGTCGCAGCGCAATGAGAACCGGATGAAGGCATTGTTCGAAATCAGCTGCGGTTATTTGAAACTGTCGGGCCTTGATAATATTGTGTATTACGTTCTCAAGAGCCTGTTCCAGGCGGCTGGCGAACGGTGTGTCGTATACCTTGCCAAAAGTCCCGGTGAACTGGGAAAGCCATATTTTATCAAGAGCCATTTTGATGAAAATATGGTGGATAATAATACGCCTGCGGTCTGGTGCTTTATTAACAATACGGTATGCGGAGCCGGAACAGGTTTTTTCTCCGATTCCAGGTGGGTCTATATGCCGGTAAAGAACAGGGAATCCTGTATCGGAGTAATCGGGATTTATACGGACGGAAAAGAAGTTGACAGCAATCATATGGTTTTTGTCAATACGGTTATGTCTGAAATGGTCATGGCGGTTGAAAAAGAGAATATCGAGCTGGAACGGTCAAGAGTGGAACTGGAAGGACAGAGGGGAAAATTTCTCGATGCATTAAATCATTCCCTGCAATGTAATTTCATCCGGCCTTTTACTTCGAATATGGAGGAATTTAAAAATGTGATTGCCGGATGCCGGGAGGAAGACAGGCAGAGGAATCGTCTCTCAGAGCTGTATCTGAGATTCAGAACCCTCTATAACCGGACTGTAAATACAATCCAAATGTATAACATCGAATTCGGGGAAGTAAATGCCGAAAGGGAGAAAACAGATTTTCAGAAGCTTGTGGATGAAGCGCTGGCCTGCTATGAAGAATGTGCCGGGGAGAGAATTGTCTGGCTGAGAAGGCCGGATGGAGAATTGCCTGTCAGGGTGGATGCCGGGCAGATGAAACAGGTAATTTCAAATATTCTAAATAATGCGCTTGTTTATACCCCTGAAAACACGAAAATTTACATAAGCCTGACGAAAGAGCAGGGGAAGGGAAAGCTTGAAATATCCGACAGCGGAAGCGGGATTACACCGCAGTTATTGCAAAAAAGCATGAGTGACGAAGAAAAACAGGAGAATATACTCGGCTGCGGACTGATTGCGGCAAGTGAAATCGTGGAAGCAAACGGAGGAAGAATGATAATCCGAAGCAGTCAGTATGGAGGCACCCTGTTCATGATTTCATTAGAGGAGGCAGAACCTGATTAAGAAGGGGGCTGTCCCCTTTTTTTGTTGATGGCGGTGACGTGGAACAATATGCTCCGCGGAGTATCGCTCTGCGCCGGCAGGGAATTATGCCGCCGAAGCGCCCCGCCGCAGGCGGAGAATCACGCTCGCGGGCTTCTTTCTCTTTCTTTATGGAAACTTTAGCAGGGCAGCCTTCTGCTAACACGTTTTTTATAGTATGAATGCTACAATAAAGACTCATAAAGGAGAGGAGGAAACCTTATGATTGAGTTTGAACATGTGTACAAATCATATTCAGATACTAAGGCGGTGCTGACTGACGTGTCTTTGAAGATAGAGACAGGGGAATTGTTTACCCTGATAGGTTCAAGCGGATGCGGAAAAACGACGCTGCTGAAAACAATTAACAAGCTGAATACCTTTGAACAGGGGGAACTAAGGATCGATGGAAGGCGGGTGCAGGATATCGGAACTGCCGAGCTGTCCGGGCTGATAGGATATGTGGTACAGGAGGGAGGGCTGTTTCCGCATCTGACGGTAGGTGAAAATATTGCCCTGATTATGAAGAGCAGCCATATACCTGCGGAAAAGATAAGAGAGAGGGTATGGGAGCTTCTGGAACTGGTGAATCTTGAGCCCGAGATTTATAGGAACAAATATCCGGCTCAGCTATCGGGAGGACAGAGACAGAGAGTGGGCGTGGCCAGGGCCTTTGCCATGGATCCCGGCATCATACTCATGGATGAGCCATTTTCCGCCCTGGATCCGTTGACCAGGAGCGAATTGCAGGATGAGGTGGTAAGGCTGCAGAAAAAATATAAAAAGACGGTGGTATTCGTTACCCATGATATGGATGAGGCGATCAAGATAGCCACGCGAATCTGTTTTCTTTATAATGGCCGCGTGATCCAGTGCGATACGCCGGAAAATATCCTGAAAAATCCGTCAAATGATTACATACGGAATTTTATCGGAGAAAACAGGCTGTGGCATAATCCCGAATTTATCCGGGTAAAAGATATAATGAGGAAACGTCCATTCACAATTTCGAGGGAACGGACGATTCTCCAGGCCATGCAGATTATGAGACAGAACAATATAGACAGTTTATTGGTAACAGGGGAAAAGAACCGGTTCCTGGGGATGATCTGGATGGATTCCCTCAAGAACGTAACGGACTACGATAAAAGCGTCAGTAATTATATCTCTGATGATTATCTGAGCGTCAGAGAGGAGGACAGTTTCCGTAATGTGTTGTCGATGCTGAAGATAAGGAATTACGGGCACCATTTCGGCATCATACCGGTTCTCGGGGAAGAACGTGAGATCAGGGGGTATTTGACAAAGAGCAGTCTGCTGGCAGTACTGAGCAGACAGTTTATCCCGGAACAGTCAGAGCTGGAAGGAGGCGCGGCATCATGAACAGTTTTATAGAATTATTTTGGTCTAAAAAAGAAGAACTGTGGATATTTTTTTTGCAGCATATCAATATGACGACGATTGCAGTCCTGATCTCACTGGCAGTCGGTGTGCCGGTGGGAATACTAATCACAAGAAATAAGACGGCGGCCGGAGCGGCTTTAACTATTGCGAATCTGATGCAGTCCATTCCCTGCCTGGCTCTGCTGGCGATTTCCGTAATCTTCATTGGAATCGGTACCAAACCGGCAATAATGATGGTCTTTGTATATGCGTTTCTCCCTATCCTGAAAAATACATATACGGGCATTATGAGTGTGGATCCGAAAAATATTGAAGTGGCCAGGGGAATCGGTCTTTCCAGATGGAAATGCCTGTTTGAGATAGAGATACCTATCGCAGCTCCGTTTATTATGTCAGGCATTCGCATTGCGGCGGTGGCGGCGGTGGGGACCATGACGATTGCAGCATTTGCAGGGGCAAAAGGTTTGGGGTGGTTCATCAATCTGGGGCTGAATTCGTTAAATTACCAGCTGATCCTGCTGGGAGCGATTCCGGTATCCGCCCTGGCTCTGCTGGTTGATTTTATTTTCGGACGCCTGGAACGGGCCATAACCAGCGAGGGGCTCCTGGCTCCGGAACAGATTAAAAACAAGTCGGAGAGGGAAAAGAAGAGGGAGAAGGCAGCAGCCTTCTTACTGTGTGGAATGATTATCCTGGTATCAGCGCTCTACTATACGGCAGCCTGATACGGTCCGGCGGCAGTAATAATGAGACTATAAGTAATAAAGTAATGCTCTATACAGGAGGAAAATTAAATGAGAACAAAAAGTATATGGTGCCTGGCGGCGGCAGCGGCCGTATTGTCACTCAGCGCCTGCAAAGCAGAAGAAAAAAAGGCGATAACCATCGGAGCCAGCAATTTTACCGAGGTGAATATTCTTGGTAATATTTACAGGGAGCTGATCGAAGCTGACACGGATATTGAGGTTAAAACATCATTTGGACTGAATGGCGCGTCCTTTTGTTTTGCCGCCCTGGAAAAAGGCGACATTGACATGTTTGTCGAATATACCGGAACAGCACTCTCAAATCTGCTGGGACAGCCGATGGACTCAGACCCGGAGCGCGTATATGAGACGGTTTCCGCACAGATGAGGTCGGAGCATAATATCCACACGTCCAAGCCTCTGGGATTCAATAACACTTATGTGATGAGCGTTAAGCCGGAAACAGCAGAGGCTTACGGGCTTGAAACGCTGTCGGATCTAATCGGAAAGTCGGAGGAACTCCGGCTTGGCTGCACCGTGGAATTTGTAGACAGGGACGACTGCCTTCCCCTTCTGGAATCAGAGTACGGTGTGAAATTCAAGGAAGTCAGCGGATTGGACGCCAGTGTCCGCTACACGGCCATTGACAGCGGAAAGGTCGATGTTGTGGATGCATTTTCTACAGACGCGCTGCTTTACAAGCTGGGCCTGACGGTCCTTCCGGATGACATTGGATTTTTCCCTCCCTATTATGCGTGCAACTTTGTAAGGCAGGAGACGCTTGACAAATATCCGGAGCTGGAACAGGTGCTCTCAAAGCTGGATGGCCGGATCGATGAAAAAACGATGGCGGAAATGAACAGCAAGGTGGACGTTGAAGGGAAAAGCGCTGAGGAAGTTGCCCATCAGTTCCTTGAGGAGAACGGCCTGCTGGGAAGATAGGTTTTTGCCGGAACTGAAGACTGCCCCCTCACCACACCGGCCCAGGTCCGTTCCGGACGCGTCCTTCTCCATCAAAACATTTTTACATTCCGCCGGTTCCGTGATAAACTGTCAGGAGAGAATATTTTTAGAACTGATAAGGGAGAGCAGGACAGATGAAGAAACTGGCAGTCGGCATTCTTGCCCATGTGGATGCGGGAAAAACTACATTATCGGAGGCTATGCTCTATACGGGCGGAGCTGTGCGGAAGCTGGGCAGGGTTGACAAAGGCGATGCTTTTCTGGATACCTATGAATTGGAGAAGAAGCGGGGAATTACCATCTTTTCCAAGCAGGCAATACTTGAATGGAACGGAATGCAGGTCACACTTTTAGATACTCCCGGCCATGTGGATTTTTCGGCTGAGATGGAGCGTACACTGCAGGTGCTGGATTATGCGGTTCTTGTAATCAGCGGCACGGACGGCGTGCAGGGACATACGCAGACATTGTGGCGGCTTCTTGCCAGATATAAGATTCCCGCCTTCCTGTTTGTCAATAAGATGGATTTGGCAGGAGAGAGGAAAGAGGCCATACTGGAAGAATTGACTAGGAAACTGGACGGAAATATTGTGGATTTCGGGGAACAGGGGACGGAAGGTTTTTATGAGAATCTGGCCATGTGCAGCGAGGCGGCCCTGGATCAGTTCCTTGAGAACGGAATGATTCACAGGGACGATGTGACAAAGATGATTCTGACAAGGCAGGTATTCCCCTGCTTTTTCGGATCGGCGCTGAAGCTTGACGGGATCGAAGCCTTTATGCAGGGGATGGAGGACTATATGTCCATGCCGGATTATCTGCCTGAATTTGGTGCGAAGGTGTTTAAAATCGCAAGAGATAACCAGGGGAACAGGCTGACCTACATGAAGATTACCGGCGGGAGCCTGAAGGTCAGGGAACTGATAGGAGAGGAAAAGGTCAACCAGATCAGAATCTATTCCGGTGAGAAGTTTGAAGCCGTTCAGGAGGCAAAAGCAGGGACGGTCTGTGCGGTGACAGGGCCGTCCGGGACGGTTCCCGGCAAGGGCATCGGCATTGAGGAGGCAGGAGCCATGCCGGTTCTCGAACCGGTGCTTACCTACCGGATACAACTGCCGGAGGAGGCAGATGCCGCAGTAATGCTGCCGAAGCTGGCACAGCTTGAGGAGGAGGAACCACAGCTCCACATTACCTGGCAGGAGGAAGCAAAAGAAATCCATGCGCAGATCATGGGCGAGATCCAGATGGAAATTTTAAAGAGCCTGGTCAGGGAACGCTTCGGAATCAACATCGAGTTCGGCGGAAGGAGTATCGTTTATAAGGAGACAATTCAGAATACGGTGGAGGGGGTGGGCCATTTTGAACCTCTCCGCCACTATGCGGAGGTCCATCTTCTGATGGAACCGGCCGAAGCCGGGAGCGGCCTTTCATTTTCAACGGAATGCAGTGAGGATGTACTGGATCGGAACTGGCAGAGGCTTATTCTGACTCATCTGGAGGAGAGAGAGCATAAGGGAGTCTTAACCGGGTCAGCTATTACGGATATGAAGATTACGCTGATGTCGGGCCGCGCCCATCTGAAACATACGGAGGGCGGCGATTTCAGACAGGCGGTGTACCGGGCGGTGCGTCAGGGACTGATGCAGGCAGACTCAGTATTGCTTGAGCCTGTCTACGGATTCCGCCTGGAGGTGCCGGAACGGATGCTGGGCCGTGCGATGACGGATGTGGAACGGATGCACGGACAGTTTGAACCTCCGGTGATGGAAGGAGAGTATGCAGTTCTGTCAGGCAGCGCTCCGGTGGCCTGCATGGACGGGTACCAGCAGGAGATGACGGCTTATACCGGAGGTCTGGGACGTCTGGCCTGTACACTGAAGGGATATGCCCCCTGCCATAACGCAGACGAGGTAATTGAAGCCTCCGGGTACGATGCGGACAGCGACACGGAAAATCCGTCAGGCTCCGTATTCTGCGCCCATGGGGCCGGTTTTGTCGTGAGCTGGGATGAGGTGCCTGATTATATGCACCTGGAGAGCTGTCTGCCTCCGGAGATATCAGAAGGCAATGACGGTGAGGACGGGAGCGGTACAGCGGGGCGAAACGGAAGGCAAAAGAGAAGGAAAGACGAAGGCCATGAGGAAATCTGGCTCGGTACAGATGAGATAGACGAGATTCTTGCGCGCACCTATCATGCAAATAAACGAGATAAGACGGGAGCACAGAAACGCCGTTGGGGCAGTAAGAGTAAAACACCGTCAGGAACTTATACGGCAGGCCGCCTCTCCGGAACAGGAGCCACGGCTGTCCGGCCCGCCAAAAAGGAAGAAAAACGGGAACAGTATCTGCTTATAGACGGCTATAACATCATATTTGCCTGGGAAGAGCTCCGGGAATTGGCCGAACGGAATATAGACAGCGCCAGGGGAAAGCTGCTGGATATCCTTTGTAATTACCAGGGAGCTAAAAAATGCCAGGTGATTGCGGTGTTTGACGCTTACCGGGTGCAGGGGCATAAGACGGAGTTCCTGGACTATCACAATATTCATGTGGTCTATACGAAGGAAGCCGAGACTGCGGACCAGTATATTGAAAAATTTGCCCATGATAATGCATCAAAATACGATGTAACAGTGGCTACTTCAGACCGCCTGGAACAGATTATCATCCGGGGGCAGGGCTGCCGTTTGATTTCGGCCAGGGAATTTTGGGAGGAGACAGAACGGACAAATGAAGAAATCCGCCTGGAATTCGAGGATAAAAAACCTGCTGAAAAACAGTATATGGGCGAGTTTATCCCGGAAGAGATAAAAAGAAACATGGAAGACTGACGGCCTGCGTTCTTCTTCGGAGAGAGGCTTTTAAGTTTTAGGAGAGAGATTTACCGCTCTTATGTTAAGCAGCAAAAAGGGGCTGTCACACTGCGAGTTAAAAACTTGGGTGTGACAGCCCCTTTTCTTGAAGGCGGTGACGTGTACGCGGCCTTTTTTCCATAATTGATAAAAATCTATCAGCCGACCGGATATTTCTTGTGAATTTCTGTTAAAACTGTAAGGATAGGTAATACTGATCAAAAGAGATATTTTAATGCAGTTTGGCTGAAATCCGGCATATGACAGACGGGCGGGCCGAAGTGCTTGGAGGCATTATGGAAGATAGAAAAAACAGTTCAAATAGATATGATAATGAACGTCCGATCCCAAAAAGGAGAGGAAGAAAACCAGACAAGGCGAAAGGCAGCCGCAGGAAAAAGTCATCCGTGTGGAAAGTGATACTGGCGTCACTTATACTCTGTCTTCTCGCCGCTGCCGGTACCGGAGCCTATATCCTGAAAGGCATCATTGACCAGGCGCCTGATATAACGGCGCTTAGCCTGCGTCCGGAGGGATTTGCCACTACAATTTACGACAGCTCCGGCAATGAAACAGAGAGACTGGTGATGGAGGGTACGAACCGGGAGGAGGCCTCCTATGAAGAATTTCCGGAAGACCTGGTCAACGCATTTATTGCCATTGAGGATGAACGGTTCTGGACAAATAAGGGAATTGATATCAGGGCGATTTTAAGAGCCGTAAAGGGCGTTCTGACCCGGAATTCCTCTGCCGGAGGCGGCAGTACCATAACCCAGCAGCTCATCAAAAATGCGGTGTTCCAGGGCGGCATGGAGACATCGTTTAAGGACAGGCTGGAGCGGAAAATCCAGGAACAGTATCTGGCGGTCCGGCTCAATCAAATGGTGGATAAAAAGACCATCATGACCAACTATCTGAATACCATTAACCTGGGTTCCAATACCCTGGGGGTGAAAGTGGCAGCCAGAAGTTATTTTGACAAAGACGTATCGGACCTGACGCTGTCGGAGTGCGCCGTACTGGCCGGAATCACGAAAAATCCGTCAAAACTGAACCCGCTGACCGGAGCCGGAGAAAATGAAAAGCGGCGGAAAATCATTCTCGGAAAAATGCAGGAGCAGGGAATGATTACGGAGGAAGAGAAGGAGGAGGCCCTGGCCGATGACGTCTATGACAGAATCCAGAATGTGGATGTGACGGCCAGGGCATCGGCCACGCCGTACAGCTATTTTACCGATGAAGTCATTGAGCAGGTGACGGAAGCCCTGATGGATCGTCTGGGATATTCCGAGGCCATAGCGCGGAAAATGTTATATGGCGGCGGTCTTTCTATTTATACGACACAGGATGCACGCATACAGGCGATAGTAGACGGGGAAATCAATAATCCTGAAAATTACAAGGCTGCATACCTGTCGGCGGACTACCGCTTATCCATCCGCCATGCGGACGGCAGTATGAGTCATTATTCAGAGCAGGATATCCGGAAATACCACAACGAGGAGCTGAAAGACAATTATAACGGCCTGTATGCAAATGCGGAAGAAGTACAGGCCGATGTGGACCGTTTCAAAGCAAAGTATATTGCGCAAGGGGATGAGATAGCCGGGGAGAGCTTACAGACGGTGATACAGCCGCAGGTGTCTTTTGTGCTGATGGATCAGCGGACCGGTGAGGTGAAGGCGATCAGCGGAGGGCGCGGAGAAAAGACGGCCAGCAGAACTTTGAACCGCGCGACCAATACCCTGCGCCAGCCTGGGTCTACATTTAAGGTGATAGCCTCCTTTGCACCGGCTCTGGACAGCATGGGAGCGACGCTTGCCACAACGTACTATGATGCCCCCTATTCCGTGGGAAAAAAGTCCTTTCGGAACTGGTACAGCAAGTTTTTGGGATATTCCAATATCAGGGAAGGTATTGTGTATTCCATGAATATCGTGGCGGTCCGATGCATGATGGAGACGATTTCACCGGAACTGGGCGTTCAGTACGCCGAAAAAATGGGAATCACAACCATGTCGGATAAAGATTACAATGCGTCCACAGCCCTTGGCGGAATCACGTCCGGGGTGTCTAATCTGGAGCTGACCGGCGCCTATGCCGCCATCGCGGCGGGGGGAGTGTATACAAAACCCGTCTTTTTTACGAAAATTGTGGATCATGACGGCAAGGTTCTGATTGAGAACATACCGGAACGCCATCAGGCCCTGAAACCGCAGACGGCTTTTCTGCTGACCGACGCCCTGAGGGAAGCCGTATCCGGCGGAGCAAAGTTTGCATCTGTCAAGGTGAGTCCAACCGGCGGGCGGGCCAGGGTGCCCGGCATGACGACGGCGGGAAAAAGCGGGACTACGACGGCCAGTAAGGATTTGTGGTTTACAGGCTTTACCCCCTATTACACCGCAGGTATCTGGAGTGGGAACGACGCAAGCCAGCCGATTAGCGGAGGAAGCTCCTATCACAAGGATATATGGAAGAAAATCATGGAGCGCGTCCATGAGGGACTGCCCGATCCGGGGTTTCCCGTACCGGACGGCATAGTAAAAGTACAGATTTGCCGCAAATCGGGTAAACTCGCGATACCGGGCGTATGTACGAACGAGCCGAGGGGAAATGCCGTATACACGGAATATTTTGAAGCAGGCACGGAGCCGACCCTGCTCTGCGACCGGCATGTCAAAACAGAAATCTGTACGGAATCAGGACAGGCTGCAACAGAATTTTGTCCGGAGACCGCTGACGGCGTATTCCTTGTCGTTCCGTTTGGAGAGGGAGCAACGGATGACTCCCAGTATACCCTGCCGCCCCGGTGCGGACTGCATGGTGATTTAAGCTCCGTTATTCTTCCCCCGGGGACAGAGGGAGGAGAACAGAAGGAGACGGAAGGCTCAGTAGAGCGTGAATCGACTTCCTGGTGGGAGAGCTGGCCGTCATGGGAGAGCCGGCCGACACAGCCGCAGCCCAGCAGACCGTCATGGGAGACGAAACCGACACAGGAGAGCCGGCCGCCGTGGGAGACGAAACCGACACAGGAGAGTAAACCGCCGTGGGAGCCAAAACCGACACAGGAGAGCAAGCCGTCATGGGAGACGAAACCGACACAGGAGAGCAAGCCGCCGTGGGAGCCAAAACCGACGCAGGAGTCCAAGCCGTCGTGGGAGACAAGACCGGCGCAGCAGGGCACCCAGAGTGGGGGAAGTCAGGAAAATAACTGGTGGGGGAGATAATGTGTTACCGGCCGCAGCACTGTTTAACGACAGGGCTGCGGTTTTTTGCGCAGACCTGTCTGGCCGTTAGAAAAATCCGCTGTTGTAATAGGGAAGTGAAGTATTCCTCCAAAAATAAATTTCAGAAATGAAGTGAAATAACACCCTTGTTGTGTAAAATACATAAAAAATATAACGAAATTTCCATTTTATAGGTAAAAAAACAGGTAAAACGATGAAAAACATACCGAATATTTACTTCATATTGAAGCGACTATATAATGAAAACATAGAATTACTTCAAAAACTATAGTTAAAAATGAAGGGGGACTATGAACGATTTATTGGTGCGCATCAAATTTCAACTGCCGTCTCTGCCAAGAGCTGAAAAGATTGTAGCCGAGGAACTGCTGGAAAATCCCGAGGCAATAATCGATATGACGCTGGCGGGAATGGCGAGAGAGACTGGGAGTAGTGAGGCATCGATCATACGCTTCTGCAGGAGAATGGGCTTTAATGGTTATACGGAATTAAAGCATGCTTTCATGAAAGCAGTCGGAGAGGGAGGGGAAGTACAGTCTGAGAAAATTGAAAATCAGGACGATATGAGAACTATATTGAAAAAAGTTTTCCAGAGTAATATTCAGACGCTTAATGATACTCTGTCGCTGGCAACTGATAACTACGATAAAGCCCTGGACGCGCTGCTGAAAGCAAAGTCGATTCATTTTTTCGGAACGGGCGATGCATTTTCTGTATGCCAGCTGGCTTTCATGAAGTTCAACCGGCTGGGGGTGTCCGGCAGCGCGCACAGCGATGTGATGCTGCAACTGATAGCGGCGGCCAACATGAAACAGGGAGATGTGGCGTTTGCAGTATCCTACGAGGGACGTTCAAGAAATATCGTGGATGCAATGCGAATTGCAAAAGAGATGGGAGCCGTAACCATCTGTATTACCAAGATGAATAAATCACCGATGCTGAAATATACGGATATTAATTTATTTACATCGATCAGTGATTTAACCATTGGAAGGGACAAGGTGACAAGGAGGGTTTCCGATCAGGCAATCCTGGATGCCCTGTACCTGGGATATATTACGAAATGCGGACAGAACACCAGCAAATATCTGAAAAAAGTGCAGAACGCGATTGACTGCAATAAAATGTAACAGTTCATCGGATGCAGCATGACAGAGGCAAAATACAGGAGGATATCATGAAAAAAAGATTATTGGGAGTAGGATTAAGTATTTTATTGGCGGCCGGCCTGGCAGGATGCCAGACAGAGGGAAAGAAAGAGACACAGTTAGCGCCTGCGGAGACGGCATCGGAGACAGCCGGGGCGGAATCTGCCGCTGAAAAGACGGAGGAAGCGGCTAAAACCGTGGATCCCAAGTCGGTGAAGCTGGCATACGTCAGCATGAACCTGGCTAATCCGTGGAATGCCACTGTTAAAAAGGGATTTGAGGCAGCCTGTGAGGAACTGGGCTGTGAATATATTTCTATTGATTCGGAATATAAGGTAGACAAGCAGGTAGCATCACTGGAGAGCTTGGTAAATGACAAATACAGCGGCTTTGTATTTACCCCAATCGATCCGAATGCAACGTGGGATATCGTGGAACAGGCCAAAGCTCAGGGAGTAGCCACCGCTACGATTGCCCAGCAGCAGGATAATGTAAACCTGATTTATGGAATGAAGGAATATGATTACGGCCACACCATCGGTACACAGGCCGGACAGTGGATTAAAGACAACTTAGGCGGTAAAGCCAAGGTGGCAATCATTTCCCAGGATAATGTGGAGTCTGTCATTGCAAGGGGCGATGGCGTGGAGGACGCTTTAAAGGAAATCTGTCCGGATGTGGAGATCGTTGCCAGACAGGCAGGCGATACACTGGAAGGCGGTATGAAAATTGTGGAATCCGTACTGGCGCAGACGCCTGATTTAAATGTTGTGGTGGGCACGAATGACTCCGGCGCAATCGGCGGCTACCAGGCTATGGTTAATGCAGGCATGACCGGTGAAGATAAGGCGGTATTTTCCGGCGATGCAACGGCAGAGGCCATCGAATACATAGGCCAGGAAGACAGCATCTACCGCGGCACCGTGGATCTGGAGCCGTATGTGGGCGGATATAACTGCGCGAAGATATTATATAAATATGCCACAGAGGGAATTCCGGCCGAGCAGCAGATTGAAATGCTGAATTATAAACCGGTACCGAAGCAGGATGTTCTGGACGGAACATTTAAAGCAGTGCAGTGATTGTAAAGAGGACAAGGCATACTCGCAGTATGCCTTGTCCTGGCTTAAACCCGGTACGGCATTGCAAATGGCCGGATACACTACCGGACTAGATGACAGGAGGAGAAAATGTGGGAGATGTAATTTTAAAGGTTAACGGTTTGTCAAAATACTATGCCCAGGTGAAAGCTCTCGATAATATATCCATGGAAATCAGAAGGGGAGAAACCCATGCGCTCTGCGGAGAAAACGGCGCGGGGAAATCGACATTTATCAAATTGCTGACCGGTGCGATCCCACCCTCTTCAGGCACTATCGAGTTTGAAAATCAGGTTTATGACAGATTAACCCCCTCTCTGGCGATGAAACTCGGCATTGCCGTGATCTATCAGGAGTTCAGTCTTGTGCCGTATCTGACGGTGGCGGAAAACATTTTTTACGGTCGGGAAATTTCTAAAATGGGCGTGCGTTCTGTCAGGCAGATGAATCTGGAGGCGGAAAAGTTCTGCAGGGAGATGGGAGTAGATATCGATGTAAAAGCGAAGGTATGCGGGCTGGGAGTTGCATATCAGCAGATAGTGGAAATTCTGAAAGCCGTATCGAAGAATGCAAAATTCATCATTATGGATGAACCGACCGCTCCCCTGACCTTGAAGGAGACGGAAATATTCTTCAGAATTATCCGGAAACTGAAAGAAAAAAAGGTGACGATTATCTTTATATCCCACAGGCTGACGGAGGTCTTTGATTTATGTGAGCGTGTGACCGTTTTTTGTGACGGCAGGTTTGTGACTACCAAAGAGACGGGAGAGGTAACGAAAAAGCAGTTGATTTCATATATGGTGGGCCGGGAACTGGCGGACGATTATCCGGCAGGAAACGGGAAAACCGGAAACGTCGTGCTGGAGGCAAGACATATAACGGGAAAACGTGTGCATGACGTCTCGTTTGAACTGAGAGAGGGAGAGGTTCTGGGCATCGGCGGCCTGGTCGGGGCCGGGCGGACGGAGCTTGCAAGGGCGGTTTACGGCGCTGATCCGGTTCTGTCGGGAGAATTTCTGCTGGATGGGAAGCGCTTCGTTCCTAAATCACCCAGGACAGCCCTGGAACATGGAATCGGACTGATTCCCGAGGACAGGAAAAAGCAGGGACTTATCTTAGATGCAACGGTAAAAGAAAACTCCGCACTCAGTATCCTGCGCAGGTGTTCTGACTTTGGCGTTATTAATAAGAAAGAGGAAGAACGCACCGTGCACCGGTACATAAAAGACTTAAATATTAAGACGCCCGGGATGAACCAGCTGGTCAAGAATCTTTCTGGCGGAAACCAGCAGAAGGTGGTGCTGGCCAAAATGCTGGCTACCAACTGCAAAATCCTTATTTTTGACGAACCGACAAGAGGAATCGACGTCGGCGCAAAACAGGAGATTTACCATCTGATCCGTGAAATGACGGATCAGGGCAAAGCCGTTATCATGATAAGTTCAGAAATGCCGGAACTGATTGGAATGTCGGACCGGATCCTGGTAATGGCCGACGGCAGACTGAAAGGCGAAATCGGCAGGGGGGATTTTACCCAGGAACATATTTTGGAAATGGCATCGGACTTGGATTAAATGCGGAGGAAACAGCAAATGAAAAAGAATAAGCAAATAGTCAACCTTCTTTTGGAATACGGGATCGCAGTAGTATTGCTGCTTCTGATTATTATTTTTGCCACTCAGTCTTCAAACTTTTTATCTGTCAATACGGTGATGACGATTTTGAAGCAGGTTTCCATCACAGGGATTATATCTGTGGGCATGACATTCGTGATTCTGACAGGGGGAATTGATCTGTCGGTCGGTTCAATCGCCGGTGTGTCCAGTGTTACGGCGGCCATCTTTATGCTGAATGGATTCAGTATCCCCTTAACCTGTATTCTGACGGTGCTTATCGCCCTGATTTACGGAATTTTGAATGGACTCTGTGTCACTAAGCTAAATATGCCCCCGTTAATCGCGACGTTGGGAACGCAGACCGCGTTGAGGGGAGCCGCCTATATTATAACAGGGGGCCTGCCGGTGTTTGGTTTCAGCGCGGTATTCGGAGATTTTGCAAAGACCTCGGTTGCACGGATTCCCCTGATGGTCATTTTGATGGCAGTTATTTTTCTCATTGGAAAGTTCGTTCTGGATCAGTGCAATTTCGGCCGGTACATATATGGGACAGGCGGCAATGAAGAGGCGTCGTTCTTATCAGGAATCAGTGTAATCAAGACAAAGCTGTCTGCCTACGCAATCAGCGGCATGCTGGCGGGAGTGGCCGGTCTTGTGCTGCTGTCAAGAACAAACAGCGGCCAGCCGTCTGCCGGAATCGGGTATGAGATGGACGCCATCACGGCCGTGGTGCTTGGTGGCGTAAGCCTGAGCGGGGGCCAGGGGAGAGTGTCCCAGGTTATGATTGGCGTACTCATAATGGGAGTGTTATCGACCGGGATGATTATGCTGGGAATCAATGACTATGTACAGCAGCTGATTAAAGGGCTGGTTCTGATTGCGGCTGTCACATTCTCAGAGTTTTCAGCCAGGATGAGAAATGTAACTTCGGCAGAGAAATAAAAGGGTGATAATTATGGGAAAATACACAATCGGAATTGATTTCGGAACCTTGTCGGCGAGATGCGTGCTGGTCAATGTCGCTGATGGAAAAGAAACTGCCGTATCGGTATGCGGGTACCGGCACGGTGTGATGGATGAGAAGCTGCCGTCAGGCAAAGCGCTGCCGCCCGGAGGCTTTGCGCTGCAGGAACCGCAGGATTATGTGGAGGCGCTGCAAACGACAATCCGGGAGGTGATAGAGAAAGGCCGGATCCGGCCGGAGGAGATCTGTGCGGCCGGGGTGGATTTTACCTCCTGTACGATGCTGCCTGTAAAGGAGGACGGAACGCCTCTGTGCGGGACGGAGCGCTATCGTGATGAGCCGAATGCCTATGTAAAATTGTGGAAGCACCACTCGGCACAAAAATATGCCGACAGGATAAATGAAGTGGCTAAGCAGCGCGGGGAAGACTTTTTAAAGAGGTACGGAGGAAAAATTTCCAGCGAATGGATGTTTCCGAAAATTATGGAGACCTTTTGTGATGCGCCCGAACTGTACGGTGAAACCGGTTCATTCATGGAAGCAGCCGACTGGATCGTGATGCTTCTGACCGGCAGGATGACGAGGAATACCTCCTCCCTTGGATTTAAGGCTATCTGGAATCCGCGTGACGGCTATCCGCCGGAGGATTTTTTTAAAGAGCTGATGCCGGGAATGGAACACGTTGTGTCTGAGAAACTGAAAGGGGAGATAATCACGATCGGCTCCTGTGCGGGCCGGGTAACCCGGGAGGCCGCTGCACTGACCGGCCTTAAGGAGGGAACGATTGTAGCCGCCGGCCATCTGGATGCGGCCGGAGCCAGTGTCGGAGCCGGTGTAATCACGCCGGGAAGAATGCTGATTATGATGGGGACTTCAAGCTGTCATGAGCTGCTGGCGGAGCAGGAGGTTTATGTGCCCGGGGTATGCGGATATAATCACGACTGTGTTATTCCCGGTTATATCGGGTATGAGGCAGGGCAGAGCTGCGTCGGAGATCATTTTGAATGGCTGATTAAGCACTGCGTTCCTGAAGCGTATTGCAGGGAGGCGGAGACGTCGGGATTAGATTTAAATACGTATTTAAGCGGAAAAGCTGCCGGGAAACTGCCCGGGGAGACGGGGCTGATTGCTTTAGACTGGTGGAACGGGAACCGCTCAATCCTGGTGGATGGGGACTTGACCGGAGTTCTGGTGGGAATGACGCTTAAAACAAGGCCCGAAGATATCTATCGGGCGCTTGTGGAGGCGACCGCATACGGGACGAGAAAAATCATAGAAAACTATACGGCATGCGGGATTGCAATCGATGAGGTGATTATTTCCGGAGGAATAGCCAGAAAAAACCCGTTTATTATGCAGATTTATGCAGATGTCCTGGGTAAGCCGATACGGATTGCAGGCTCACGGCAGAATGCGGCCTTGTCCTCCGCTATCTGGGCTGCGTATGCGGCCGGAGAAGCAAACGGCGGTTACAGCTCCCTGGAGGAAGCGGTCGGCCATATGGCGGCTCCCATCGTCAGGACCTATGAGCCGGATGAAACGGCAAAACCGGTTTATGACATCCTGTATCAGGAATACGGGCGCCTGCACGACTACTTTGGCCGAGGCGCGAACCCGGTGATGAAAACACTGAAGACGTTGTCGGTGGAGCAGAAGAAAGCAAATGAGAGAGGAAGATACGCATGAGCATCGAGACATTAAAGGAAGAGGTCCTGGCAGCAAACCTGGATCTTGTTACAAAAAACCTCGTCATATCCACTTGGGGAAATGTGTCCGGTTACGACGGGGAGACGGGGGTTATGGTAATCAAAGCCAGCGGCGTACCATATGACAAAATGACGAAGGAGCATATGGTAACCGTAGACCTGGATGGAAATGTAATTGACAGTCCATATTCGCCGTCCACAGACACCTGGACCCATATTGAACTCTATAGAGCCTGGAAGGACAAGGGGATCCGCGGGATTGTACACACTCATTCCCTGAATGCCACAATGTGGGCGCAGCTCGGCCAAGATATTCCTGTTTACGGAACCACCCACTGCGACTATTTTAACGGCGATATTCCTTGTACCAGGCTGATGACCGGGGAAGAGATTGGAACAGATTACGAGAGAAACACGGGAAAGGTTATCCTGGAGAGAATGGAAGCCCTCGATCCGGTCCGTATGAACGCTGTGCTGGTCCGCAGCCATGGGCCGTTTGTATGGGGGACTTCACCTTCCGCGGCTGTCTTAAACAGCCAGGTATTAGATTATGTGGCAAATATGGCCTATATGAACTACACGATGACCGGCGGACAGTGCGGCAGGGTGCAGAAGGAACTTTTAGAGACTCATCAGAACAGAAAATTTGGTCCTGGCGCATATTATGGCCAGAAAAACCATTAAAGAATGCCGGAGATGCGATATGAGGGAATTGATTAGTAATGTATTGAACCGGGAAGCCGAGGCAATCCGGGAGCTCGTATTTTCACTGGATGAAGCCCAGGTGGATGCAGTCACAGAGACGATAAAAAACTGCCGGGGCAAGGTGGTTTTAAGCGCTTGCGGGACCTCCGCCCAGGCGGCCAGGAAGATTGCCCATACCTTATGCTGTGTCGGCTGCCCTGCATTTTTTATCCCGCCCTCAGACGCGCTTCACGGCGGACTGGGTGTAATCGGGGAGCAGGATGTGCTGTTACTGCTATCAAAAGGTGGATATACGAAAGAAATCAATGAGATGATTCTGCCCGCCCGCCGGTCGGGCGCCAGAGTTATTATGGTTACTGAAAATGAGGAGGGGGAATATGCGAAGAGCTGCGACCTCATTTTAAGAATAAAGGTTAAAGAAGAACCGGACCGGTTCAATATGCTGGCAACAGCGTCAACGCTGGCGGTAATTGCTGTATTTGACGCAGTCAGCATCAGTCTGATGGAGGAAAAGCAGTTCACAAAAGAGCATTTTTACAGAATCCATCCCGGGGGCGGGGTGGGAAAACGGCTGGCCGAGGGGGAATGACAGTGAGTAAAATATTTGCTTCCGTATTTTCTGCCGACTGTTTACGATTGGGAGCGGATATCAGGCGGATTACGGCAGCAGGCGCCGACGGCCTGCACATAGATATAATGGACGGGGAATTTGTACCGCTGTTTGGCTTTAACAATATATGGATACAGCAAATCGGAGCTGCCAGTACCCTGCCTCTTGATTTACATATCATGTCGGGAGAATCCGCAAGGATTTTGGAGCGGCTTGACTTAAGCCGGGTAGTATCGGCTGCGGTCCATGTTGAGAGCGGACCCGGATCCGGCCTGCAGACCGTGTTTAAGCTCATGAGGAAAAGAGGGATTTCCTGTGGTCTGGCCATTTCCCCCCGCACATCAATTGAAAAACTTGAGCCTTATCTGGAAGAGATTGACGGGATACTGGTGATGAGCTGCCAGCCGGGGGTTCAGAATGCCGGTTTTCTGGAAGACACCTACAGCAGGATCAGGGAAATCAAGGGTATGCTGAGGGACAGGCCGGAGTGTTATATCGGCGTAGACGGCGGTCTGGATCTGGAAAAGGCGGAGCGGTGTATAAAGTGCGGAGCCAGCCGGGCCGTGATTGGACGGTATCTGTTCCGGCACCCGGAACCGGACCGCGTGATCAGCCGTCTGCAGGCTGCGGGCAATATTCTATATGAAAGGGGGGACGCCGGTGCTGAAAGAACATTTAAAGGTGATTGTCAAAGAGCTGCAGGAGGCCTGTGACGGCTATGACGAGACGAACGATGCTCCGATTATTGAAAGTATCATGCATTCCGGAAAGATCTTTATAGCCGGCGCCGGGCGGACGGGCTATATTATGCGCTGTTTTGCCATGCGTCTAATCCACCTGGGTTTCTGTGCATACGTAATTGGGGATACGGAAATGATAGCCGCGAAGGCGGGAGATCTGCTGTTGATTGGAAGCGGATCCGGAGAAACAAAAACGCTGCGTGTGTATATGGAAAAAGCCAAACAGCTGGGGATGAAAACGGTTGTGTTTACCTGCAACAGGGAATCCGCTTTGGCCAGAGAGGCGAAATTCTCCTGCGTGATCCGCGCCCAGAGCAAATTTCAGGATGGCCGGATTTCGGTTCAGCCGATGGGCAGCCTTTTTGAACAGCAGCTTCTGCTGCTCACCGACTGCATTACCCTGGAGCTGGCCCGGCGGATGAATATTGATTTTGAACAGCTTAAGAACAGGCATTCTAATTTAGAATAAGCAGAAAACGAATTAGTCCGGTTTCCTCCGGACTAATTCGTTTTCTGCGTTACTGAAGTAGTCCAGTGTAAAACGCACAGCTTCTTTTACAGCGCAGGACAAATAACGCTCCCGGCTGTATATTACAGCCATCTCCCTGGTAATATTATGGCGGAATGGCTTAACAATCAGTTCTGGATAATCTTTTTTTACATATTCATTTACATAGGAACTGGGCAGGAAAGTCAGTCCTCTGCGCAGTTTCAGCATATATATCAGCAAATGAATCCGGGGAGCCGTATTGATGACATTTGGTGAGAATCCGTCACGCAGACATAAATTCATGATATCAAGATGCGGCTGATAATCATCACTGAACAATATCAGCCCCCTGTTTTTGAGGTCATCTACAAGTATCACATCCTTTTCCGACAGAGGATCATCCCCGCACATAACAATCTGCATTGGTTCCTTGGTTATGACATGGGCCTGGCAGCCATTGAGATTTCCGGCAGGCAGAAGAACAAAGCCGATATCACAGTGGCTGGCCTGTATGTCATTTAGGATTTCCATGGAGGGCTTTTCCCTGATATTGACGGAAACGCCGGGGTAATTAACTGCAAAATGCCGTATCAGATCCCGGAAAAAAGTACTGGCGACGACCATAGTACCGATATTTACCGTACCACAGGCAAAGGAGGAGGAATCTTTTGCGATTCCGTAGAGATCCTGAAAACGGTTGTAGACATCCCGGGCATGCTGATAAAAGAGTGCTCCCTTGTCGGTTAATTTGAAATAGCTGGTACTTCTGTCAATCAGCTTAAACCCCAGTTCATCTTCCAGCAGCTTTATTGATTTAGTCAGCGCAGGCTGTGTTGTGTAGAGTGTGGTGGCAGCTTTGGAAAAGCTCTTAGAATTGACGATCTCAATAAAATATTTCAACTGTCTCATCTCCATATCTGAATCCCCCATTCATTCCGGTTAACGACAGTTACTGTGGTATTATCTATTATCATATAATAAATTCAATGAAAAATCACGACAAAACAATGAAAATGGCGATAATATTTAATTATAAGGCTTATAAATTCTATTCATTTCTAATAATAAAAAAGTTTTGATATTATTAACTTACAAATTTGTGATAGCCGGCCGGACCTGAAAATGTTGAATTGGAAAAGGGAGTAACTTTTTCAAGTGATAAGGGAGGAGTGAATGAGATGACAAATATGCCGGAGCTGGAATTTATTCAAATTTCAATTCCTGAGGAAGCAATTGTTGCAATTACCCTTAACCGCCCTCCGGTTAATGCTTTTAATCCGCAGATGTATCATGAAGTCAAGCTTGCGTTTGAGTATGCGAATGCTCCGGAGAACCGGTACCGCTGTATCATTCTGAATGCCAAAGGAAAGATGTTCTCTGCCGGAAATGATATCAGCATATTTTCAGATGATGCAGTATATCAAAATCCCAATTACTCGTCGATTGTGGATGAAGCAGGTAATGCAGTGTTATTCTCTGAAATTCCGGTGGTATGTTCTGTGAACGGAGCCTGCGTGGGGACAGGATTTTGCCTGGCGGCAGTTTCTGATGTTGTAGTAGCCAGCGAGAAGGGGAAATTCGGAATCACTGAGTTGAATGTTGGGGTTATAGGAGGCGCTCCGGAGGCCGGCTACTGCCTGCCGCCGAAGGTCGTGCGTTATATGGCGCTGACGGGAAATCTTCTGACGGCTGAACAGATGCACCAATATAATATGGTCTGTAAGGTTGTGCCGGAGGACAGGCTGGCGGAGGAGACACTTTCAGTTGCACGCGATATAGCAAAGCACGATCCTCTGGGACTGCGCTGTGTGCGAAAGGTGCTGCTAAAGATTTATGATCCGAACGAACTGGGGGAAAACGTGGATTATTCTTCCGGGCTGAACCGGGAACATAAAAAAACGGAAGATTTCAAAGAAGCGGGTTGTGCTTTCAGAGAAAAAAGGCGGCCGGTATTTTGGGGTAGATAACAGCGGTTTCCAGAAGAAAGGAACTTCTTTATGAATCAGTATGAGAGAGAATATGAGCTAAAAAAAGTGGAGCTCACTCAAATCTACGATATGATCCGGACCGGTGATTTTATCTGCATTTCATATAATGCGTTGGAACCGGTGGGATTTCTCAGGAACTTACATACAATTAAAGACCGTGTGGAGAATGTGACACTGCGCCACGGGGGTCTTTGGTACGATTATCCTTTTGCGGGCAGAGAGGACATGAAGGGGCATTTTAAAGCGCTTACCACATTTTATGACTCTTTCTGCCGCAGTCACCATACCTGCCGGCTGGCGAGTCTGGTGCCTGGTAATATGCATAACAATACGGAGCGAGTACTGGAAGACCATCATATTAACATGTATTACGGCCTGGCAGCACCGATGGATAAAAACGGATTTGTACGTGTTCCTTTGAATTTGGTCTATGAGATGGATGCAATCCGTTCTGCTGACATTGTAGTGCTGCAGATTGACAGGAATCTGCCGATGGTGAGCGGGGAAAATCTGGTTCATATCCGGGATATTGATTATATTGTAGAGATGGACGAGCCGGTGATTACGATAGAAGACACGATTCCATCGGAAACAGAAATGCAGATTGGGCAGTATGTGGCAGAACTGGTACCGGATGGAGCAACAATCCAGTTGGGAATCGGGAAAATCCCCAATGCGGTGGGCAGCTATCTGGCGGGGAAAAAAGATCTGGGAGTACATACTGAGATGATTACCAGCATTATTGCCGAGCTGGCTGAGGCCGGTGTGATTACAGGCCGAAGAAAGACATTGCACAGAGAACTTATTGTCGGCGCCTTTGCACTGGGGTCGCAGCGGCTCTATGATTTTCTGGACGGAAATCCCCAGATTTCGCTGAGGAGCGCCAGTTACGTTAATAATCCGTTTATCATTGCCAAGAATGAAAAGATGACGTCTATCAATACCTGCCTGCAGATTGATTTGACAGGACAAATCTGTTCAGAATCATTGGGAACAAGACAGTTTTCAGGACCCGGAGGAGCTGCGGACTTTGCCATTGGAGCAAGTCATTCAAAAGGAGGAAAATCTATTATTGCCGTGAAGTCTACAGCAAAGAACGGTACCGTATCCACAATCCAGCCGACACTGTATCCGGGCGGAGTGGTGACAATTACCAGAAATGATATAGATTATATTGTGACAGAATACGGAGTAGCGAAGATGAAGGGAAAAAGTATCGATGAGAGGGTAGACAGTCTGATACAGGTGGCTCATCCGAAATTCAGAGAGGAGCTGCGCTTTAAGGCTGACGAATACGAAATCTGGTAAAGCTAAACTGTAGTTTAAATGAAAACCGGGATAAACGATCTGTTAGGAAGGGGGAGACTTATGAGTGGTAAGGAGACAAAATCTTTGAGAAAAAGACGGCGCATGGAATTCCCGGATACTTATATTATTCTGATTGGACTATGCCTTTTGGCGGTAATTTTAACAATTGTGCTGCCGGCCGGTCAGTATGACCGTGAAGAGAGGAATGGGCGGACAGTAGTAGTGGCAGGTACCTTTCATGAGGTAGAGGAGGATCACTCTATTTCAATACTTAATCTGCCGGTAGAGATTCACAAGGGATTTATAGACGGCGCAGAAATTATTGGTTTCATGCTTATTATGGGCGGCTGTATGGGGATCATTACAAAAGCCGGAGCCATCAATTTCTTTATTCAGAATTCATTGGCCAGACGCGTCAGGGGGAAAGAAAAGATTATTATCCCGCTGCTGATGGCAATCATGGCAGTAGGCGGATTCACCTTTGGCATGACTGTAGAGGGGGTTGCTTTTGTGCCCGCAGTAATTACGCTCTGTGTTGCTCTGGGATATGATGCCCTGGTCGGAATGGCAATTGTATTTATCGGAGGTAACGCCGGATATACTGCCGGAATTTTTAATCCTTTCAACGTTGGGGTAGCTCAGTCCATTGCAGAGCTGGACGCTTTTTCCGGCAGTTGGTACAGGTGGATTCTTTTGGCGGTACTGCTGGTTGTATCGAGCATCGGAATCACAAGGTATGCGGTCCGCGTAAAAAAAGATCCCACGCGCAGTGTGGTATATGGAACCGGCAATACGGAATCGTGGCACACAGAGCTGGATCTTTCGGCTAAAGCAACCAGTAAGGAATACATGGGACTGGCCGCTTTTGTCATTGGCTTTGGATTCTTAATCTGGGGCGCCAGTTCACAGGGATGGTGGTTTGGCCAGTTTTCGGCCGTCTTCTTCTGGATTGCGGTGGTGACTGGTGCTATCTATGGCTATTCGCTCAACCAATGGGCCGGATATTTCGTGGACGGCATGAAAGACATGGTAAGCGGAGTCGTGGCAGTCGGTTTTGCAAAGGCGATATCGGTCATTCTTGCCGATGGGGTCATTATTGACACCGTGGTGTATTATCTGGCAAAACCGCTGGAAGTGCTGCCAGGAATGATTACGTCGGCCGGAATGATGGTGGTACAGACTATCATTAATCTGGGAGTTCCGTCAGGCTCCGCCCAAGCGGCAGTAACTATGCCGATTGTAGTACCTCTTTCGGACTTGCTTGGGGTGTCCCGGCAGACTGCCGTATTTGCTTTTCAGTGCGGCGACGGGATCAGCAACTGCCTGATTCCCACCTACACCTCAATGATTACCTATCTGGCCGCGTCCAGACTTCAATATAAAAACTGGCTGAAATTTGCCTGGAAAATTGTGGGAGCCGAATGGCTGGCCGCCCTCCTGATGACGGTGATTGCGGCGGCTATCGGGTATTAACTAATACCGGCAGGGTATTATCCGGAGCTGTCTGGCGAGGTGTGAACAGTAACCAGAACCCGGCCTCTCAACCAGAGGCCGGGATTTTTTTCTTTACATTTGAAAAAAATTCCTATACAATTATTATAGCAACTTGTATTATATGCAATGCGCTGAATGCTGGTAACAGCAACGGGAGAACCATTATTTGGGGTGTAATTGCGGCTGGGCCGCATGCGGGAACTTCCTTTCCCTAACCCGACAGCTAATCTCGTAAGCGGAGGAAGGCTCAGTTTCATAATTTGATGCCTTCGCTGCCCATTTTATTGATGGACAGCTTTTTTTGTTAAATTGGAGATCCCTGCGGGATTTTCGATCTGGCAAAAAGATCTCCGGGAGGGCCGTATTTTGTCGTAAAGGAGCAGTAACGCTTAAGCGGCCTGCCGCGGGCTGAGAATCTCACATACGGGAATCTTACCTGCACCATTATCCCATAAAGAAAGGAGAAGGTAAAGTTGACAAGTACAAATAGAAACGGAGGGATTGCAGTATGAGTATGGGTACGATATTTTGGATTTTGACGGTTATAATTTGCGGTGTTTTTCTTATTATTTCTATAAAGGTGAAGGATCAGGCGAATGAAAGCTTTTCGCAGTATGCCATTGGCGGCAGTTCCTTTCCTATGATTCTGATTTTCTTCACCCAGTTTGCCACGATTATGGGAGCCGGCAATTTTATCGGCCATGCCGGAAGCGGATATGAGCAGGGAATCGGCTGGCTGGCTTTTATCCTGGGCGAGCAGGGCTCCAAGATTATTTTTGCCCTGGTTTTCGCCGGTTTAGCAGGACATTTTACTTATAATACGATGCCGGAGATGATTGATGATCTTATCGTCCGCGACAAATTTACCAGGGCTCTCTGCGGAATCCTGGGCGCCTGCATCATGATCGCATGGGTAGGCGGTCAGGGAAAGGCGTTCGGAGAACTGTTCCAGGTCTTTACCAATGCCAACCCAATTCCAATCATTTTTTTGTTTTCTGTTATTTTTATTGTCTATACGGTCATGGGCGGTGTCTACAGCGTAGTGTGGACCGACTTGTTTCAAGGAATTATCTGCCTTGTTTTCGGAACCGTGTTCTACCTGTTTGCCTTCAGCAAGGTGGATTTCAGCCTGGCCGTACTGGGAAGCCGTCTGGCGGAGGTAGGAAAGGGCGAACTGTGGAGCTTTGCCAATGTGGATTTGATGGGCAGTGTCAACAAGTTTCTGACCGGTCTCATCGGCGTTTTGGTAGCCCAGACATACTGGCAGCGCTGCTATGCCTGCAAGAATGCCAAAACCGCCCGTAACGGCCTGCTGTACAGCGGGATTATCTGTGTGGTTATGACAATGATGACAGCACTGGTTGGTTTGATTATTATGACAATGAATCAGGATCTGAGCAGCGGCAATGCAATGCCTTGGTTCATGATGCACTGCACGCCGCCGCTTATCGCCGCAGGAATCTTCACCTTGATTCTCTGCGCAGGCATGTCCTCGGCGGATTCCTGCCTGAATTCAGCGGCGGTTCTGGTTGTCAATGATCTGGTCCGTCCGTTCAGCCGCAGCTCCGATCGTGATCTGGTGAAGGATGCGAAGATTGCAACCGTTATCATCGGCGTGGCATCTTCTCTGGCGGCTATCTATGCATCCTCGGTTATCTCCCTGTTTGCCAAAGCTTATTCCATGGCTGGAGCCGGGATGGCCCCTTTGCTCTGCATCGGTCTGGTGTGGAAGGAGCGGAAGGGAGAAAAGACGGAAATGAGCCGGTGCAACAGCAGGATTACCCCCTGGGGCGCCCGGGCAGGCATTGTGACCGGAGCCGTGCTTTCCCAGCTCTCTTTCCTGGGAAATAACGCAGTGCTTATCGGCCTGGCGGCCTCCTCTGTGGTTATCGTGGCAGTTTCTCTTTTGACGAAAAATGTCCCTGTCGAGCCGGTTTTCCGGAGCGAAGGGGACGAACACCCGATTCCCAAGATGGAGAAGTAACATATAGTATCAGCTGCGGTTCAGAGTCCTGCCTGTTTCAGGCAGAGATTTGAACCGCAGCTGTTTCATTTCGGACGGTGACCTGTGCGCGGAGCGTGCAGGTTATCGTTTCATCCTTTTTTCGAGAAACGTAATTCCCTGATACAGCACGGCCGATACGATACAGAGTATCACAATCGACATAACCACCATATCCATTTTGAACACCTGTGAACCATAAATTATAAGATATCCAAGCCCCTTGTTCGCCGCCAGAAATTCTCCGATAATGACACCGACAAGGCATAGTCCCACATTGACCTTCATATTACTGATAATCAGAGGGATTGAGCCCGGCAGAAGCACTTTGGTAAGTACGTCCTTCCGTTTACCGCCCAAAGAATAAATCAGCTTGATCTGATCCGGATCCGTGCGGCTGAAACCGTTGTGCAATGTCATTATTGCCCCGAATACAGCCACGGAAACGGCAGCCACAATAATCGTTTTGATATTATTGCCTAACCAGACAATCAGAATCGGAGCCAGCGCAGATTTTGGCAGACTGTTGAGCATGACAAGGTACGGCTCCAGTATATCCGACAGGCTCTTGCTGGACCACAACAGAATGGCGCCCAGTAGGCCGATGGTGACGACAAGGAAGAAGCTCACAAGCGTCTCCATAATTGTGACACCGGTGTGTAAAAAAATACTGCCGTCCTTCACCATGCTTAAAAAACAGAGTATGATGCGGGACGGAGAACTGAAAATAAAGTCGTTAATGATATCGAATCTGGCGCAGATTTCCCAGAGTGCCAGTAAAATAAAAAGAAGCAGAATGCGGCAGATTGTGACCATTCTGCGGCGGCGTTTCTGCCTTGCAATAAATGCCTGCTGGGCCAGGGTTTCATGTAATTCCATGAGACACCTCCTGATAAGGATAAAGAGTAGGCGGCTTTACAGGGCTGAGCCCTAATGGGCCGCAAAGATGCACCCGCCCGGTAAACGGCGCGATCCGGCGCTGTCAACCATGGAGTGTTTTAGTTTTGCAGGATCTTCCAGACTTCATTAAAATAACCTGAAAATTCAGGATCGTTTCTTCTCTCAAGCGGGCTTAAACCCGGTGTGGAAAATGGGATGGGCAGTATTCCTTTGATCCTTCCCGGCCTCTTTGAAAGAATGATAATCCGATCCGCCACACTGACGGCCTCCGACAGATCGTGGGTAATCAGAATGGCAGTTTTATGGCGGCCTCTGATGATTGTGCTGATATCATCGCATACGGATAGGCGTGTCTGATAATCCAGTGCAGAAAAAGGCTCATCGAGGAGAAGGATATCCGGCTCCAGAGCCAATGTCCTGATAAGGGCGGCACGCTGGCGCATTCCGCCGGAGAGCTCGGAGGGGCGGGAATTCTCAAAATTACCCAGTCCATAGGAATTCATCAGCTCCCTCAGGTCGTTTTTATGGCGTTCATCCATCTTGTGCTGAATTTCCAGTCCGAGAGCTGCGTTGGAAAGGATTGACCGCCATTCGAACAGGTGATCCTTTTGGAGCATGTAACCGATATTGACTTTGCTGTCGGGGAGGGGAATGCCGTCAATCAGGATTTCTCCTTCGTCCGGTTTTAACAGTCCGCTGAAAATGGAGAGCAGAGTTGACTTGCCGCAGCCGGACGGCCCGACAATTGCAATGAATTCTCCAGTGTCTACGGTAAACGATATATTAGAAAGGGCCTGAGTCTCCCCGTCCATGGAATGGTAGGAATAACTGAGGCCTGAAACTTCCAGTTTCGCAGTCATATAACACCTCTAAAACATACTGGCTTTAGTTTAAGATATGAAAATTTGTCAGGGACGTGAGCTTTAGGGGAATGAATTGCAATGATTTTTGATTGCCGTCTCTGCCTGTCTGTAGTAAAATAATGATCAGAAAGAAAGACCGGTCGATTTTATCGGAAGCGCAGGGATTTCCTGTGAATATATTAGCCGGAACCGGGAAATGAGGCAGAGTATGGCGGGGACTAAGATAAACAGGGACAGTGAGAAGACAGAGCCGTCCTTTAAAAGCGGCGGGCCTGAAGATAAGACAGGCAGAAAGCAGGATTTCACCCAGGGAAACATTGTTAAACAGATAGTGGCTTTTACACTGCCGTTAATCGCCTCCAGTCTTCTTCAGGCTCTTTATAATATGGTGGATATGGTGATAGCGGGCCGCTTTGCAGGCCCGTCCGCAATTTCGGCGATCAATAATTCGAGCCAGATTCTTGTTATTATTACGAAGATTGCCATTGGCATCACCACAGGGGGATGTGTGCTGATCGCCCAGTTTTACGGGGGGAAAGAAGATAGGAGCAGGGAGGAGGCAGCCGGTACCCTTGTGTCTTTATCGGCAGTCCTGGGCATTGCTTTTTCCGTAATACTGGCTGCATCATCCGGAGGAATCTTAAGGATACTTCAAGCCCCTGCTTATGATGAGGCGGTGCTGTATCTGAGAATCTGTTCGGCCGGAATGTTTTTTGTTTACATATACAATGCATTTTCATCCATGCTGCGCGCCGTCGGAGACAGCAGGACGCCGATGCGTATCGTGATTGCCACCACCATACTCAATGCAGTCCTGGATCTTGTATTCGTTGCAGGGTTCGGAATGGGAGTAGCCGGAGCTGCCTGGGCAACTGTGATCGCCCAGGTGCTGAGCGCCTTGCTCAGCCTGGCCGCAATCATGAAAGAAAAAGAATTAATCCGCTTTACAAGGGAATTTTTGCGCATCAGAATGGGGATGCTGAAACAGACGCTGAAAGTCGGAATTCCCAGCGCGGTGCAGATGACCATAGCCGGTTTTTCCTGGCTCCTTGTGACATTTCTGATCAACCGTTACGGGACGGATGTCTCAGCGGGCAATGGAGTTGCAATTAAAATTAAAGACCTCTGCCAGCTGTTAATCAGCGCCATGTCTACGGGAGCTGTTTCCGTAATCGCCCAGAACCTTGGCGCCGGACTCTACGACAGGGCCAAAGAAGTCATGTATACGGCAATGAAGATGGCTGTTGTGGTGAGTTTGGCTACGATAGTGATAGTGGAGTTTGCCGGACCGTGGCTGGCTGCTATTTTTACCAACGACCGGACGGTAATCGCAGGCGCGGTGCTGAATATGAGGATTGAGATTATCGGCCAGATATTCTATGCGATCTTCATGATATACCATTCCATGATGATCGGGGCCGGACATTCGACCTTTGCAATGATGTCCAGTTTTACAAACTGCATTATTTTCAGGGTAATCCTGGCAATTACGTTTGAAAAAATATGGGGGCTGGAGGGGATTTATATCGCATGCGCAATAGCACCGTTTTCCTCGGTGCCGTTCGGTTATTTATACATCAAATCAGGCATCTGGAAGAGGAGCCTTGTTAAAGTAAAGGAGAGAGAAGATTGATTAGAAAATACATGTTGGCGATGATACAGATGGACACACAGAATGATAAGGGCATCAACCTGGAACAGGCGTCGGCCTGGATTGACGAGGCGGCCTTACGAGGCGTTAAGCTTGTCTGCTTTCCGGAAGTCATGAACCTGATTGGCCGAAATGTGGGAGAAGGCGGCGGCAGGGAGCAGATTCCGGGGTATACGACAGATATCTTATGCAGGAAAGCAAAGGAGCATGGAATTTATATCCATGGAGGGAGCATTACCGAGGAGCTGCCCGGCGAAAAGCGCTCGGCCAATACCAGCGTTCTGATTTCACCGGAAGGAAAAATACTGGCGTCCTACAGCAAACTCCATATGTTTGACATCACGCTTGCGGACGGTACACCGTTTAATGAATCGGATAAAGTCCGGCCGGGGGAAAAGATTGTGACGGTGGAGACGGAGCTTGGCGTTTTTGGAATGTCGATCTGTTATGATGTGCGTTTTCCGGAGATGTACCGTCTGATGACATTAAAAGGGGCGCAGGTGATTTTTGTTCCTGCCAGCTTTACGATGCCGACCGGGAAAGATCACTGGGAACCGCTGCTTCGGGCCAGAGCCATCGAGAACGGCTGCTACATTGTGGCGCCGGGGCAGATTGGAAAGAAACCGGCTTATGTGGCTTATGGCAACAGCCTTGTCGCAGATCCGTGGGGGACCGTAATAGCACGGGCAAAGGATGTACCTGGGATCACATATGCGGAGATCGATCTGGACTATCTGGATCAAATCAGAAAACAGATTCCTTCCCTGGAAAACAGGAGAACAGATTTGTATGATGTGGAGGACAAAAAATCATAGTCAATAGAAAGGGGAATAAGAATGGATGCATTACAGGCTATAAAAGGCAGAAAAAGTTATAGGAGCACGTTTAAAACGGAACCGATCCCGCGGGAGGATTTGAGGGAGATTGTGGAAGCCGGTTTCCTGGCGCCGTCGGGCTGCAATCTTCAGACGACCAAATTTATCGCAGTGGACGACCCGGAGCTGGTAAAAAAACTGGCGGAGATTTACGGGCATGAGTGGGCGGCGACAGCTCCCGCGGCAATTCTTTTGCTGACAAAGAAAGTAATTGCTCCCAGCGGCGAGACCTATTATATTCAGGATTTTGCTGCTGCGGCCGAAAATATTCTGATTGCGGCTACGGCAAAGGGATATGCGACAACCTGGATCGAAGGACAGCTCCATCACAATGGCGAGGACAGAAAGATGGCACAGCTTCTGGGTGTGCCGGAGGATTTAAATGTGGCAGTCTACCTTCCGATTGGAATACCGGATTCCACGGTTCCGGCTCCAAAGAAGATGGCTTTTGAAGAGAGGGCCTGGTTTAACGGATATGGGGGCTGAGCCGGTCGCCGCCGGTACGGCCAGCGGACGGGGTGGTGGGATGTGTATATGAGTCTTTCGTCCCGGGGGTTTGGCATCGCTGGATGGAGAAGGAGATACTGTGGTTTTGTTTTCGCAGGGCGGAGCCGGAGAGAATGATATCCGCCCGGCGCGCTTTGTCTCCCTCTGCCTAAGAGCTATCATCTCTCGGGCGAACGTCCTTCCGGA
>Ga0129310_1000225_pt1 | contig 77367 bp, 64 predicted proteins | sample Go1ome_2_FD_94433 | JGI IMG/M metagenome (GOLD analysis project Ga0129310, IMG submission 94433) | Western lowland gorrila individual fecal microbial communities from Wisconsin, USA - Go1022A metagenome | ecosystem: Host-associated > Mammals > Digestive system > Large intestine > Fecal | place...
CGCAAACCATTGATTTTATTGACTTTATTATACCAAATAAGAGCATTATCATCCATAACTATATTCAGTTGTCAAAGTACATTTGGGTGTTAATCAGATACTTTTGACACCCACATCATAATATACTATAATGTCAAAGTTTAAAAAAGCTCAAAAAGAGGATTTAGATGAAAGACACCAAACAGATCAGCACGGCGGTATCACTGTATGCATCAGGACATAGAACATTCTATGTAATATTTCTCTGTATACTAATAATCTCCCTCAGTCTATATAATCAACTAAGGGAGATTCTATCTCAAAAATATAAAGACGCACTTGATGTTATCACACTAATTCCAGGATGTATTAGTTATATTGACTTCCTAACATACATCTAAAGAATATAGTGATAACATTTATAACTAGTACAAGCCTAGATTATATATGTTACATTTCTTATACTTAAGCCTATTTAGAAATACCGCAGCCTGGGAACCACCACAGTTCCCAGCTAGAAGGCTATCACACTTTGAGAGGATGACTATAGAAGAGAGGTACTCAACCCCTTTTAGATAGTCATCATTATCTCTATCAAAATGAACATCCTTTATCAGTTCTATCTTCTGATTACTATATATCTCATCATAATAATTCCGCTTATTAATCAGAAGCTTGTCACCAAAGGCATCTCTAAAAGCTTTATCTATCCTTCCATCTTCAGTAGCAAGATATATATACTCATACCCCTCAGATTCCAAAAGAAGTCTAGCATCTTCTATAACGCGAGGCACCTCAGGCTGAACCGGATGTCCTGTAGGTCGAAGATTCGTATAATCCGTTCCTCGAACCAATACTCCAAGAACGCGCCTATCCCGTTCAAATATATCACTAAGTTCCTTCTTGATATAAGACTTGGTGCTATCATTAAATCGTACAAAATATCGATATACATTCCCCCAGAGCTTTACCATTTCCTCAGAATATATATCATTAAAATCGGCAAAGATTCTGGTATTGTCCTCAGTCATTATCTCTATACTATATTTAGACCTACTAGCCATCTCATTTAAATCTGGAATCCTTCCCTTGTCCTTGCCTCCACATTCAGCAATCGTCATATATTCAGCCGGCTGTTTGAAGAACATTTCCCATATATTGACACCTTTAGAGCTTTTTATACCAATCTCTGGAAGTCGTTCTTCCATAACCGTATTGAGCATAAACTGTAGCACATCATTTAAGAAGCATATATTGAAATATTCATAATCAAAAAGCCCCTTCCCCATACGACGAACAGAGTTTGCGGCAACAACCTTTGGAATAATACTTGATTCTCTAACGCTTCTCTTAGCAAATCTTCTAATATCCACTTGTCCGATCAGCCAATCTCTATGACTCTTAACAAGCACCTTTCTAACAAGATCATACACATTTGACGGAAGACCAGAAAGAGTGCGAATAGCTGTCTGATTAATGTCCATCTATCTGCCCCTCCATTTCTTGTAATAGCCTGTAATTATAGATACAAATTCCCTTCTCTCAACAGGATTTATAATAGCCTGAACGAGAGTATATATTAAGAACACAACAACCGTATAGAGAAGTCCATATCCTATGATACTTATATAAGAACCAAATCTTGGATTATCTATATCTACCAACCAGGCAAACACTCCAAAAACCACAAAGCAAGCAATCCACCTCTTATAGCTTCTCATAACACTTCCAGGAATCAGATGTCTATATACGTAAATAATTATATCATTAGTTCTATAAAGAGAAGCCACTATAGTTCCCATCAGAGCCCCAAAGATACCAAACTTCCAAACCGCAAAGATTGACACCACAACATTAATCAAAGCCTCAGCAACAGCACGCCATTTGGTCTGTTCAAAGTGCCCTGCATAGTTAATTGCACTCGAAGCAGCAGTTCTACCATAAGTAAGTAATGGAACCATAACAAAAGCTATAGGATATAGCCTGTCAATATAGTTAATATCGTCAACTCCTGCAGTATATAGATGCATAAAAGGCAATATAAATATATACACCAAAGTCATCGCAGTAAAAACAAGTATTAGATATAATATCTCAAAGATATGATGAAGCACGAGATACTGATCCTTATCCGTGTTAAACATTTGCCCTAATCTGAAGTCACAGCTTGTAGAAACCTGTTGAAGAAGTACATTTACCATACTTATCACCAGATTATACATCGTATATATACTAACTATCTTTAGATCACGAACGATAAATGTCAGAAGTAGCACATCTGTATTATTAAAAACAAGCGACGATATCTGATGGACAAGCGCTGCATTCTTCTTTGATATAGCGCCAGTATCAGGTTTTACCTCGAGATCAACCCAATCATAGTGACGCTTAATATATATATGATAGATAATCATCTGAAGAACATTTATTAAGAAAAATGAAACCTGTACCGCTATAACACCAAAGCCCTTAAGAAGCAGTAGAACCTTAATTCCGTTGATGAGAACATTGATTATAGTAGTAATATTCGTCGTAACATAAGAGTACCCCTCCGCCTGAAGAAGTATCTTATACTTGCCTTGGTACAGAAAGTTAAATGCATTACTTATCCCACCCAAGAATATAATAACTACCACTTCCCAAAAAGGAAGATTCACATCAACTATTATAGGATACGCAATAGACAGGATAGTTACAGCCGCAGAATAAACTATACCCATTTTAAAATAAAAATCATGAGTTGCTTTAATAATTGAGTTGATACGCCCCTTATCATCCTCAGCAACAGGTACGTAAAGAGCTTGAAGCGAAGCAACACCTATGCCAGCCTCAAAAAGAGTAAAACAGATAAATATCTGCGTTATAGAGTTAAGAAGTCCGTTAACCTCCGAACCGAAGCTGACAACAACAAGCCTTGGAATAACTATTCCAAGAGCTATCGTAATCAACTGACCAAGAAGTCCAAAGAATGCATTTAATGCACCTTTTTTTACCGCCTGCATACTTAACCTCTCTTAACATGCATCATACTGGCCGCCAGAAACTTACGTCCCAGATCAGTCTTAATTGATGTAAGATGCTTATATTCAGAATTCCTTATAGTCTTCCACATATCCATAGAGTACTCGCCAACATTAACTATATACTCAGTTAATAGATCGCACATAGCGAAAAATGCATTTCCACCCACATGTATGTCAGCCCCAACATAATCAGCCAGCTCACTTACAGCCTTTATAAAGCTTGCCATATCATCTGGCCCCAAATTATGATGATAATACATCTTTATCACGCCCTTAGACTCAGAACTAATATCCGATTTGTCCAGATATTTCACTCTAATATTAACAGAAGCATCTAGCAATTCCTGCATTCTAGTATCTGAAACAGAGCCTTCTACGATTCTATATGCGACCAGTCTTTCAGGAAGCTTGGCGACAGGGTGATTCATAGCCATATCAACTACAGCACCGTAATCCTCAGCCACCTCCTCTGGTCCATAAGATATTCCATCTTCCCTATACATAGAAGATCTAAACATAAGGGATGAATGAGTGAACGGATTAGTAAAATAGAGCAAAAGCTTTAAAGTACTATTCTTAAGCTTCCTAACCTTAAAATCTTCAGTCTTCTCTTTACCCTTTATCTCGTAGCGATACGAGCCACACAGAATATAACTAGGATGATTATCCAAAAATGAAACCTGCTTAAGAAGTCTATCTGAATAACTGATATCATCGCAATCAAGAACAGCAATATACTCTCCTCGCGCCTCTTCTATCAGTCGATTCTGTCCCGCAACTATCCCCTGATTAGTTTCTAGCTGAATCAGCCTTATGCGTTCATCATTAAAGCTCTTAATTATCTCAACAGAATTATCCGAAGAGGCATCATCCAAGATTAAGAACTCAAAATCTTTAAATATCTGATTTAGTACACTGTTAATCGCTTCACGAAGATACTTCTCTCCATTATATACCTTCATTATCACAGAAACCTTAGGTGTTCTATCCATTTAAAAACTCCACTTCTAATATAATCCTGTATTAGTACCGTTCTATAAAGCGTTAATTAAGTATACTATCATACAGTTCCATATATCTCTTACTTACATTATCTATCTCAAAGTTCTCTTCAGCATAATCTCTAATAACTTTTCTGTCAAAGCTACCTAATCTATCAATCATGTCCTTTATACCGCTAACAAGAGCATCGATACTTTTCCTATCAACAACTATAGCCGTATCTTCCGTAACAAGTGAATTAGCACCACCCGAACGAGTCACCAACATAGGATTCTGAAGGAACATAGCCTCCTGAACCGATACACCAGAACACTCATACTCGCTCGCCGATATAGAAAAGTCCATTTGTCTCATTATAGAGTAGACCTTGCTTCTATCACATTGACCATAGAAGATAACTCTATCTTCTATATCCAAATCCTTAGCCATATCCTTATAGTACTCAAAATAATCTCCGCCGCCGCAGATATGAAGCATAATATTCACACCATCCGCCTTCAGCTTTTCGATAGCAGGAAGAAGGTACTGATATCCCTTTATATGCTTATCATAGAAGGCAGCAGTTATAAGAGCATTTGAATAGCCATCCACTCTATAGCTCTTTCCATCATCCTCTATAGTTTCAGGGTTAATTATGCCATTATATATAACCTGAAACTTACACTTAGGAAAATACTCACTAAGCCTATCCATTGAATCCTTAGATACGCAAACATTTGCACTCGAATTCTTATATATTAAATTAGTCATAGCCCTGGTAAGACGACTCTCAAGATTAGAATGTTCCAGAGGACTATGTTCTGTAATTATATATGGTATACCGCTCCACTTAGAAAGCGCATATGCGAGATGTCCAGCCCCCTGAGCTACATGAGCATGAATTATATCAGGGCTGTAATCCTTTATAACCTTCTTTCCTGCCTTAACCAGTTGGTCAAATGCTATCAACGGATTTGCAGACTTCGAAGAATACCTATATGTCGTAAGGCCATTCTCCACCTTCTTACTTACCATTCCCTCTATCTCTTTATCATACGGAAAAAGTAAAGCAACATCTGTATAAGGTTTTAAAGCCATAGACTGCTCGTAGTGGAAAACCCCCGCAGTCATAACATCAGCCGTTCTCGAACTATACCAAGTAACTATCATAAGTACTTTCATATCAGTTAATTCCTATCCAAGTATATTAATCATTTAATCAATATACGCTCTGAATTCATCATAATTACGTATATAATCTTCTACCTCATAAAACTCTGAAGCAGCAACACAGAGAACCGAATCCTTCTGCAGCCAAAGCATTTCTCTCCATGTTGGTTCCTCTATAACTACGCCTATTGAAGGATCTGAAAGTTCTATCTCTTCTCTTCCAGCCTTGCTCTCAAGAGTAAGCTGAATCCTACCATACGGACAGAAAAGAAGCTGCTTAAGCTTCTTATGTGCATGATATCCTCTTCTCACACCCTCAGGAACTTTGGATATATAATACATTCTCTTTATATCAAAAGGAATCTCACGCGTTCCCTCAAAGAAGGACAACTCTCCAGCATCCACCGTAGGAATAGTCTTTATATGTATAACCTTGCATCCTGCTACACTATCTCTAATATCCCACTTGTCCCCTCTTAGCACGGAGTACCACTTGAGATTATCCATTCCTTCATATCTTGCAAGAACCTCTGAAGGTATATCCACGGCCTCATGGAAAGAATGCTTATCATAGAACTTAACAGCTCTTTCATTCTTTCTATCAACGCACCAGTAAACACTTTCTAGTTCTAAATCATTAAATGCTATCTCTATGATTTCTTTCATCCCAAACCAGGAGTATCCATGCCCCATTGCAGCAGCACGAACCGTTATGGCAAACTCAGCACTTGTCTCAGTAATTGACTTAAGACTCACAGTGCCCATATATTCATCCTCATCAGAAGCTATCGCCATATGGAGGTCCTCGGAAACTCCTGCCTCATACTTCTGACTATATTCTATAAAAGCCTCTGCATCCTCCAGAGTTTTAGACATAAAGTTAGTCTTTAAATCAGCTACTACACTCTTATCATGCATCCATTCCAGCATTAGAGGAGCATCTTCTTTTTTTAATCTTCTTAGTTTCATACGTTCCACCTTTATTTTATGATTTTGACTGAACCAAACAATTTACCAAGCGTATATTTATATATTAGATGGTAGATATAATCAACCACCCAACATATGAGAAATATTCCAACAATCAATACAAGAATAGCTGCCAGAAGGACTAGTGGATTCTTATCTACAAAGTATTCTGCTTTTATATAAACCATAAATGGCATATGCAACAAGAATACTCCGAAGCATCCCTTAGCCAGAGAATTAATCAACCTACTTGAGCCTATATCTATGCCAGCAAAAACTGTAAATATACATATAGCGAGCACAATTACCAACGGATTATCATAATTAAATGCAATATTCGAGACACCCTTAGCAAAACTGATATATCCCCAGATAAAAATCAATACGAGTGTTATAATCCCATCAATCACAGGATGCTTGATAAACTTCTTCCCTTTATCACTTAGCCTTCTTATATATGCACCTATCACATACATCATAAGGAAATTAACTATAGTATATCCTCCCTGATTTCCTAAAACTCCAACAGGAGAAAGTCCTCCCAGATCAAGCTTCAAAACCTGCTGAAGGACGCATGTAACAGTTGTAGAAACAGAGAAGAGAATTATCCCCACCATTATAAGAGTCTTGAAGGATTCATCACTTATCTCCTTAAATATACGATTAACAAAAGGAGCCAAGAGGTAAACCGATATATAAAGCACTGCGAAGTAATTCACTGGTAGAAGACTCACAAGAAGTGATTTCATATCTCCGCCCAAAAATAGCAGGCTTATCAAACTTATCCCGAACCGATAAACTATTGCCTGAATAAGCAACATAAGTGGTTTATCTAGAGTCACTCTATCTTTGTCACACATAAAGTATCCTGAAATTATCATGAATACATCGACACCCACTATAAAGAGTGATTCTAGAAAAACTAGAATAAAACTATTCACTGAATATATAGGAACTGTCGAAAATCCCCCACCCAAATCAGGATGATTAAAATGTAGGACAATAATCCCAAGTATGCAGAAGATTCTAAGAAGTTCTATATTAGACTTTCTCATACAGGCTCCTAAAACTTATTGATAGTTTCTATTATATAATCTATCTCACTGTCAGTCAGTCCATAGTACATAGGTAGACTGAGCTCTGTTCTACTTATCTCCTCCGCTATAGGGAAGTCACCTTCCTTATAGCCTAAATCCGCGTAGCACTCCTGCTGATGCATAGGGATAGGATAATGCTTATTGGTTCCAATTCCAGCATCCTTAAGATACTTCTCAAATGCATCCCTTTCATCACACCTTATCGCAAAGATATGCCACACAGGAACTGTATCAGGAGCTACATATGGGAGAGTAATCTTATCATTTTGTATTCCAGCTAGGAAGCAATCTGCTATCCTTCTACGCTCCTCATTCATCTTATCTAAACTCGCAAGCTTTACACCTAGAAAAGCAGCCTGGAGTTCATCTAGACGGCTGTTATTCCCCTTATATATATGGTGATACTTATAATCCGAGCCATAATTACCTAGAGCTCTTATCTTATCAGCCAGATTCTTGTCGCTTGTAACTGCTGCTCCTGCATCACCCAAGGCACCAAGATTCTTTCCAGGATAGAAACTAAAGCCCGCTGCATCTCCGAAGGTTCCAACAGTTTTCCCCTTATAGGTTGCTCCATGAGCCTGGGCGCAGTCTTCTATCACCTTAAGACTATACTCCTCAGCTATAGCCATAATCTTATCCATATCCGCCGCCTGTCCATAGAGATGAACTGGCATTATAGCCTTAGTTTTATCAGTTATCGCCGCTTCGATAAGCGAAGGGTCTATATTATAAGTTCTAATATCAGGTTCTACAAAGACAGGTGTTGCCCCTACATATGTAACAGCCAGAGCCGTAGCAATATAAGTATTAGATGGCACTATTACTTCATCTCCAGTGCCTATTCCTAAAGCCTTAAGAGACAGCATCAACGCATCTAGTCCATTACCAACTCCTATACAGTAAGACGTACCTATATATTCAGCAAAAGCTTTCTCAAAGGTCTCATCTTCCTTTCCCTCTATATACCAAGAATTTGTAAGAACTCTATCAAAAGCAGCTCTCAGCTCTGTATCTAGTTCCTTCTCCATAGGTTTAAAACTAACAAATGGTATCATCCTATAATTCTCCTTTCAATCAACCCTTTTTTATCCACCTGGTAATGATGTCTTTGCATAAGACTTCTCATAAGCATTGCAACATAACTCGGATTTCCATAAAATATTCTAGTCTGCCTCTCACGAGTATTTTCTATAAGCTGCCACTTAAACATATCATTTCCGCGTCGAATCAATGGATTATCTTTATAATTCTGTATAAGCAGCTTCTTTAATGCCCTTACATCATTCATCATCCTAGTCCTGGCAGCCTGATTCTGACTAGTGGATATACCACCACTGGACTCGTAATATACCACAGCATCTCTATAGTAGCCCACCTTATCTGTCTTAAGAAGTACAACAGTCTGAATCAAATCCTCACAGTATATAACCTTATCAACAAACTCAGAAAGATACTGCCTGAACTCCTTCCGAGAGAAGAACATGCTGGCTCCTACTATCCAGCCGTGATTTGCCAGAATATTACGACGTATCCTCTTCATATCCCTCTTTTCAAAAGCAACTATATCATAAGGAAGGGCAATACTAGAATACTCGTAAGTACCCTCCTTCTTAACAAAACCCTTCATCTTACCAAAACACATGATTAAAGCCCTGTTCTTCATATATTGAACAACACGGCTTAATGTATTATCTAAGAAGAGAGCATCTCCCGCACCAATCAGCTTAACGAATCTACCTGTAGCTACACCAAGAGCATCATATACATTTCTTACAGTTCCCACATTTTTGTCATGTGAGCTGATCTTATAGTCTTTGCAGCCCTTGGAATCCAAGTAAGTCCTGGCATATTCTAATGCAGATGTCTCTGACGCATCGTCAGCCAGAACTATCTCGTATGCTACATTCTTCTGAGCAAGCACAGAATCAAGAGTCAGTCTCAAGTCCTCTTCTTTTGAATTATATATTAATACTATAACGGAGATATCTATCATCTATAATTCTCCAAATATTTTTTCAACCCATCTCTTTACGCTGTACTCATTCAGGATTTCCTTCGGAATCTCTCTGAACGGTTCCGTAAAGAAGCTTCTTGGCACAACAGGATTATCCTTATCTATAATAAAGATATTCCCATACTTATAAAATGGGTGATCTTTTATATAAGTATTGGTAGTAATCAGCTTAGTATGGGAAGCCATACTGTCAAAGGTCCTAAAGGTAAGCCCCCTCTGAACTCCGTACTGAACATCAAGAGTTACCTTGGAATGCTTCATCACCTTAGCCATCTTTCCAAGAGGAATAGGGCTGACCTTAATATACTTCGGGGTCATCCATCTACTCCCACTCGGCAGATAGGCCTTCACAAAGTCCATGATTCTAAATCCAAGCATATATAGATAACACTTCTCTGGTCTGATCTTGTTGTCTCTTATTATCTTATCCCAGACCTCAATACGCCCCGAATGAAGCAGACCACTCATAGCAAATGCTATATTTTTCTTTTCTCCATTATAAAGGTGTGGATCTGTATAAAAGTTATGCAGCGGCTTAAAGCCATACTTTTCAATATCTCCTTCATCGAAGGAATATATATCATCAAAGAATTCTCTATTAGCTTCAAAGCTGTCTATACGTTCAACATAGTCCCAAAGGTAGAGGATAAAACGTGCCTTCGGCTGCCTATTCCTAAGTTCTCTTAGTATATCAGCATGAAGCTGTGTTCCATTTATTACAAAGATATAATCATAACTTGTATCATCTTCCAAGAGGTACTTCTTCTCGCGTCTTCTAACCTTGTTATCTAGGAACCTACCTCGCAAAGCAAAATTGAGCAACTTCTGAACAGCGGAATACTTTCCCTTTGGGGTAAACCTTGTAACCTCAAAGCCATAGTTCGTTAATGCATTTTCTATTATATCATCGTAATCATAGAAACCTATAGGTACGAATAGTAACTTCTTTTCTGCCATACAGCATATTTCCTTTAGTCTTATCTACCGAAAGCCAAGAGTAACAGCTTTAAGATTCTCAACTTTTCCAGCGTATAGAATATAAATACGAAGGCGTGGAACTTAAGATTCTCCCCCTTCGGCATCCTTACCCCTATAAATGGATGTTTTCTATATCGAGGATAATGACCTCTTATCCACTTGAAACATCTATCATAGGCGGCACTTATATCAGAGCGCTTGCTTCCCCTTGTCGAGAAGAGCATGTACCAGCATACATATCTCAGGAAAAAATATTCCAGAATCACGCTTCCTGTATCTGATACACCAATACTTGATACAGTGTCATATATAGAATCCAACAGATATAAGGCATCAACGTCCTCTTTAAATGTATTCTGAACCGAGTTCGATACAGACTCCGTATTGTAGTACCATTTGTAGCCCTTATCAGATATCACCTTAACCCTTGTGCCACTATTCAAGGCTACCACATTAAAATATACATCTTCACCGATACTACTTTTTAGAAACTCTATCCCCTTAGACTGAATAAACTCCCGTCTATAGAGATGCGCCCATGGGGCTGTCACTATATATCCTGCCCAGTCTGATGGTGCTGGCACAACTCTCGTCATAATTCTGCCATCAGAAGCTACTCTCTCATAACCTCCAACCACTATATCCACTTGTTTAGCTTCCACATCAGTGTCGCCACGAAAAGCAGTTGCCTGAGCATATTTCTCCAAATAATCCTTTGCTATAAAGTCATCCTGATCTATAAATGCAAGATATTCTCCTTCTGCTATAGATATACCGTGATTACGCGTATCAGCAACTCCAGAGTTATCCTTCTCTATAATTTTCGTACGACGCTTAAGCACTTCACTACTTTCGATATAATCCTTAGCATACCTCAAAGAGTCATCCTTAGAGCCATCATCCAACAGAATTACATCAAAATCCGTAAAAGTCTGTCTAGATATACTCTTCAGACATCTCACTATACTTCTACCAGAATTATACATTGGAATAATTATCGATATTTTAGTCATAGTTCATTTGAATCCTCTGACTTTGTATAAAATCTGTTAATAAGCCTAGCTATTGGACCTGGCCAGAACTTACAAAACATCTCATAGTTCTCATCAATCCTACCACCAGCCTCAAGTGTTTTGGTAGTAGTAGATTCCTCATGAATCCTGTGATACATAAGAACCTTAGGAATATAGATGAAGTCTCCCTTATCACGTGACAGCTTCTCCCACGCTTCCCAGTCTTCGCAGCATATAAAATGATTATTAAAAACTGGTTGCTTTACTACACCCATTGCAAACATAACAGATGGACAACAGATAGGATCACCAAGAGATAAAACCCTTCTTCTAATAAATCTGCATCCCTTGAAGAGTCTAACTCTAAGCGGAAGCAGCATAAGACGTTTAATCCTTAGCATACCTGTATCAGTAACCCGCTCGTCGCCACGAATCTCTCCGTAATCAGAGAACGCTATTATCGGCTTCTTACAGTGACGCAACGCCTTTACAAACTCTCGCGTATAACTTGGTTCATATATATCATCCTGGTGAGCTATAGTCGCAAGCTTTGTCGTCACCTTACTAAGTCCAAAGTTCCAATCCTGAGTGATTCCACCCTCACCTTCATTTACATATAGCGGAATATCATACTTCCTACTAAAGTATGATATATAATCATTCGGTGTCGATGTCACCATAATAATCTCAGATCTAACAGATTGATTCATAAGTGACTCTATACACTCTTCAAGGTAGGGACTCTCCTTATATGCACATATAACAAATGTGTGGACTTTCACGAACATTCTATATTACTATTCCTTTAGCTTATATCTATTATCTATCAACAGTATCTGAAGAATCCTTATCATTCTTCTCATTTACCGCATCATATGTATCTTTTCTAAGTATTCCAAGTTCTTGAGATAATCTCTTTATCTGCTCCCCTTGCTTACTCACTTCCATCATAAGTGAGAATATCGCAAAAATCGCAAGAATCAGACCAACGAACGCCAACATATTTACAGGATCATAGATTCCCAGTACATGTGATACCTTAGCTAGAAGTGAAGGCCAGATACCAAATATCAGAAGCACCATAACCACAAGACTCCAAGCTATACCAAACTTAAAATCCAGCTTCTTAGTTGCCACTCTACGAATAATAAATATGAGAGCAAAAACCATACATACTATAATAATTATCTGTAATCGTAACGACATCATATCTTTATACTATAATCCTCTGTCACTTATAGTGAATCTACTTCATAATGCTTGCAATCAATATAGCAAGCGAAACCTTGATCATATAATATACGGACTTACTCATAGATATAGAAGACTCTCCCTCCGCACGACTTCTCATCTGCACTGGAACCTCAGCTATCTTATATCCGCGCTTAAGCACGATAACAGCACTCTCCGGTTCTGGATAATCCTTAGGATACGCTGCAGTGAACTCCTCAAGTAGCTTCCTGTTAACCATTCTCATACCTGAAGTAGGATCAGTAATCCGCTGTCCTGTTAGAAGCTTAATCAATCTAGAGAAGTACCTTATACCAACACGCCTGATTCCCGATGACTGAAATCCTTCATTCTCTATAAATCTGGAGCCAATAACCATATCTGCCCCCTGCTGCTTCATCTCACTTAGAAGCTTCGAAAGATATGCGGCGTCATGCTGCCCATCGCCATCAAACTGAACCGCAGTATCATAGCCATGATAATATGCATATCTATATCCAGCTTGAACAGCTCCACCTATGCCTAAGTTGATAGGAAGATTGATATAATTATAGTGATTCTTTCTACAGATATCTAACGTATTATCCGCAGAGCAGTCATTGACGATAATATAATCAAAATCAGGAGCATTTTCTATTATATCTCTTACTGTATTCTCTATATTTCCCGACTCATTATAGGCAGGGATTATGATAATATTCTTCATCTAGTTACTCCAAAAGTCAGTATTACTTTGACCCCTTCATAGCAAAAACTGCTCCAAAAGTCTTAAAGATAATCTTCACATCTAACCATAAAGAGAAGTTTCTGATATATTCATTATCCAGTCGAACCACTTCCTCAAAATCAGTTATCTCCGAACGACCTGACACCTGCCACATACCTGTAAGTCCTGGCTTTATAGCTAGTCGACTAAGATGATGCATATCGTACTGCATATATTCATCAAGTGTTGGCGGTCTTGTTCCTACAAATGACATATCCCCCTTGAGAATATTCCAGAATTGAGGAAACTCATCGATACTTGTCTTTCGGATAAACTTACCTATAGGCATAATACGAGGATCATCATCCATCTTGAACATAAGACCCTGCATCTGATTCTGTGCCATAAGCTCCTTCTTACGGTCTTCTGCATCCATATACATAGAACGGAACTTCACCATCTTGAACTTCTTACCATTCTTACCAACTCTTTCCTGTACGAAGAACGCCGGTCCTGGTGACTGAAGCTTAATAATAGGTGCTACTATAATATATAAAAGACCTGTGAAGATAACGCCAACTAAACCAACCAATATATCAAAGATTCTCTTAATAAAGAGCTGTCCAGGAGTACCAGCACTGATAGTAGAAGATATAAGTGTATAGTCACCCATACTTTCTACCGACGCATTGGTAATAGGTCCTCCAAGTTCCATATCAAGACCAAAATATACTGTAACTCCCATTCCAAGGAAATCATCAACCATCTTCTTGTTATAGTAGGACTTAGCAAGGATAAATGCTTCATTAACAGCATTCTCCTTAACAAACTCTAACATATCATCCTTACTGATGAGTTCTATGCCTCTATCTTTAAGGAGCCAGTTAATCTCATCATCTACGCTACTGTTATCGTCTAGTAAAACTACACCGGCATAATTATAGTAGCCTATATTGTTCTTATCGATAGCTTTAAAGAAATCAATAAATGCTTCTCTATAGGTTATAATCATAGTGTTGCTTACATTCTTCCCACTACGATAGCCTTCTCTAATCTGGTACTTTCTGAAGGTTCTAAAGAAGGACATGAGAATCACATCTATTATGAAGAAAAGTCCAAGTACAATACGAGAGAAATTCGAAGTCATCTTAAGCGCAAAGAGACCGCCAAACACAAAAAGAGCTATGTAGCCATTAGTAATAATCACATGCCACACTTCACTAATAAAACTTCTCTTAAGTATACCACTATGAATACCACTAAATAGAAGAACTATTATATATATTCCCAACACCACTAATCCAAGCTTACTATAAGGAGCATTATGATCTACAGAACGAATACTATCAAATCTTAATACGCAAGCCCCGACCATAGATATGAGAAGCGAAATAATATCTAATACTATAAAATCAATATGTTTAGTTCTAACACTCTTACGACGTTGCATCTCATCACCTTCCAGTGTTTTTTATACCACCCTACATAATAACAGAAAAGGCTACTTCCCACAAGGGAAAGAGCCTTTTTGAATCTACTTGTTCCAAGGTTATATTATCCTATTCTAATGTAACAGTATTAGGAGCCGTAGAGAAGTTCACCACACTAACACCCCTATTACTAAAATACGTACGAAGTTTTGAAGCATCATAGGCATTCGACATATAGAGAGCATTAGTTGAATCAAAGAATACTTTCTCAGGAGCACTGATACAATCATAGAACTTTGTAGAGAGTCCCCAATTTCCGTGATGCCCCGCCTGAACATACTTAATATTTGACAGTTCGCTAGCATGTCTAGATATGATATCATTCTCAACCTTTGACTCAGTATCCGCACAGAATAACATACTATCCTTAGTACCAGATACTGTGAACATCAGCGATCCGTTATTGCATAGATTACTGCTCAGCTTGTCAACCCCTGAATCCCAACCATGAAGAACCTTCATAGAAAGTCCAAGACAACTAAACTCATCACCCTCTTTTAATGTGATAACATTATCCATGCTTTTAATAAGCTGCCAATAGGTCTCGCAGGTGTCAAATCCATCATAATCCTTAGCGGTAGCTTTATATCTATCATAATTCACATCGGTAACATAGATATTATCAACCACTATATTACCTCGATCTGACATAATCTTATTAAATGCCCCTGCATGATCAGGATGAGGGTGAGTTATAATCCATGCACTAACATGATTATCATGCGCACTGATTATCTTCTTAACCTGCTCTGCATCTGCTTCATATCCACCATCTATCAAGATAAGACTTCCACTGGCATCTTCTATCGCATAGAACATAGACTGATTTCCAGTAACAGAAGCGTAGGATGTTACCTTCCACTCGTTCTTTTTATCAGGATTCCAGGCTCCATCAGAACCGACATAGTACCCATCTATCCACTTATCTATATCAAGATACCCCGAGGCATCGAAGTGATACCACTTCTTATCGATGCGAAGCCACTCTGACTTTGGATACCAAGAACCCGACTGGAACCACCAGCCAGTCTTATTATGCTTCCAGGAGCCATTCCAAGTGCTGTCATACCAGCCTGAGGAATCAAGCCAGTAACCGTCTATATATTCTGATTTTGCATAGGAGCCATCAGAGAAGGAATACCACCAGCCGCCACCAGACTGCATCCAGCCCTCATTGGTTGCAGCGTGTGTAGTAAAGCCTCTCGATGAGCAAAGAACCGATAAACATAGGACAATAGTACAAAAGCAAGATAAAATAATGTGTGTTTTTTTCAATGTGTAAACCTCGTGTTGTATTTTTTTCAGCTAGTACTATATAACAGAATGAGTAATCTAACAACCATCAATCAGTCAAATATTTACCTTTTATTAGCATAGTCCTTCTGATTGTATTCGTTCAATCTCATCATTTATTTTCTTCCCTTTATTCCAAAACTTCATATAGTTCGTATAAAAATCAACCAATATTAATTTGGGATTTGATTTTATCAACGAACAGTAATCATCAGATATAATAATATCATTTAATATGGCCTCTATTACTACATACATATCCGCAGTCATATCTGAATGGTATAACATCAATAAATCCCTAGCTTGTTCTCTAATTTCTTTAGCTTTATCAGAGTACCAATCATAGAGTTTAATTGGCGAAGGCTTATCACAATTCATACTATTTATATAATAAACACCACTGTCTACCCCAAAGTCTACACTTAATTTACTATTCGTTATTTCCCCATTCTCTTCCATACCAGAATATGTTTGATCCGATATCTTATCACACAACTCTTTTATATTGCGATATAAACTATCTAATCTGAAGACAATAATATTATTGGTTTTTTTCATTTTTATTTTCTGTGGAGTTATAACTGTTAGATAATAGAATATGCAACTAATTATATATGCTATCGATAACTGAAATAACAGGTTAACTATAACATTTTTATATCCCATAATCTCCACTACCATTTCCACAACTACAACCAATACCGAAATAATTAGAATAATCCATAGCATTTTGCTTGAAGTCTTTGTTATTGGTTTATCATTCATTACTTTTTCAAATATATTATTAGTTTTTTCAATATAGATTACTCCATCGTTATTTTTTTCAACATTTTTGAACTCTTTCAAATCTATAGCTCTTATTCTTTTATACTCATCTTTCATATTTTTTCCTCTTTCATTTTAATCAAAATTCCTCAAGATAGACTGGAATACACTATAATTCACAAAACCCTTTTATCTCAAAGTCCTCCACAGTCATTTCCTGATACTATATTTATAACAAAAAAGAGCACTTTTAAGACATGCTCAGGTCTGTGAATACCACTCAAATAGTTAGTGATTTTTTAGCTTTGTGATTAGCAAGAGTCTTTCCAGCTTTACCACCGTGATGAACCACTATATCACCTCCCTGAAATAATTAATACTTGCTTCAGGAAGCCAACTTTGATATCATTTATCTTGCTATGAATAAAGACCAAAGGCTTCCTTTGGCAAAGGAAACAGTCAGAGTTTATCTCTGGCTTTTTCTTTTTCAGTTACATTATCGATATTAAGTTAATTATACATAATTAAGATTTCTTGGGTTGCTTTAATCCCTCCAAATATTGTATTGCCTCATAAACATTTGAGAATGTTTTACAGTTTTTGCACAACCACTCATTTCTCTCGTCCGAATCATCTAAACCAGGCATTCCTTCCCTCAACAAATAATTCATAGTAATACTGGCATTATCTATTGCCGTCGAATATTTTTCCGCAATTTTCTCTGTCGAAGCCTTATCTCCCTTTTTATAATTGGGTTCAAGTGTTTTTATTTCCGATATAATTCTTTCTTTTTCTGCTTTTGTACGTATCGATGGAGTAACTAATTTATAATGTAATAAAAGCCAATACTCTATACATCCACTTGTCATCAGTAATCGAATGGTTATATTAGGATTTCTTCTTAGTTTTCTTAGTTTTTTAATTATCTTAAGACGTCTACTCCAATTAGAAATGTCTTTTAATTCGACATCAAAGAAAAACCATATTTCATCAGTAACATCAGCTGTATCTCGATATTTAGGATCTTTATCATACAAATCATTAGCTTCATCGAATAAACCAGTATGCTTTGGCCTTCTTATAACCGCCACATCTTTAAATATCCTTTTTAGATAATCCGTATATACCTGTTCACTTTCCCCCTCACAAAATACAACTATATATGGTTTGGCTTTCCTTGTTTTTCTTGCCATCAATCCACCTCCTCAATATCTAAATTTGGAATAGCCCCATATTTTCCAAGCATATACCCTTTTCTAATATTTTCAGAGGTCTTAGTGCCAAACTCACTTATGCTATATAGTTCTGATACTCCATCTTCGGAATTTTTATCCGTAAAGTACAACTGATCTTTTCGAAGTAATTGCATATTCAACAATTCTGTATCGTGCGTTGTAAAAATCAACTGTGCACCTAATTTATTTGATTCCTTACTTTGAAACTTAGCGATTATAAAACTTACGAGTAGCGGATGTAATCCCCTCTCTATTTCATCTATAAATAGCACACCCCCTTTATTAAGTACCGATTCTATTGCAGGTGCAATTGACATTAGGATTTTTGTTCCATCTGATTCATCCTCTAGATGCAAAGGAAATAACTTTGTTTCACCTTTATTATTTCCTAGATGCCAAGAGGTTGCTTTAACCTCATTCATTGCCACTTTTCTATCCGAAGCTTTTGACAAAGCCTTAATAAACTGCCTTAAGGCACCTTTTAGTTCTTCTGGCATATCACTAGGTAAAGGTTCTTCTTCAACATCCTTACTATTTATTTCAAATTGTATGTTTTCAATACCTAGATCGGCCGCCTTCGCATAGTTAGTGATTGCATTTAACATATCTGGATTATTTGAATACTCAATTAATTGATTAGGAATATCAGAATAATCTCTGGAAAAGAATATATACTCCCTAAACCATCTCATCGCATTAACACACGCAGCGTCATTCATTGTACATGCAATGGAAAAAAATAATTGATTTTCTGCAACTGCTTCGGCTATCATTTTCCTTTTTGCTTTATTCTCTGTAAAAGAAAAATCTTGACCTTCTCTAGAAAAAACCAAGGCCTTTTGACCTTTTGGAGCATGATACAAGCACTCCTTATAAACTTTTTCAGATGTTGCAGCAAATGAATACCAGTATTTTATTCCATCTAAGGAATATATAAAATCAAATTCTGACACATCATCCTTCGAATAATCATTTAATGAAAAAGGTTTTACAGGGATAGGAGCATTGGCAATTTGTGTTCTTTGAGCATTTTTTATAAATTGAACCGCCAACCAAAAAGCTCTGATAACATTACTTTTTCCACCACCATTTTTACCATATATAGCAACTGCCGGCAGGAGATTAATAGTGCTACTAAGCTTTATTAAACTATTCTTGTAAACACCTAATCCGGTTGCCTCCATCGAAAGAATCGCTTCATCTCTAAATGATCTATAATTTTTAAACCTAAATTCTATTAACATCCTCTCCACCTCCAAACTTAATATACATCATTTTTCAGCGAAATTCAACCAAAATTATTAAATATTTTAATATTTTTACGCCGATTTCTTCGGATGATGTATTATCTCATAATTTAGCAGCCATAATATTTGAACACAATAAAAGGGCATTCTCCAAAATAAAGAATGCCCCCATTATCCTCAGAATACAATCTGAATCTGGTCCAATTACTGGCACACTCCATCTGCCCCTATCCAATAGCCATCAATTCTCTTGTTGGTTACCATGTAACCATAGTAGTCAAAGTAGTACCAGTTACCATCGATTTTCTGCCACTGGCTCCATGGATACCAGCCTGAGGTATCAAGGTAGTACCAGCCTGTTGAATCAGATTTCCAGGAGGCAGTCTCACCATATGTGCAGGAACCGTCGGAGCTTATCCACCAACCATCTATCCACTCACTTGATGCCATGTATCCACTCTTACCAAAGTAGTACCAATAGCCATCAATCTTCTGCCAAGTGCTGGTTGGGTACCAACCAGTAGTATCTTCCATCCACCAACCCGTTGAATCACTCTTCCAGCTCATTGTTCCTTCGTAAGTCTGGGTGCCATCAGCGTTATACCATTTGCCATCTACCCATTCGTTGCTATACGTAGGGGCAGCTTCAGTATTCTGTGCAGGGTCGCCGCTATCAGGCTTTCCTTCATCAGAGCCCTTATCTCCTGCTGGCACATGACTATCTGGATTAATCTTATCATCTGATGGAGAATTGTTATTATTCGATGGATCATCCTTGTCTCCACTAGGCTTCACACGTTTTTCATCATCGCCCTGAGGATCCTCTGAATCTGTGCCACCATTTCCTTGGGCTGAATCTGATCCAGTAGCAAGATAACTTGAGTTATGAGTTACTATTAAACAGTATACTTTCCCTATATAATCCAAAAACTCAAACATAATTAATCACCTTAACTAATTATCATCCTTTATCTCTTCCACCAATCTGGATAGTCCATCAAATCAAACCTGACTGCACCGGAACCAATATCCTTCTTATTCTCTTCAATTCCTACAGCATAAACCAAATAGAACATAGCCTCCCTAGCTAATCTCAACAAGCGCATAGTGTATTCTTTTAATATATCTTCTGAAACATGATAAAACTTATCTCGTTCAATTTTAAATGCCCCATCCCAACTATTATCATGTATTTTCACGAACTTATGTTCCATGGCATTCCTCAAAACATACAGATTTCTCTCATTAGGTTTCATAGTGTTCTCATAATCTTCATATATTTCGCATAATAACCAATATATCGATACCAGTGCAGCATTGTTAAAAGGATAGTTTTTTAATCTTATCAAATGCTTTGCATCAGCTTCTCTTTCACCAAGTCCCAGTTTCCAGTAATCATTAACAAAAAAACAAATCTGATCTAGCATAGAATATGATATCCTAAATGAATTTTTAATATTCTCAATTCTTATAGAATACAGGCAGTTATCATAATCATCTTTTGTTAGTTTTACATCATTATCAGCATAATGAACTACGCCATCGGTCTCAAATCCTAAATAACATAAATATCGCGAATAAGCAAACTCTTCTTTTAATTGATTAATCATTGCAAACCACCTAGGTGGCTCAACCGGATTATGATTGATATTATCAGAAAAGCTTATATCTTCAGATAAAGATGTTAAAACAAGCGGATCATGAGCAAATGCAGTTTCTATTTCTACAACCTCATTCAATGGATTAAGAAACAAGTGATTATCTAAACACCATTTTCTATATCCAATCTCATCATCAGAGTTTCCTAACGAATACTCTTTATATTCAATCTTTTCTTTATAATATTCAGCATAAGGCAAATCCTCATAATCAGAAACTATTCTTTTAAAACCTTCTACCGCCTCTTCATATATATCATAGTCTCGATTATTTACAGCATCCTTTATCGCCTGATACGCATAGCAATGTAAATCATTATAATGGCCAACATCATTAACCATCCGAGCTAAATATCTAAGCGCAACTCCATAGTTAGCCTTAGCCATAGAGAATGTGTTATCTATATCTAATATATCTCTATATACAGATAAAGCCTCTATAACTCTACCAGTCAAATGTAAACTATTTGCATAGTTAGTCAAAATCCGCAAAAACAATATCTGTGGATAATCGCCTTGAAAAAATCCCGAAACAGTTCTTCGATAATACATCATAGACAATCTACGTAATTCAATTATTTCCCTATCCATATATTTGGTTCCAACACCAATCTTATAATCAGCATAAGTTCCGTAACTGGTACCAAGAAAATAATTCAGAATAGCATTATTATCATCTGCTTTATCCATAGACTTCAATTCATCTATTATTGCTTTTAAACCTTCAAAATTGCCAGCTATAGTATAATTATCTATCTTTTCACCATACTTTATAATCTTTGAATATGATTCATCAATAATGGTCTCTTTATTCTCATTATTAATATCTATATACTTTAATCTATCAATACTGTTGCTTTTATTCCTATACCTCTCACACCTAACCGCATTACTGCTCTTATCATCAAGATTATAAACCACATTAAGATAAGGTAAATTCACATCCACAGTCACAACACTAACCCCAAGTTCCTCAGCTATCCTTTTGATAGCCTCATCACTTGGTAATCCTTTGCCATTATCATCAATTGAAGCAGTATAGTAATTAAATAGTTCACCAATCTGCCTACTACGTTCTGTAGACCAGCATCCACCTGTAATCAGAATCTTTCTAATCTTAGAAGTGGACAGAGATATTCCCTCCTTCTTCAACTGATTCTGAAACGCTAACAAACTCTTATGATTCGACTTTTGCCCAGGTGCCCAGTCTTTCCCTGATATTCTACTACTATCACCTGCAGCAGGTGGCCTGCTATCCTCTTCACGATCATCATAGATTTCTCCATAAAGAGAACATATCTGATCAATAAAATCCTTAGATGGAGTATTACTCTTCATAACGTCCTATTCTCCATATCAAATGTACTTAATCCGTTGCATTAACTCATATGTTTATATATATCCAAGAGCAGCTTATACTGTTCTTTTTGCTGTGGATTCATGTCATATCTCTGATCAATCATCTTCTTCATCAGTCTAAAAGCCATGTCTTTATCTATGTCCGTCAAAACGATAGATTTATCCCCATTTACAAATGCTATTATCTTAGCCACTAAAAGCATGTCCTCAAGTGATAACTCATACATATACTCAAACCTTCTTTCAAACAATAATATTTCTTGTATTTATACGACATAAGATAACACCATGTTTAACATATGTCAATTAAATCATTTATGCTACCGCACATACTCTATTCACTTCACTCCCCCCAACCTCAAAGAATCTCATCATCTCCAAGAAATCCTCCTGATCAATCTTACTATAATCCAGCATCTGTCGGTTATTTATATCAGTTTATCACTTTGATCCATATGGCATTACATAATGATAGCAAAAAGGAAGTATCAGTTTGCCCATTGTGAACCCAGAAAGGGAGTGGTATATTATAGATTGTTATTTTGTGCCCACATGAATGCAGTGGTGCATAACGAAAATTATCCAAATTATTTCTGTATGCTTCATTCTGAAATTCCGGTTTAATTTTACGAACAGCATATCATACTAAAAGGTGCATCAGGTAATGGCAAAACATATCTTGCGTGCGCTCTAGGAAATGCAACGTGCAGAAAATTTAAAACCGTAAAGTATATCAGAATGCCTGAATTACTAGATGAACTAAATGTTGCAAAAGGCTGTGGTACATTTAAGAAGGTAATCAAGTTTTATAAAAAAGCTAATCTTCTTATTCTTGACGAGTGGCTTATTCGCACTCTACAGCCTCAGGAATCCTACGACATTCTTGAGATAGTTGAATCAAGATGCGAAGGCGGATCGATAATCTTCTGTACTCAGTATGAACCAGATGAATGGTATGAGAGAATAAATCCGGATTCTGATATCGATAGTCCTATATCGGATGCCATAATGGATCGCATCATACATAACGCTTATGATGTGATGATTGAGGGCAAGGTATCCATGAGAGAACGCCATGGATTAAAAGCTTCTCAGAAAGGAGCCGCCCATGAATAATTACTGTGCATTCGATAAGAAAAATAAATGCATCATATGGCAGGATTATCAGCTAACACGGCATATGCTTGAAGAAGCCCATGAAACCTGTCATGGAAACTGGATTGAAATCCAACATCTTAGGGATTATATCAAAATTTTACATAAAGCTTTAATAGATAATGGCATCGATGTACCACCTGAGCCCTAAGAATAACTAATAATCATATATCTGCTTGGAGAGGTTTATCCTCTCTGAGCATGATATCACGATGGGGCTGTCTCCGTGACACTAGGTCTAAATGACCGTGCAAGTGGATCTAACCTATCGAAATATACAAATGCAATGGCCGTGATATGCGGAAATCAGAGTAACAATTAAACTGCTCATGCCGTTTGTCCGGAACAGCATGCCGTTCCTTCGGAACGGATGTGCTGTTTTACCGGAATATACAGTGAAGCAGTAAATGCAGTAGGCCCATTAGTCAAAGACGTAAAAAAATATCTAGAATAACTATGATTTCTTAGATACATATTAAAAAGGCCTTAAAACGATGGGGGGGGGGAATCACTGCGATGTGATTCCCCCCCCCTTACACTTTTTTAACTCATTATAACGCCTTCAATCTTAACCAATATAAAAGCATATATCCTAATTTAAACCGTCATGTCCAATTCAAATTATTCGTATTCAACAAGCAGTAAAGACAGAAAATCCTACTCCTACTTTGCCACCCATGGCTGATATTCTTTGCCCTCTAATATATCAGCAATTCTCTCGCATGCATGGCCATCGCCATAAGGATTACAAGCATGAGACATCTTGTTATATTCTTCTTCATTCTCCAAAAGAAGTTTAAATGTGTTATAGATTGTCTCCTCGTCCGTACCTACAAGCTTCAACGTTCCTGCATCAACGCCTTCAGGTCGTTCTGTGGTATCACGCATAACCAAAACTGGAACACCATATGAAGGGCACTCCTCCTGGATTCCACCAGAATCAGTCAGGCAAAGGAATGAGCGTGCTTCAAAGTTATGACAATCAAACACTTCGATTGGTTCAATAATGTGAATTTGATCACAACCACCAAGTTCCTCTTCTGCAGCCTGTCGTACAACTGGATTCATATGAATAGGATAAACCGCCTTACACTCAGGATGTTCATCTAAAACTCTTCTTATTGCTCTAAACATATGATGCATTGGCTCACCTAAGTTCTCACGTCTATGTGCCGTGATAAATATCAGCTTGCCATCGCCCACCCAATCTAGTTCAGGATGTGTATAGTCATCTCTCACAGTATGCTGCATAGCATCTATAACGGTATTACCCGTAACATAAATATTCTCTTCTGTTCTTCCTTCACGTAATAAATTATCTCGACTTAATGGAGTTGGAGCAAAATTATAAGCAGATATGATACTTACAGCCTCCCTATTAAACTCCTCTGGATAAGGAGAATATATATTATACGTCCTTAGTCCTGCCTCAACATGACCAACCGGAATTTGCAAATAGAAGCACGCAAGAGCTGTAACAAAAGTAGTACTAGTATCTCCATGTACCAACACTACATCCGGGGTTTCCTTCTCTAATACTACTCGAATTTCAGACAATATGTTTGTCGTTATATCAAATAAAGTCTGACGATCCTTCATGATATTAAGATCATAATCAGGTTTTACATCAAATGTCATCAATACCTGATCTAACATCTGCCTATGCTGAGCAGTCACACAAACAATTGTCTGTATAGACTTACGTTTTTTTAATTCATTAACCAACGGACACATCTTGATTGCTTCAGGCCTTGTGCCAAAGACCAACATCACCTTTTTCAATTAATTCACCTCCAAAATATCATAAAGCAGCAAATCACTTTAATTGCTTTTACTGTTAATCATCAACTATTTGAATTGAGCCCCAATCTTTCGCTTGCGCTTTATCCCTAAGCGGATACTGATCCAATAATTTTCTATATCCATAGTCAAAATAAGCTGATGGAAATAAAGTACCTACAGACATTAACTTATTGTTTCCTATCCATTCTATCCCCTTTGCTACAGGTATTTCAGCTATACCGACAATTAGATCTGACAAATCAATATCATCTCTTGTAACATTATTTACATCTACAATATTACGATTCAACATTAACGCATGTTGAGCATGTGTTCTGACAAAATATGAAGGAACAGCCTTACGAAGATCTATCAATCTAGATAATTCACCTTCATAAACACCCTTTTCTGTCGAATTGATAGCATCTGTAGCAATTAATATTATATACGCAAATTCATTTTTACTCAAAGAATAATATATATTTTCTCTTCCCCCAGCAAACATTCCTTCAGCACAATATAAACCAAACCAAAGAGCAATCCAAACATTATCCACCAAATCGATACATGTTGTTTTAACGCCATAATGCTGAAGCATTGGTTCAACAATCCGTTTATCATATTTATTTAAAATACTCAAGTCCTTTATAATATGGTGTAATCTATTCCTAAAATTATGAGTTGCAGTAGTATAATTATATTGCCCCCTATATAATGAAGGAATCATTTTCCCATCATATAGATTAGGTTGTCCCCTCATGTATACATTGTAATTATCAGCATTGATATACTTACAATATCCAACAAATTGAACCAAATCCCTAATATCAGTTATTGTATAAATCGGTACGATTCTTTTACATGAAAGTTCTAACTCACGCATTGAAATTTTACTTTCGGTTCTTTCATCAAAATCAGTGACGATTCTAATAGGTTTTTTAGGTTTTATTGCATCACGTATTTGATTTTTATAACTGTCCGAGATATTACTTTGTAGTATCTGTTCTATACACTTATTTATATTTTTATCTTGGTAATTTATAGACAATTTTGCTAATTTACATAGTAACTCATCTGTTTCCATATTTTCCCTTTCTTTATCAACATCATACACTAATTCTACATGATATAAAGCACAAAAATGAGTCGAATCGGCTATAAGCCAATTTGACTCATTTGTTAGTTACGGATTTTTAGTAGAGTTGTGTTACCAAGTACGTGGCATCTTCCTAGAGATGCTGGTAAGAATATGCAGTCACCTTTTACAAATCGAAGTGGTCTTCGAGAATTACTTGTCTCAATACCACCAAACCCTTCTGTGCAGAGAAGTACCTGATAGGAATCCTCTGTTACCGAGAAGGAAAATCCCATAGATACCTGGATTCTCTCCACCTCAAAATATTTGCATCGACAGAGTATCTCTCTGGCACAACCTGGATAATACTTTATAAACTTAGGCGCCTGTCTTGTGACAGCACTGGCTTTCATGTTTGCGACCTCGATTGCCTTCTCGATATGAAGTGGTCGCTTCTTTCCATCTTTATCTATTCTATCGTAATCATAGACACGGTATGTGACATTTGAACTCTCCTGAATCTCGGCCACCATAATACCTGCTCCAAGAGCATGTATGGTTCCTGCCGGAATAAAGAAGGTGTCACCTCGTCTCACCTTAACCTTCTGCAAATGCTTGGAAAGCTTTCCAGTCTTTACTGCTTCGCGAAGCTGATCTGGAGTTACGTCATGGGCAAAGCCATGGATCAGTTCTGCTCCCGGAGCCGCATCCAGAACATACCACATCTCAGTCTTACCGTTCTGGTTTTCATTTGCTCTCGCATACTCATCGTCCGGATGAACCTGCACCGAAAGATCCTTCTCAGCATCTATAAACTTAACAAGTATTGGAAGCTCGCCTTCCACCTTGCTGCCAAGCCACTCTGGGTTTTCCTTCAGCACCTCTTCGAGAGTCTTGCCGGAATACATACCATTTGCTATGACACTTGGTCCGTCGGGATGAACCGAGCACTCCCAGGTCTCCGACAAGGGAACAAGGGGTATATCTTTACCATATTCTTTTTTCAGTCTCGTTCCGCCCCAGAGGTAATCCTTACCCGAAGGACTCAGAAGTAGTGGTTCCATATATTACTCCGGTAGTGGGAATTCGCGCTTGTCGTCGATTGAGATTTCCTCACCAACCTGTATTTCAATTATGTCCATGTCTGTATCAGCAAGGATTGTGTGAACGCAACCTGCCGCAATAGTTACTGTATCGCCTGGTCTTACGATCTGCTCCATGCCATCGATTATTGTACGGCCCTGACCGGCCACGATGGTCCAAACCTCATCACGAAGCTCGTGTACGTGATAGGTCATAGAGCTGCCTGCAGTCATCTTAACCTTTACAGTCTGTGAGCCCGGCTGAGCATCGATAACTGTGTAGGTTCCCCAGGACTTCTCAACGAAATGTACCTCTGTACTTATCTTCTCTACATATGGCTTCATGTAGCCGCTGCGTTCCTTATCAGAAACAAGGATTCCATCACCACTTACTGCAATGACCATATCCTTAAGTCCCATTCCAAGGACTGGAATATCCAGCTCGTTTACAACCTGAGTGTTCTCACAGGTATCGTCGAGACAGACATTCCCTTTAGTCTTATCGGCCATAACCTCAGCCATCATGTTCCATGTTCCAACATCCTTCCACTCGCCGCTGTAACGAAGAACCTGAATTGACTGTTCCTTCTCAACAACTGCGTAGTCGAAGCTGATCTTCTCAAGAGTCTCATACTTCTCGAAAAGATCTCTATAGTCTGTGAAATCTATCATTTCATGGGCTTTATCAATTAAGTAAGAAAGCTTAAATGCAAATACGCCCGCATTCCATACTGCACCCTGTGCAAGATATTCCTTAGCCTTTGCTGTATCAGGCTTCTCCTTGAATTCCTTTACAGCACTTACTCTGTCTGCAGTTTCTGGAATGATATATCCATACTTATCACTTGGATAAGTTGGCTCAACACCCATAAGGGTAATGTTTGCTTTTCCTGAATTAACCTGCTTTTCAAGCTCTGCCACAGTCTCATAATAAGTATCATCAACATATGGATCTACAGGGCACACAACTACGCACTCATCGCGGCTGATCTTCAACTCGTCAACTAAGTAAGTTGCTGCAAGAGCTATAGCAGGAAATGTATCTCTACGGCATGGCTCTGTACAGATAGAAACCTTCTCGCCCAGCTGACTCATTATTGCGCTTGCCTGAGATGCGCTGGTTGCTATGGTGATATTTGCGCCCTTATCAACTGTGCTGATCTGGCGAAATACTCTCTGCACCATGGATTCGTAGTTGCCCTCGGAATCCTTAAACAACTTAATAAACTGTTTGCTTCTGATATCATTTGACAGTGGCCATAATCTTTTGCCCGAACCACCTGAAAGTAGGATAATATTCATAAAAACCTCTTAACATATAATCATAGTCTATATTTTATCTTTTTTCAGATTCGAAATACCTACAAAGCTTGCGTCTCTATTTCTCATTCCGTCTTACTATATATATAACAATTAAAAACTTTCTAGTATTCCACAGCTTTAGAAACATCTAGCATTATAGTATTATTTATCTCTGAACACGTCCACTACCACCTGTTTTCAACAATGCCTGAACATCAGAAACGGTAGTTCTGTTGTAATCTCCTTCTATCGTATGTTTTAAACAACTAGCAGCTGTGGCAAAATCTATAACGTCTTGGCACTGCATTTTTTGTGTCATGGCGTAAATCAAACCAGCCGCAAAACTATCTCCACCACCAACTCTATCAACTATTTGTATGTCGTATTCCTTTGAGAATAACGATTCCTTCGTGTTCGAATCATAGAGCATAGCACTCCAACCATTATAACTTGCAGAATAACTTTTTCTCATTGTTGTTGCAACATATCTACAACCATAATGATCTGATATTATTTTAGCATTTTTTATATAGCTTTCCTTGCTCAATATTCCTTTTTCAATATTAGTATCTTGATTTTTAATCCCCAATGCTTTTTCAGCATCTTCTTCATTACAAATACATACATCAACATATTTCATGAGAGGTTTCATAATATACTGAGCCTCCTCAGAAGTCCACAATTTCCCGCGATAATTTATATCGCACGAAATAGTTATACCTCGTCTTTTAGCCGCTATACAGGCATCCTCACAAATCGAAGGCAACTCACCTCCAAGAGCAGGATTAATCCCTGTCCAATGAAACCATTCAGCACCTTGAAAGATATTATCCCAATCATAATCCTCTCTAGTGGATAAAGCTATTGCGGAATTGCCCCTATCATATAATACCTTCGATGGACGTTGTGATGCGCCTTTCTCAAGATAATACAAACCCATTCTTCCTTCATTAAAGATCACATTACTTGTATCCACTCCAAAGTATCTCATTGAGTCCTGCGCAGCACGCCCAACATCATTATTGGGAAGCACTGTAACAAAAGCTGATTCTAAGCCAAATATCGAAAGAGAAACCGCCACATTAGCTTCACCACCACAAAAAGTCGATTCAAGAACATCCTTTTGAAACAGTTTAGTATATCCTGGCGACGCAAGCCTTAGCAATATTTCACCAAATGTAATTACTTTCATATTATTATCCTCAGTTTATAGTTTCACATATCTAGGTTGAGTCAAAAAATGTATATTAACATCAATACTATATTTCTTTAATACCTTACTCATACCAGCATTCATAGCATCTAGTACCGCATTTCGAGTTATAATCTCCATTTTAGTACTACCGTAATTCTCACTAAAATCATGAGAATAGCCATCAAATCCAACCAGTTGAATAGAATCAACATTTTGCATAACTAGAAATCTTATAGCCATAAGGCCAGCATTATCAGCAACCGCCTCTTCAGTATTCAATAGATCCCTATATTGGGTTTGATAATAAATCTCATCTGATACTATATTTGATGTAACTATACATTTTGATTTCTGTATATCCTGTAACTCCCGAAATCGTCTTATATTGGAAACAAATATATAATCTGGTGTTATCGCTTCATATGCATGATTTATGCTAATGACAACAACATCATTCTCTTTTACAAATTGTTTTACTATATCAGATTCTTCGACAGAACTTTTACCCGGAGCAACAAGCACAATTTTTTTTCCATAAAGACTATCCGTTAGCTCCGTTCTATGTAATTCCTGTGCTTTTCCCGCCTCCATATATCTTAGATATAATTCTTCAATATATGTCTTATCAAAGAACACCTTCTTATCTTCGTCCATCATATCAAAGATTTTGTTCATATCTTCGAACGTTAAAGTCTTTTTATCGTCTAAATATCCAGCATAATTAGGATGCGCATTATGCGCAGCTGATATATAATTTGGTAATGAATACCCCCAATAATTCTTCTTATGGAAAACACTTAATATTTCGTCTATCAAAGTTAACAGAGGGTTTAGTTGATATTTTTTACCAGCATTCTCATTAAGATACTCAACAAAGAGTTCAGTGTTTAAGTTTCCTGCCCCCCTTCCCATTCCATATATTGATGAATCAATAATTAGATTTCTCGCCGTTTGCAGATTCGTCAATCTTTGGGCATTTGAATAAGCTAATTGCATATTATTATGACTATGAAATCCAATCCAAATATCAGAATCTAGATTATGCTCAACAATATAAAAAAGTCGGGTCAAATCCTTACTTTTCATCACTCCAAAACTATCAACAATATAAAAAGCATATGGATTTACTACATTAACTATACGAAGCATCTCCAAAAACTCTTCATCCGAATAACTAAGTGAAACCATAGCCTGTATAAAAACAAGATATCCTTTAGCCTTAAGTTTTTTGCATAATTCAAGAGCAGCAAATCTATCATTCTTATGAAAAGCTATGCGAATTCCATCAATCGAAGTACCATCATACTGAGGAATATCATCGATATCATATTCACCATAGTTCATCATAGCAACAAATATTTTACCCTCTCTATTTGAAGGAATTATCTTGGCTATCTGTTTTATGGAAGAGAACTTTGTAACATCAGGATTATATTCAACTTGATTAGTAATAAATCCACATTCAATTATTTCTATATTAGCTTCAATAAGTCCATAAGTAATCCTTTGGATATTATCAAATCCAAAAACCCACTCATTACAATATCCGCCATCCCTAAGAGTGCAATCTAAGATATGAATATTATTCATTTTTATCCTTTCTGGTAGCCGTTTAAATACACATGATTAAATATTGCATCAGCAATAATAAAATCTTCTAATTCATCTATATCCACAGATTCAATCTCATTCACTTCCACTATATAAGGTTTTTCTCCTATACGTCGATGCAACTTTGCCATAACATCACGCTTATAGATATAAAAACCGCTAGTTTCTTCAAACAACGCCGGAAGATCTTGTGTCCGAGGAATATTTGTAAGATCATAATTAAATGGAACTCCATCTTTCCAAAGAAAATCCTGCAATTTTTTAGCAGCAAAAGCTGAATCATATTCTCCCGATTCAACTGCTTTTAAGCCTTTCTCAATAGATTCTTTAGAAATAAATGGAGCTGTTGTATGCGTCATAACATAAATATCAGAAGGAACCTCTTTTGTAAAACAAGTCAGCACTTCAGTCATGCTAGTTGTATCCTGATCAAGATTTTCAGATCTCTGTAGATATCTAACTCCCTCAGGAATAAAATTTCTAATATCCGGATTACTACAATACACGTACACTTCTTCTATTTCTTTAACAGTAAGAAGCGTAGATAAAATGTAATAACAAAGAGGTTTTCCATTAGTAAACGTCTTTGTATTCTTCTGTGGAAGTCTTCTATTGTTTAATTTCATAGGCACCACTGCAATTGTTTTCATATTAAAATCCCCCTCATAAACATTTTTATTATATGATGAATAATTTGATCAAAAAAAGACGCCCCCATTACTATTCATTTCGATTTATGAATTCTAAGTTTCTTAAGTAATTCTATCATTTGTGAAAACTCATCTTTTTTTCTAAACAAGAATACAAATATAAAATTAATTAAAAGAAAAATCGCAAAAGCTTCCACTAAAAGCATAAAAACAGAATCAATCATCATATATCTTGTTTTAATATAATCTCCAAATAAACAGAAAATAATTGCACAAAGAAAAAAGGAAAAATACATTTTCCAGTAAATTATCACTGGTTTTCTAAATTCCTCTTTAAACAGTATGCTCGGCTCTCTCCAACATACTGTTAGAACACTACTAACAACCGTACCTATAAAAACGCCTACAATCCCCCACATTTTTACACCTATAATAGATAGCACAAGATTCAAAAAAGCCTCAATTAAAGGCCTATATTTATCTCTATTAAATAAACCACATCCATTTGTATAACTTATATTAATTTGTCTACTGATAATTATATAAAACTGAACACATAACATAATCAGCGTAATCTTATCAAAAATATACTTTTTACCTATCCAGATTTTTATAAAATCATTTATTAATAAGTATGTACACGTAACCGTTACAGAAGAAATCCACAAATCAATAAATAAAAGTTTTTTATATATCTCATAATTTTTTTCTTTTGTTAACTCAACATGTGCATTTCCAACACTAGAGACAAAACTTCCTAACACCTGCCCAATTAACGCCTGTAACCCAGAAATAATCATTGAATAGTTCGAATATATTCCAGCTGACACCAAGCTAACAAACTTAGATAAAATTATGCTATCCGTGCTTAGTTTAACTGTTGCCCCAACTTTATGAAACATTACAGCCTTAGTATCACTTATTATTTCTTTTTTACTCTCATCATCTAGTAATTCTTTTACATCAAAAACCTCTTTATACTTTGTGCTAGTCCAACAACTTACAATAATATTACATATCAAAGTTATAACAATACCAGCCACTAAAGTGACAGTATAGTCCCTTGTAATATAAAGTAAAATAATTTGAACTAAATACTTAATAAAGATTAAAAAAATACCAGTAACAGACTGAATATAACCTCTCTGATCAGCACTAAGAATTGTTTGTCTATATACAAACAGATAAGAAGAAACCGTATTTAATAAAAATAATAAATATATTACATATATATTCACGTCGTTTGGTATTGTACTAGAATCATTAATGAATGACTTAATAAATGGAGTAAGCAATACCCCCGCGATAAAAATAAAGGTTGCAATATATCTGTATACCTTTTTTAAATAATTCATCAGCTTTCCAACTTTAGAAACATCATTATTACTAATGGGCTCGTAAAATCTATATACTATGGCGGTAGTTATCCCTAATTCTGCTAATGATAGAACTTGCAAAATATTAGTAAATAATCCATTTAAGCCCAAATAATCTGCCCCTAAAGTGTTAATAAATACTGTACGATAAGCAAATCCAAATAAAATATCTAAGGCACTTTTTAAAGCACCAAAAAATGATGTTTTTATTGAATTTGAAGTTCTATTTTTTTTATTAAAAACTTTAATATCTTGATTCATTTTTTTCACATATACATATCTAATAATTTATAAAACACAATCTAGTGATGATCGAGGTATCTCGTTAATAAGTGTTTTGGAACTGCAATTTATGATTGTGATTTTTCTCTTATCACATTCTATTTTTAGAGTTTGATACCCTTCAAACAAATAATACTGATCATAAAACAATTCCGTCATAGACCAATGATTTAATAACTCCTTATATCGTTCATTTACATCATCATTCTTGTAAGCGTGCATCCCCTCACTTCTTACATTCATAGCACTGTTTATAGCAGAAATTATATTTGTCGAATCACACCCCAAAAGATATATTTCCTTAAATCCCATATAGACAGCTATAGATACTGCATACTGAACCACTGTAGCATATACCGAAATAGCTCTAGATAAATCGAACTGATTTCTTATCTTTGAATCGATAGGTGAAAAGGTCCTAAAATAATGAACATCTAATATATCATTCAAGCCATTCTTTTGAACAAAATCAAACGCTTGTTCATGAAAGAAACAGATAGGGTTTTCTCCAGCTATTTTCTTATAATTACTCATCAATTCGTCATGATCATATTTTTGATCTTCTCGTAACTCAAAAAACGATAAATCAGCCCATAAATGCACATTAGTTTTTGCCTTTTTATAGTCATCCACAAGAGCAAAATTATTACATGAGAATACAAATTCGTCTGCTATTTTTTCCAACGGAACATCCTTTAATGAAGGTCCATTTCCTAAAATAAAACACCTCTCTCCAAGATGTGTATTGTAAAATTCCTTATTCTCTTTAATTGAGCGATTTAATTCAGAATTTTTACATTTTTTTATCATTCGATTCAATAATAAATTCTCGGTCCATTGAGTACCTAAAAAAGCACAAGCTAACCACCTTATTCTTTTATTCATAAAAATACGCTCCAAATAATCTATATATATAAAAAACCTTCATAACAAGCTTTTATCGCTTAGTCATTTTTCGCAAAAACAACAATTGAGGAAAAATAACATATTTCATATATTTCGAAAATATATTATTTTTTTTAATTCTATACCCCAAATATTTTCTAATCATAAACGTACGATAATTGTCCTTTTCTCCATGTGCTTTACTAATTAGTATCTGGGCTTCTTTTAAATCATTATCGATCAATTTGTTCCATTTATTATTATTTGACGTAGAAATTCCACTGCTACACTCATATTTAATTACGTCCTCTTCAAAAAAATGCACGCGATTTCCATCTATAAGCATCATCTGATATATAGTATCCTCGCAATACTTTATTCTACAAAGAATATTTTTTAAATATTCTATAGTTTCTAATCGTTTCGAAATAAACCCCGCCCCAATCGGATAGTCAGCTAACACTATATAATCCAGTTGCTGCTTAAAAATACTTCCCGACTTAAACACTTCAATATTTCGTGGTTTAAGATTTGACATAATTTCAAAAGAAGCCTTACCCCCCCCATTCACATAGTAAACTAGCTTTCCAAATGATAAAATAGCACTTCTTTCTTTTAAAAACTTATACCATCTAGATAATACACATTCATCCACAAAATAATCACCTGGCGAAATAGGTTTTACATATTCGCCTTCGGCATTTAGTAATCCATTATAATAATTTTTACATATTCCCTGATTTATCTTTTGATGTGCAATTATATAGTCAGAAAATGAGTTTTCAATAAAATAATTATCAAGTAATTTCTCATTAAAATCATGTGAGCCGTCATCCGCTATAATAATTTGAAATGAAACACCCCTCTGTGTAATTATAGAGTTTAGAGTTTTAAAAAGTGCTGTATCCGAAGAATTGTATGTTAATACTACAATACTTACATCATATTTTTTCTGTAAATCCTGTATCAATTCTATTCAACCTCATTCCAGTTCCTGTTCCAGCAAGAATAAGAGCATAATATACTATTGCCAAATTATCCTGATAAAAAACAGAAAGAAGATTACATATTAAAAATAAACCTGACAAAAGAATAAATATATTACGATAGTTCATATTGGGAAGCATTTTAAACGATTTTTTTAGCAATCCACAATAAAACAAAATGTAGACCAGCATCGTAAGAATACCACCAGTACCCAGCATAATAGCATATGCTGTATCTCCTATTCTTGCATGCCACCATTTACCTTCCATAGTATAGTAATAAAGCCTATCCGTTGTTAATGCATCAGGACCATATCCAGTCAGAAGATGCCCTGTCTTTACTAACCAAATTGCAACAGAATATTGATAAAACCTTGAATTAATAACATCAGAATTATTGATTTCAACTGAACTATATTTTTTATTTGTACTAAAGGTATGTATTGTAGCTTCGGCTATCTTAACAATTTGATTGAATATATCTTTATTAAATACCACAATAAAAATAGTGGCTCCAAGACACGCAAGTATCAAAAAACATATTATCTGTAAACTCTTCAAATTATTTTTATCAAACAAAATGAAAAAAATTACTTCCAAGGCTACAACAAGAATTGCACTCCGTGTTATAGAACACATTGTTGAAACAATACACAACACCATCATTACGGCATATAATATCTTTTTTGTAGATTTAAACATATAGTAAATCAAAGGAAATGTAAATGCACAATAAAAACCATATGTGATTGCATTCATTGTAACTGATGCTCTTCTCACCCCCAACCTTTCAGCTAAAACAATTGGTGGATATCCAATATATAGAGAATCTGCCAAACTCCTTCTTAATACAAACTCAACAATTCCAATAATATACATCAACATAGCCGCATAGCCAATATAGCGAATAGCCAATTCTATTGATCCCTTTGTTCGAAAAAAAGATGAGAGCAGTAGAATAACAAAAATAAATTCAATAAAAAACGAAATAAAATCGTTAATATTTGCATATCCCTGAATATAATTCACTAACAAAACGACAAATAATATCAACAAAAGGAATGAAAATATTTTGTTTCGTTTTAATACTTTAAGCGAAATACGTAATCTTCCGTTGTTTTTATAACAATACACAATAAAAACATACACTAATAATATACGATTTACTGATATTAAAGGAAAATCCCCCATTCTATACCCAAAAGCATTAGGCAAAATTGGGTACCAAAAAAAAAGCGAAATAAATTCCCCATTTTTTTTCTTCAATGTCCAATATATCGTTGTTGTCACTACAGCCACAAGCCACAAATACATCATTTCAGCTTAATTCCCTTTTTTATGAAATATCGAAATATCTTGGAAACGTAATATAATCCATGAAGTATACGAATTATAACCATTTGAAACACATTTGCTTCTCTATATTTTTTAAAATAGTACTTTTCCGACTTCATCTCTTTTTTTATTGAAGCAAATTCACCTTTAAAATCTTGTTTTTTGTAATTATGTTTATGCCAATAATATCGATCAAATAATAAAGCTTCTTTAAAATTTGCATTCATTAACCTTTTATTCAGACATTCTTCCTCTCGATATAAAAAAATGTTGGGATCAAACATATTGCACGCTATAAGCGCCTTGCTTGACGCCACAAAAAAACTACCAGGAAGAAATGATTGATCAATCAAGTGCTTATTACCATGTTTTTTTTCAAAAATCTTATCAATCGTTTGCTCTTTTATAAGTATTCTTAATAAAACTCGTAAATAACCAAGTTCTAGTGTCCTTTCCTTTACAACATTTCCTTCATTATCTAACATTCTAGGAGCAACCGCACCATATTGCGAACAATCCTTTAACACAGATACACATTTAATTATTGTGTCCTCGTCAACTTCTATATCGCTATTAGAAACAATAATATAATCACATCTATAATCTTCAATTAAACGTTTAATGGCAATATTGTTTCCTTTAGAATACCCTAGATTTTCTTTTTCAAAGATAACATCTATCTTTGCATCATCGAACATTAATTCTACTTTATTTTTTTCTTGAGTATCATTATCAACAATAACAATCTTTGAAATCGACGGATACGAGGCAAACGTATTTGCAATTTTCTTTATATCGTCGTTTGAATGATAATTTACAAGGGACACTCCAATTTTCATGGTATTATTCCTTCATAATTTGATTTAGTAAATTTTGTATTTTTTCAGCAGATTTTGTCCAAGAATAACTATCTAACGTATTCTTCTTATCTTGATTAGATGGTAGCGATTCAAGCATCTTTAATATATCTATATTTTCATATTTTGTCGGATCAAAAAAAACACATGACCTAGTATAGATTTCAGGCAAACAACTTTTATTAGATACTAAAATATCTGCCCCGCATGCTAATGCTTCTAACGGAGGGATGCCAAACCCTTCATATAATGATGGGAATATAAAACACTTACAATTTGTCATAAGCGATTTAATCTCCGCATCTGATAAGAAACCAGTAAAAATCAAATTATTTATTTCCTTAAACCTCTCATCATTAGCTCCAAATCTATTACTTCCTGTGACTACAAAAATAATATCAGCGTTCTGCTTTGCGGCCTCAATAATCCATCTAAAATTCTTATGGGGCAATTGACTGCCTAACGAAAAAATATAATTATTTACTTCTAGTCCTAATTTTTTTAATATATGACAATCCTCAGCAATTTTTTCAATATGCTGCCATCCATTATATATAACTTCAACCTTTTCATTTGAAATATCGTAATAGTTTATCAATTCATTTTCTGAAGTATGACTAACCGTAAGTATTTTTTTAGCAAAAGCAACATTTCGTCTTGCTCGCAACAAATAACTGTATCTTTTAATTTTTGCTTTTATACCAACAAAATCTTGAGGATAATTTTCATAAATGCAATCGTGTAAGCAAACAATATCGGACCCTCGCCAAATCAAACCAAGCGTAAGATCTATCGCTAATGCTTTTTCCTCTTTGATATAACGAGAAAAATCCAGCTGCCTCCAAAAAAAACCTATTCTATCTTTCTTTCCATATTTTTTTATTTCGATATTACATAATTGAAGACAACAATTATTCACTTGAGGAATTAAAACCTCAATCTTATAAGGAAACGACATTTTATCTAATTCTCTCAGCAATTCAACAGTAAACCTTTGAATCCCAAGTGGTTCAGGACCAATGATTGTATCACCTAAAAAAACGACTTTTCTATAACGCATTATTACATATTACCTTTTCAAACTTCCCACTTAAAATTTTCCAATCATAATTTGATAAATGCTGTTTCACCTTATTTCTGTAGTCATCGTCTACATCCATCACTATACTTTTGTACACCGCCTTCGTAATTGCCTTCTGATCAGATGGATTTACAGTGATACCAACTTCTCCAACTACCTCTGGAAGAGAAGAAGTATCGGAAACCACTACCTTAGCTCCACAACTTAACGCCTCCAATGGTGGAATACCAAATCCCTCATACAAGGAAACAAACACAAAAGTATTACACATCGAATACAATGCTATCAATTCTTCATCTGACACATATCCTGTAACAATAATATGATCTTTGAACTCAGAGTTATCTATATGTTTCTTTACAAATTCAAATCCACTTCCCGGCATCCCAGCTAAAACGCAATACCCATTATATTTCTTTGATTTTTTTAACGTTTCAAAAGCTTTTACAACAGACAATGCATTTTTTCCAGGATGATCTATTGTACCTGCATAAAGGATAAAATCCGTAGGCCAACCTTTGTCCCTTAATACATTTTCAGCTCTTCGTCTATCCATATTATAAAACTTCGTTTGATCAACCCCATTGTATACAACATTTATTTTGTTTTCAGGAGCTTTTAAAAATTTAATCAAATCACGTTTGGAATTCTCTGATACAGTAATAATTTTATCAGAGCGTTTTACCATTAAAGGATCAGCAATTTTAGTTCTATAAAACATCTTTTTTGCTGAAAACTTATTTTTTATATTAAACTCAATAAGGTCATGAATAATTACTATCGTAGGTCGAAATTTAAAAAGCAATAAAGTAAAATTTGGAATAAGCGCTATATCCGCATTCTCTTTTTTCACAACAAACGGAAAGACAAATGTAGTCCAAAGTAGATTCTTTATCGAACTCATCTTACTCACTGAATATGTCTTCACAACAACATGAGGATTTGAAAATTTAAAATCATTTTTCATATCATAATTTGTATAAATAATATACTCATTATCGCTATGAGCATTATCAAGAAGGCATATAAGATTTCTCCCTATACCTGTTATTTTTTTTCCTATATAACCACTAATAACGATTTTCATTTTTTACCCTTTCATCTGTTCGGCTATATCAGCATCTACTATTTCTTCTCCAGTTTTGTTAACAAGTTGCGCTTTTGAGGCTTCACTCAATCCATTACTTGCAACTCCATGCAAATCACAGGTACTACGTGAGTCAAGCTGTTCCTTTGTTATTTTTCCATCTCTATAGTCACGGCATATCTTATTTTCATACATACTATAAGGTTTCTTGACAAAAAGACTTTTAATTTTATGCGTTATCACCCACCATAAAGGCTTCCAAATATACTTGTGCATAGCCGGTGAAACTGAACCTATCATCCAACAGTTCCTATCACAATTTCGAACTTTCTTTCTAACACGATCCGCCTGATCACTATTCCACAACTCATCCCATGTCTGTGAATTAAGATTTCCCATCACTTCTTTTTCCTTAGTTCCATTACATGGCATTACATCTCCATAAGGATCAATGAAAAAAGTATCAAAAGACATATCACATGGTAATAAACGAGGCTGGCCGTAGATATAATTAATCAACCCATGATTAAAATATGCCCTAAACCATTTTTTGGGACTATTGCTTCTTAACAGTCGATTAACTAGATTTTCAAAACATTTTGCAACCATTGCACGATCATGTATGATATTTTTTGCCTCAACAAAATAAAAACTATTATGTAAGCTAGCTGTAGCAAACTCCATCCCTAATTTATTTGAAATTTCATAAAGTGGAACCAAATCAGGCGCATTAATATCTTGCACCGTCATACCGAAGCCTACATCTTTAAGTCCCATAGCCTTTAATTTTTTTAGTGTAGTATATCCTCTTTGAAAACCATTTTCTAAACCACGAATTTTATTATTAGTTTTTTCAAGTCCCTCAATAGAAATACGTATTCCGATCTGAGGAAATTCCTTTGCCAAATCAATTATACGATCTGTAAAAAAACCATTAGTTGAAATAACAATACGATCTGATTTTTTATATAATTCCCTTACTATATCCTTTAAATCTGTACGAATGAAAGGCTCGCCACCAGTAATATTTGTAAAATACATTTCAGGCAGTTTCCTTATTGTTTCAAGACTTATTTCCTCATCAGGCTTTGATGGAGCCTTATATCGATTACACATTGAACATCGAGCATTACAACGATATGTCACAATTACTGTTCCATTCAGTTTTTTCTTCGATTCCATTTAAACTATCTTTCCTTTCCATATATCTCTAAAGTTCTTTCCGTCACATCATCCCAATTATATTTTTCACATATAAACTCCGATGCTCCTTCTTTATAACGTGCAACTATATTGGGATTATCCAATAATCGCTGTAATGAATTCTTTAAATCGTCCGTATCTCCTTTAGAAAACGCAACCGCCTTATCTTCAACAACTTCCTTACATTCTTCAATATCACTTACCAAACAACAATTACCATAACTCATCGCCTCTAAGAGACTTAATGGCATTCCTTCAAGATCCGACGGTAAAACATAAATATATGCATTACTGAATAATTCCTCAAGCACTCTTCCTTGTTGAAACCCCGTAAAGATTACACTATCATCAGCTTCCATCTTTAACTCATCCATATACTCTTGGGTATCTGAACTCCCCCCAGCAATAACCAATTTTTTATCAGTATTTACTTTTTTCCACGCATGTATCAAATAATCTAATCCTTTTTCCGGAACTATACGCCCCAAAAACAAAACATACGAGTCCTTTGAAAGCCCCCACAATTTTCCTATTTCATCTGCTTTTATAATATTGGGTTTTGTTACACCATTGGGGATAAAAACAGTTTTTCGACCATATTGCTTATCAAAATAATCTTGTACCCCTTTACTTAAAACAATAATTTCATCTGCAAATTTAACAGCAATTTTTTCTCCAAACTTAATATATCTTGTTGCTAATCCTCCCCATTTGGCTCTTTGCCAATCTAGTCCATGAATAGTAACAATAACTTTTTTCTTCTTTAGCTTAGGTAACCAACACATAGCCGCAGGACCTTCTGCGTGAATATGAACAATATCAGCAGAACTCTTACTTGCTCTCCACGCAGCAAAAAAGCTACTAGTCATAGCAGCCAAGCCTTTTTTTTCTAGCGTCCATACCGGTATTATCCTTACACCTTTATATGAATTTAACAATTCAATTTTTCCACCCGAAACATGGTTACTTTTACGATCATATACAACAACTCGATATCCACGAGAACTCATTCTTGTAGCCAATTCTTTTACAACAATTTCTACTCCGCCTTCTCGACTAAGCATATGCTTTTGTCCAAACATAGCTACAGACATTTTTTTTTCAGCCAAAATGCTGATCCTCCTCAATCAGAAATAAGCATTCACAAAAGATATATTATTTATATATGTAATGCATCCAAAATAACAACTCCAACAACTTCAACATTTGCCCTTTTTAATTCATTTTTTACGAATATGACATTTTTTGTTAATGTTTTCCCAAAAGTAACAGCCATAATAACCGCGCCACATTCTTTTGCTTTAACTATAGCCTCAGGATTTTCTACAACGCCATCAGTTGCAACAAGCTTACAACTATGTTTATTCTCTCCTAGTAAATATTCATTAAAATCTTTCATTTGAACTGTTTCATCAACAGGTAGAACAGCCAATGCATTTTTTTCCAGAAATGAGATATCATATTTCAATCTCTTATATTCGGTTTCTTTTTTCTTCTCCTTATGCGGAATAATCGCAAATATATTCAAACCTAACTCTGCTAAATCCGCTTCCGTTCTTACAGTATCCTTGAATATAAAAACTAAAAATAAAAATCCAAGCATGATAAAACAACCAGCAACAAATCCAATCGTTCCATACTTTGCTACGCCTTTAATGTTTCCATTATTTGAATCAGCTGTTTGAATACTATTATATACCAATTTCGCAGGTTCATAGATTTTAATACTATCAACACTTTCATAATCAGCTAAATATACAACTACCTCCTCTGCTATGGCATTAGATATTGCAACAGCTCTTTCTGGATTTACATCTATTACAGAAATTTGCATTATACTCACTCCAGAAAAATATATATTCAACATCATTCTCATATCTTCAAGGGAGAGGTTTTTCATATCATCATATGTATTAAGTGAAAGTTTATCAATAACTCGCTGTTTGATCTCATTACTACCAGTTAAAGTTACTATATCCCCTTGAAATCGTGTGTTGATAGCATAAAAATCTAAGTTATCTCTTCCTTCAACACTACTATAATTAATATCAACATATACTTTTGCATTAGCCATACATGATCCAGCAGGTGGATTATTAAATGCATCAGCAGTTACACTTGTATCAATATTTCCCCAATTGATACGATTTATATTCATTATTTCTTGAAGTGATGCATTATTTCCATTATTATCAACATTCTTCTGTGCTTTGTAAAATCCAAAACAGCCAAGCAACACTCCGCATAATAAACCAACTATAATAATACCAATTGTATTATCAATAAAATAAAACAATAACTGTTTAATATCCAAATATTTTTCTTTTTCCGGCGTATATAATTCCATATTAATCCCCTTTATATATGATTATATTTATATCATAAAGCATTCGTAATACTATCACAATTGTGACCAAATTGCTACAAATATGAATCCTTTATTAATTCTTATATTTTTATTCTCCAATTTTCTCAATAGATATATTTCTCACCCTAAATGAACCTTCATCCCAATTATCACATCTAACTCCAATACTAAAATTGCTAGCCTTTTCCATACTTGAATCAATGACCTGAATAGTAGAAAGTTGATATATTCCATCTGAAGGAGCACAAGCCCAAGAAAGTAAATCTACATTCCATATATTGTCGACAGACCAATTTCCATCTACAGACCCTTGCGCATAGCATCCAAAAGATTCTTTTGAAGACCTTACTCCCTTCACCTCTATTTCCATCTTACATAAATACTTATCTCCTTCTTTTTTTTCTCCAAGATTAACTTGCCCAAATATAAAACTCGCATTTTCTATATTTTTCCTTGGTGTCATCCACTCAGACCACTCTAAATATTGATTTTGAAAAAGGTTAAGCCCAGTAAGTTCAATTTCATTTCCATCAAAATTAAACGCTTTTAATACTAACGTCCCAGTCTTCTCATCTTTCACCCATTTATACTCAGAAACTCCATCAGTACGATGTACCATATCTCCATCACCATTAATAAAACTCCTTGACACAATTACACCTTCTTTATCATAATGATTTTCTATTCCACTATATCCTTTACTATTTATATAAGGTGAGCCATCAGAATTATAGTACTTTTCCCGAACAACTTGATTATCACTGTTAAATTCTCGAATAACTTCTGAATATCCATAAACAGATTCTATCTTTTTTCCTTGTTGATCCCCAAATGTCTCTCTAACAACATTATTGTAATCATCATATTCTTTAGTTACTTTTGAGTATCCCATCTTTCCAATTATACTATTTCCATATTCATCATAATATGATTCAGAAACAACTCTATCGTTTGTATCATATTCAATCTTTTTGGTTGCACAATCATGAGGTAAACATACCTTATTACCATTAGCATCAATGTATGAAATACTTATTACTCGATTAAACCTATCATATTCTCTTTCAATACCTGCGTATCCTTCATAACGTAATACCGCATTCCCATTTTTATCAAGATATGTTTCTTTTGTTATGTTTCCATAAAAATCATATTCTTTTTCTATTTTTGATAACCCATCATATAATGCAACCGATTCATCCTCAAGACTGTAATATCCCTCTGATGTTTTTCTGCCTAAATCATCATAATTAAACTTAATAGTTGCATACCCTTCTTTTATTTCTGTTCTATTTCCATACTCATCTAAATATATTTCAGATATACTATTCCCCCTTTCGTCATATGCCCAACTCCTTCCCGAATAATTGGAAGATAGCGATATGTTCAATCCAAATTTATCATAATATGATTCTTTGATTAACCTATTATCTTTATATTCCTTCTTTACTGTTGCATATCCTTGTACTATTGAAATCCTTTCGTTACCATTATCATAATAAGACTCCTCAATAACATTTCCATTTTCATCATATACTTTATCTATTCTTGCACAACCATTCGAAATTATTGTAAGTTTTTCATCCAAATCATAATAACATTCTGATACAATTCTACCTGCGCCATCATATAACCATGTTTTCTTAAAATATCCATCATTTAATAATACTGGTATTCCATTTTTATCATAATATGATTCAGATGCCAAATTTCCATTTTCATTGTATTCTTTTTTTATTATGGCACATCCATTTGACTGATTTAATAGCATTCCACATGAATCAAAAAAAGACACTGAAATAACATGATTATTTTCATCATATTCATACACTTTTTCTGCAAACCCTAGCTTAGTTATTTTTTTTTCATTATTAACATCATAATAACATTCACTTTCAACATTTCCATTCTTATCATAATCTTTTAAAACCTTATAATAGTACTCGTTATTATATGTTGGATTTCCTTCTTCATCCAAAAACGCCTCTTCAATAATCTGATTATTTTCATCTCTTTTTATTATTTTTTTTGAATATCTTAAATCACGCCTACAAACCGGATTCCCATTCTCATCATAATATGATTCTCCCATATACAAATCGTTTTCATAGGAATATCTAATCTCTGATATGCCATATATATTTTCAGAAACCGTCCCATCCTCTCCTAAATATTTCTCAGAAACAACCAAAAAATGGTTATTGTATTCCCTCTCAAATCCAGCTCTTCCTTGTTTATCTAAAACTGGATTTCCTTCAACATCAGTGCGTATTTCGCGTATAATATTACCATCACTATCATAGTTGTAACTTGATGTAGAATATCCATCTTTTCCATCGATTGGAATCCCATTCTCATCAACCATGGTTTCCTTTGTTATTTGCCCCAGTTCATTTCTTTCTTTTATTACTGTAGGAGATCCGTATACTTTAAAAATATCATACGCTTTTATATTCTGGATAAATTGAAAGCCATATCCAGCCAGTTCATCTCTCTCATCATAAGATTTCTCACGAATCACTAGATAATCATACCCCTCATCTAGCATAGTTTGGGCTACATACTCCATATTCCCATTATCCGCAACAAGCTCCTTATTTACATCTCTTGCAACAGCGCTTGGAGTAGCTATGTGCCCGAGTATATCACGACCATACATGGTTTTTATATTTCCAGAATACTGTCTAAGATATACTGCAATGTCTGTAGAAGCTACAACTCTTGGATTTTCATCTTCTTCAAGTAAGTAATTTGCAATTTCAACTGCAGCTTCAGGAATTTTTGATTTATTCTCTGCCTTTATTGTGAATGGATTTGAAGCAGGATTATAGATAAAAGTACCAGCAAAACAAAGTGCTACTGCAAGAACAGTACCACATATAGGTTTTGCAATCTTATTCTTTATTTTTTCTGAGATAACTGCTGGTAACACAGCACAGATAGGAATGAGAGGAACCATCCATACTATACGGAAGTAGGCATAGCCTCCAAGTTCACTCCACTTTTTAAAGAATATTGGATTAAGAATGATTATAGATAGGATAGTTACAGGTATAAGAAACTTGACCCTTCTTTCTTTTAAAAGGATGAAAGATATGATAAGAGCCACTACTCCAACTATATAGAAATAATTACCTGATACTGAATTTTCAAGAAAATAATTTATAAAATCCATCTCTTATCCCTTCATTATAGAGTAACCTATTCCACATATAATAGATGGAACTAAAGCAATAAGCCAATATGGAATCCTCTTCCATCTTCCTATTATTGCATATCCTCCAAGTACACCGATCATAATTACTGAGATAGCTATTCCCATTCCAGAGAAAAGACAACCAGCACAACCAGTAACTATAAGGAATATCCAATCTTCAGTAGTATCCGCATCTTGAACCTCGAGAAACACTGAGAGAATAAGCGGAATGATCACTGCAGCTACCACTGCCTTTCCCTGCCAGATTCTGACCATGGTCATAACTGACTGGGTATGTGTATTTCCACCAAAGAACATATTAATGATAGATACTGAAAGGAGAAATACTGCAGCCTCCACATCACCCTTAAAGAGTTGCTTCGACATCTTATGGTATACCATATAGGATAGCCCCAAAAGATACGGTGCAAGTATTGTATGAGCTACTATTGCAGGTCTGGTGAGTGTGAACCGAGCCAGGAAAGCTATATAGAGAGACCATGGTGAAAAGACGTCCTTTATAACCTCACCTCTAAAGGAGCCTACATACTCTCCTGTCGCAGGGTTATGAAGCAGCATATACTTCTGAGAGAGCGCATCATTTGCTTCAGCCAGCCATCTGGCATCATCCAGATCGATATGCTGTCCGATAAAATATATACCCATCTGTCCTATGATCACGAGAACTGCAAATATCAACACTGGATTTATCTTTGGCTTTTCAAGTTCCTTTAAAACTTCTGGTATCTTTCTAGCTCCAAGAACTGATAATACGATCATTCCTATAAGATACACTACAAAGAGAACATTAAACTTAAGTCTAAGATTAATCATCGGAACAGCTATTATCTGAAAAAGAGCCCACATAGTCACTTGTCCCATAATATAGGTATCTATTATATCTTTCTTCTTATAGATAGCCCCTATCAGAAAGGGAACCAACATTATTATAAGCAGTAATAATACTTTTACGACTATCATCGTAGCTCCTTACTCGGTTCTTTAGGTTCTTTTCAAAATAATGTACTAAAATTATCCCCAGTATCTTGTAGATAGTACCACTCCTACATGAATTATAGAGATTATATAGAAAAGTGCCATCTTTACAGCATACTGTCCTTTTCCATCCTTTTTATTTCCTGAAAAGGCAAGAAGGATAAGCGGAAGAATAGGTATAAAGTATCTTCCCTGTACACCATCTATAGATGTAAGACTCTTATTATATTCTACCATTACATCCCAGGAGGTATCTATCGTATAGTCCCATACCTGATATGTCCAGGATAGAAGTGCTATATATATTAGTGAGATTATTACTACACTAAGTCCTAGATATATAGCTCTATCTTTTTTACGTATAGTGATATCAGTAAAGTTAGTTCCGTTCATATATGTCATCATAACAAAGAATAGAACTATATATAGAAAGTGCACTTCACTATCTAGTCCACCAAAGTTTCCCACAAGAGACTTGAGATAGAAGTATCCAAGGTCTCTCCAGGAGTTATAGATTAGTCTTACTATCTCCCCTGGGGCCATAACTGTTGTTATCAGAAGCTTCATAATGGTTGCATGTCTATGAAGATAGAACTCTACACCTATTACAGCAAGAATCACTGCTATGATTATGGCTATCTGATACGCCTTCAGATTCTTTATCTTGAAACGTCTTATGCCGATATCCCACTTATCCTTCTTGATTAAAAGAACGAGGAATAGGATAAACGCATATGGTGGCTTTGTAACTGCTATAAGTGCAGTAGCCACTAGTATGAATACTAACCGTTTCCAGTTTAATTCCTTCTCGTTATAATATATATCCAAAATATATGCTATAAGCAGCAGTGATACACAGTTTACTATGTTGTCATATCCTATAGAAGAAGCCTGCTGAAGCATCATAGGCATGAGAAGGATAAAGAAAAACATTTCCTTCTTCAGCGGTGCCTTCTTCAAGGTGAAGAAGCCACACATTATATAGAATATTATCGAAGTAATCTCTGCCAGTGTGAAACAAACAAATATAGGAAGATTAAGAAACATTCCTATCAGCAGTCCTGGAAGTGCAGGAAGATGTCTCAGCAGGAAATAATTGGGATGCATGTCAGAAATAGATAGTTTCTCTGAATAATGCATAGATAGATCATAATACGTATCTGAGTCCAGCTTATTTCCGTTATTTCCTAGAATTTCTGTTACTCCAAGGGAGTTAAAGAATGTATCTATATCCTGATTATACTTTGTTATTCCTAGTTCCTCATGGATCAGAGCTATATGATGAAGCTCATCTGGAGTCTGGTCGATTGGAATAAGGAATGCGAAAAGTAGTGCCTCGATAGAAGCTACTATAATAAAAACTATATGAATAGGTATCTTTGTAAGCTTTTCATATAACTTATTTAATTTTTTCTTTTCTTCTGCCATCTATCCTAGGATTCTCCATATAGCTTTCTAATGTCCGCCTCTATATTAGACCAGTCTCTACTTCTAGCTGTCTCAAGACCACCCTTAGACAGAGTTTCTCGAAGTTCTTCGTCGTTAGAGACCTTTTCGATTAGGCTGGCTGCCATATCTTCATCATGATCATAAGTAAGGCAGTTAACACCGTCTCGAATATATTCCCTATTGCCCCCATTTGGAGCCACAACAACGATTCCACCTGTCGCCATCATCTCAAGAGGTGGATATGCAAAGCTTTCAAGCTCACTTGATTTAAGAAGGATATGACAGTTCTGATATACCTCTCCTACCTTATCATACGGAACACGGTGAAGAAACTTATCAAACTTGTACCAGTCCTTTGGCTTCTCGTTATAGGACATATACCAGACTTCGTACTTATCTCTATCCAGCTTCTCTGTTATTCTGAAGCTCTCATCAACTCTCTTATAATCTACTGCACAGTCACCTTCAATAAGGATTCTGATCTTTCCTGAATAATCTCTGGTAACAGGAGTAAAACGGCTGAGTTCGATTCCGTTAGGAGCGTACATAGCATCCTTGTCGTAATCCTCTTTAAGCCAATTCTGGCACCACTTAGATATAGTTCTGTACTGAATATCTCTTTCCAGGCTATAAGTCTGACTAGCCTGAAGTCTAAGAATAATATCAGGCTTATAGAAGTCCACCTCATAACCCTGTACCAGATAATATCTATCCTTGATCTTAGGATGAGTCTCAATGAAAGGTGTGGTCGTCCACATAGTGGCAACAGCCTTATCAAAGTATGCATATACTGGATGATCCCCATTTGAGATTACTGGGAATAAATGTTCATCTGACTCCATCCATGATTTAGATGGGTTATCCGCGATTATAGTAACGTTATAACCTATATCCTGCATGATGCTGGCATGTTTCAAAGCTACCATAAGACCACCACTGATCTCTGTAGATGGGAAGCACATAGCCATGCTAGGTTTTCTCTTAGCTCTGATATAATCAGCGAGACGCTTTCCTGTATATATTGTGAGACAGTGCTTTTTAACGTAAGTTTTTGCGTTTGTAGCCAGTCTGTCTCGCTCTTCCTTGCTGTTTATAAGCTTTTCTAGAGCCTCTTCCCAGTCTTCTACAGTCTTACATAGGATTCCTGTTTCTCCAGACTCTATCATCTCGTTAAAGGCTCCTACGTTGCTTGCAACGGTTGGTACCTTTACCAGAGCAGCCTCTACCCATTTATTCTCAGACTTTGCTTCATTGAATATTCCCTCCTCAAGTGGAGCAAGGTTGATATCTACATCTGCAATAAGCTGTGGGAGCTGCTGCCAGTCCATATATGGACTTACAACTATCTGACTCTCCAGTTCTTTTAATTCTTCAGGAAGAGAGAGTTCTCCTACAACGTATAGACGAAGGTTCTCGTACTTCTTAAGCAGTCTTATAAGGCATGGTTTTATCATGTCGAAGTCATCATTATGAGTGATGCTTCCGCTGAAATAGCCAAGTCTTATCTCTGTGTCTCTTCTTTCTTTATTAACATCCTCAGAAAGCTGATACATCTTTTCTGAAGCGGTATTACGGTTAATAAAGACTTCAGGGACATAGTTTGCAAGCTCTGTTGCCAGTCTCTTGGTTGTGGTGATCGCACCCTCGCAAAGCTGCAGGGTCTTACCCATTCTTATTACGCCGTCATCATAAAGCTTCTTCTCGTCTTCTGAAAGATTTTGTACATACTTTATCTGGTCTGTATATTTTGTATCAACTACAAGGTCATCTATATCGAAAAGAACTGTCTTATTAAGCTTCTTTGCTGTTTCAATAAACTCTCCTATAGTATCTGTATATGGACATCTGAAGAATATAAAGGTCTGTGCAAACTTCACGTGACTTTCCTTCAGATTCAGATAATATACCTCTTCTGATGTAATACCAAAGGCTGTTAGCTGCTCCCTCTGGTGTGTTACTCTGTATCTTGCTGGATGAGGTACAGATTCATCACAGCCATTAATGAAAAGCACATCAACAAGAGCAGGCTTCATAGAAAGAAGCTTCTCTTCTTCCTCACGCTGACGCTGCTGCTCTTCCTCATATCTTCTTATGGCATCAAGCTCAGCCTGCTTCTCAAGTTCCAGTCTCTTTCTCTCTACGTCTTCAGGAGTAATAGGAGGGATATGGAATACCTTCTCCTTTATATATCCGTTGGTTCTGATAAAGAGGGTTTTGACGCCACCTTCTCGGATTGCTTTTCCAGTTTTCTTGAATAGATTATTCAAACTATTTCACCTAATTTATTACTCATATTTTAGATCTAATATATCAATATTGAAGTATGGATCTCTTCTACCTGCTATCTTAATATCTGACAGATTATTTACCAATTCTGATTTTGTGGAAGCATCTGCTCCTGTTGCTACGTTATAAGGTATGAATATATTCTTCATTCCATAATCATTTGCAGAGAATGTGTATCTTATAATAGCCTGCGACAGATTATCAGCTTTGTTGCTGTGAGTTTTAGTGCTTCCTTCCTTGTCCCATCTTACCATCATTGCTTTCCATGTCTGTCTATCAATAACCGAGAAAAGACCTATCGAGCTGATTACTTCTCTTGTGAAAAGTAGCGTATCCTCGTATCCCAGATAATCTTCTCCTCCACCCATACATCTTATACGGATTGGCATATTCTCATCATCTACCGAGTAAGTACCGCCTGACAGAATCATATTATCTGTACCTATAACCTTAGCATCAAATGAGCTTACATCTGTTCTGGCATGATATAAATCCATACTATATCTTAATTCTTCTATATTTACGCTAAGACCACATCTTATAAAGATGATATATCTACCTCTTGTGCTTTCCATAATCTTATTAAAGTCGTTATTATACTTGTTTGCATTAAAGCACTTTATACCAGTGGCTTTATACTTTTCTTTTTCGGTCTTATATTCGTCATCAGACTCATGTCCCCAGAGTACTATAGAATAATTATAGTCCTGAATATGTTCATCCGTCTCCGACATGCTAAGCTCACCCACCAAAGTCTCTTCTTCAAGGCCTTTGAGGATATCTTTTAGGACACGAGGATCCGTCTCCTTACGTATCTTATAACAAGGGATATTATTGATGACAGACTTTGCACACTGGCTATATCCCATGCGGACCAGCTGTGCTGTTACCGCTCTCTCTCCAGAGGTTGTAGCATATGGCTTTGCCTCTATATTTTTGGCAACTGAGTTATCATGCACTCTCCAGTAATAGAGAACCTCTGGGATATGAATCTTAACCTCTGCCTTTTCTGTGAGGCGGAGTACAAGATCGTGATCCTGGCTGCCATCAAACTCTTTTCTATATCCGCCAATTTCCTTAAAAAGCTTCTTGCTGAATACATTAAAGTGACAGATATAGTTATGAACTCTCAGTTCATCTGCCGAGAAGTCTGGTTTTATATTGATATAGAATGCATCTTCTATCTTCTCGTGGAACTTAGCTTCATCACTATAGATAAAGTCTGCTCCTGCTTCTATTAACCTTATAACCTCTTCTATAGCATACTTACTAAGGATATCATCATGATCCAGAACACCTATATAGTCACCTGTTGTGTAAGCCGCACATTCATTGGAGTTCTCGGCGATACCTTTATTCTCGCCCTTATGATAAAGGATTCTTTCGTCTTTTGATTGATACTCCTTGCAGACTTCTTCCACATAAGAATGTTCCTTGTCACTATAATTAACAAGACTTAGCTCCCATGCAGGAGAAGTCTGATTAATTACTGATTCAAGTAAGTCTACTAGATATTCCTTAGGAGTGTTAAAAAGTGGTGTTATAAGACTTATCTTATGTTCAGTCTCTGTTACAGCTTCTTTTGCCATAGCTTCGCTCTGTCTATTAAGATACTCTCTTATACGAGTTGTTGTATCGCCACCATCACTTGTTTGAACAAAGTTTTCCTGAGTAACCTCACTTACCTCTTCGACATCCTTCTTCTCCAACATTTTAAGGGCTGGAACTTTTTCAATAAGATGTCTCGAAACCTTTGTTATTCCTCTTATAGGCTTTGTCATCTTCCAAGAAAGAGAGTTAGTAACCTTATCCAGCTGATACTGAAGGCCTGCTATATATTCATCCTTCATTCTCAGCTGTTCCTGGTCTAGGTTTCTTGCATCTATAAGAGCCGTATGGTCATCTATAAGTCTTAAATGTTCATCACTAAGCTTTGCATGTTCTGCACATAGCTTGCTATAGATATCTATTTCTTCTATCAGTTTTGCTTCTGTCTCATGAAGAATGTCCAGAGTATCCTGGTAACCTTTCTTATAGAAATCGTAGTCTAACAGTTTCTTACGTTCTTTTAGATAAGCATTACCTGTGAAGGCTACATTTCCATCCCCATAGACGTACTTTATGAAGTTATCCTCCATAGTTCTATAGAGAGACTGTTCCTCTATATCGATTCCAAACTGTGCGATAAAATCCTGGATAGAATAGTCTTTTTGAATAACATCGAACTTCTTATCATATACTCGGCAGAGTAGTCTATAGATTACATACTTCTCTGGTATTGTTAGATCGAATACCCATTCATAATCAAAGACCGTTGCCTTATCTCCAACTATGATGATATTGTCGAGTATCATATCAACATTGCAAGGTGACATACAGCGCTTATTCGAGCAATCTACGTCGCCGAATATCTCTTTAAACTCATCAGTAGGCTTAAAGTCTGTATATACCTCACTAGATGGGGTAAGGAAGGAAGCTATTACCTTCTTTATCTCGGTAATGATTGTATCTGCATTATAGTCTCCCCGGTACATACTCTCTTCAATAGGAGTACCTATTATAAAAGGGTAGCTTACAGTATCCTCATTTACCTTAGGCTCTATAAATGAAAGGGCAGGGTAAATCTTCTGAGACTCCTCATATTTTCTCTGGAAGCTTGCAAGATGAGGGATTCCTTCATCTGATACAGGAGCTTTCAGAATATACTTCTTATAGCTATCCTTTATTATCTCCGTTCTCGTCTGGAACTTAGGAGATCTATTCATGTTGTATTTACAATAGATTACTTTTTTCATGATCTAATTCTTTTATATTATATCTTATACTAGTTTGATTGATACTTATCTAAGCAGGAACAAGAAGGAGTTTGCAAACTCCGGGAACAAGCGATCTTTTAAGAGTTCGTCTGCTACACTTGTTTCATCAAAGATCTTTACACTATCCGCACTGAAGCTTACATTATCCACTCGATAATCCCCTGGAAGTGGGAGATATTCATCAGAATAAAGAACCGATGGTAATCTATAATCTGGCATAGGATAATATGTATCCAATCTTGATAGCCCTGTATCCATAAAAAGCTTCATCAATCTGTCTTTTGTATACGGACTTCCCAAGCCTTCTAGACTTGCGAAGACTCTTCCCTGCACTGGATCTGCAACACCTGCAAAGCTTGACAGTGCAAGCTTGTTGTTCGTCGCTAGGAATATCACTCCATCCTCTGTAAGAAGTTTTTTCAAAGACTTAAGCAAGTCCGCATCCGACATTTTTCCATCCTTTGAATACTGCGTCATATCCTCTAGAGTTCCAGTCAGTACTATATATTTAAACTTGCCTGCCTTATCAAAAGAAAATCGATTATAGGTCAGAACCTTTACATTCTTGTTCTTTTTGTTACGATAACGGTTTATCTCAATCTTTGCTTTATCTATCTCTAGCGCCGTAACATTCTTAACCCTTTTCGCAAAGAATTCTGTAAGACAGCCACATTCCGAACCTACTTCTAGTAAAGAAGCTGTCTCATCGAACTCAAACCAATCATATAGATTTTTTCTTGCTGATGAGAAGTTATAGAGCAAGAAATAATCTGAATATTTTATTAGCTCATCATCTCTATTCTTTGCGTCACATAACTGCTTATATAGTTCTGTATCTATCTCGTACTTCATTATTACACCAATTATTACTTTCTTAGTATGGTAATATCCTATATATAACTCTAACCAACTTTCTCTATAGAAACCTCAGAGTTCATATCATAGAATCCTACTGTATTCTTATCTGACACAACTGATATGTTAAGTATGTCATATAGACGATCATGTGCCACCAATTCTCCTCCTACTATACTTGTACAACTCATGGAGAGAAGATATTCTCCCCCCTGTAGATTCATATCCTGTGTGAAGGAAGCAACGTAAGTTTCACCTGCCTTAGCAGTTCCAATACTTACCTTCTCAAACATTGTATTGGTACCTGTTATATCTTGTCCCTTTAGGGTCTTAAATGTATACGTAAATATAGGATCTTCTATATCTGTAGAAAACTCAACCTTAGATTTTAATGTAAATGTATTACCCTTGATAAGTGTGGTCGTAATATTTCCTTCGTCATCGAATACGCCTATATCTACTATCTTGGCAGCCATATCGCCGTATTCATCTAGATTCGGATTAAGGTCAAGAGCATCCTTCCAAAGATCAGAACTATCAGGCAGTGATACATTAGATTTCTTCTTTTTATCTTTTATCTTCGATACCTTATCTTTCTTTTCTTTCTCCTGCTTTTCAACCTCTTCTACTGTCATTCCAGTAGTAATCTTCTTGTATTTGTTAATTATATCTATAGGCTTTCCTTCAGCAACTTTTTTTCCATGATCCAGCAGAATGGCCTTGTCACAATATCTCTCGATACTAGAAAGATCATGACTTACAAAAAGTATAGTCTTGCCTTGTTCCTTAAACTCTTCAAACTTCTTAAAGCACTTAAGCTGAAAGAATACATCTCCAACTGACAGTGCCTCATCAACTATAAGTATCTCTGGATCTATATTGATTGCTACCGCAAACGCGAGTCTTACAAACATACCAGATGAATAAGTCTTAACAGGCTGATGAACAAAGTCTCCAATATCTGCAAAGTCCAGTATATCCTGCATCTTGGAATCTATTTCTTCACGAGTAAAGCCAATCATGGTTCCATTCAGATATACATTCTCGATACCCGTATATTCCATATTGAAACCCGCTCCGAGCTCCAATAAAGCAGAGATACGACCATCTATTTCCACTTCCCCCGCCGTGGGATTCAAAACGCCAGTTATTATCTTAAGTATAGTAGACTTACCAGCACCATTTGTACCTATAATACCGACACATTCGCCTCTCTTCACATCGAAGGAAACATTCCTAAGCGCATAATGTTCCTTATACTTCTGCTTCTTCGATAGACCAAGCGACTCCTTTAGTCGGTCTGTCGGTTTATCATAGAGCTTATATAGTTTTGTTACATCCTTGATTCGGATTGCTATGTCATTCATATATCTTTCCTTAATCTCTGAGTCTCATACACCCTCTAGTAGCGACTGACTCATATCGTACTACAATACATCTGCAAAATGTACCTTAAGACGTCTGAATATCTTTACTCCCAGTCCAAAGACAAGAAGCGATATAGTCCAAAAATAAATTGTCCACAGGAGCCTCTCTCCCTGCCAGAACCACTGTCTTGCCAACATACTATCTCTAAATCCACTAACTACATAATACATAGGATTCAGCTTAAATATTTTAAGCACGACCGGACTTAGCATAGCATCTGCATTCCACATGATTGGAGTAAGCCATACTCCCACCTGTAGGATGAAGATGTTGATAAACTGTCCCAGATCACGGAAGAATACCACTATAGCACTGCTCAGATAAGACAGTCCTAGTACGAAAACTATACTGCATACTACATAATATACTAGCTGTATTGAATAAACACTTGGATAATATCCCAAGCATGTACAAAGTATCAGAGCAAATATTATAAAGAAACAGTGAACAAAAAGCGCTGATATAACCTTCACAAAAGGAAGTATATCTATATTGAATACAACTTTTTTAACAAGGAAATTATAGTCTGTCATCGCATTTGTTCCACCATTTAGTGCATCCGAGAAGAAAAACCACGGAATTATACCCACTACGATGAATAGTACAAAAGGATAATCTCCCACATTTCCAGTTCTAAATCCAACAGAGAATACAAACCAATATACAAGTATTGTCACAACAGGCTGTATAAATGCCCATATTATTCCTAGATAAGAACCTGCATATTTAGTCTTAAAATCATTCTTTGCCAGATTCATAGCTAGTTTTCTGTTCTGATATATCTCAACAGGAATATCTATCAAGGAGAAGAAATGAAGTAACACATACACAGTTATAATATCTATGATTCCACAGATAATTGCATCTATAATAAAAGTTTTCTGCTTATTTGCTGTCATATACTTAGCAAGCAGTTCATCCTTATGATATGGAATAAGTGTATTAGGATCTTCACCTTCTGTCACTATAGTTAGGGTCTTTCCATCTTCTGAGAGTTCTCTGGACTTAAGTGAGACCATACTTTCTTCAGAAGCAATATCTGCAAGCGAAATATCATATCTTACATCGTCGCTTGGATTACCAGAGAACACATCCACACTTGTATCAAGCAGAATATATGCATCTGTAATAGTAGTAGTTCCTGCTTTTTCTCCAATATCAAGTCTAAGACTATCAAACTCCAAAGGGAGCTCAAAAAGGAGCTTTGTATTCTTTCCGCCCCCCATGTAGAGTACCTTACTACTATTCTTATCATCGAACATAGCACCAGCCTTGGCATAGTAAGCACGATACGTATCTTCCTTCTCAGCAGACATTTCCACCACGAAGTCCACCTTGCCCGGCACCACATCGGTGAAGTCCACTTTCCAGAACACTATTAAGTTAACCATTATCACTAGCATCACAAATAGGATGCGTAGCAGCTTCTTTTTCTTCATACTTTACTTCTGTATCATTTCTGTTTCTGTATTAAAATCATTTTAAATCTATTTACAGACCGCGCTCTGCCTTATATGCAGCGATTCCGTCCCACTTCTGATCCTTGTCAGAAAGTGTAAGGTCTGCCTCTGTCATGCCCTCTGGCATTGGCCAATCTACGCCGATTTCTGGGTCCTTCCAGAGAAGTCCGCCCTCGTCATTAGGATGATAGAAATCTGTACACTTGTAGCAGAACTCTGCATAGTCAGAAAGCACGATGAATCCGTGTGCGAAGTTCTTAGGAATCATGAACTGCTTCTTGTTCTCTGCTGAGAGAAGCACTCCGTACCATTTGCCAAATGTCTCGCTACCTGGTCGTAGGTCTACAGCAACGTCGAACACCTCGCCGTTCACTACTCTTACCAGCTTATCCTGTGGGAACTCCTTCTGAAAATGAAGTCCACGGAGAACACCCTTCTTAGAAGCACTCTGGTTGTCCTGTACGAACACATAGTCCATACCAGCAGCCTTCATATCGTTCTCATTATATGTCTCTACAAAGTAACCTCTATCATCACCGAAAACTGTAGGTGTGATAATCTTAAGTCCTTCTATAACCTTTCCATCAACTACACAATCTTCAACTGTAATCTTTCCCATTTTGGTATCTCCTTATTATATATATTTAAATATATGATTAAATCGTGGTCTTTATTGTCCCGGACCTGTTGAGTCGTCTGGCACTACCCAGCTTCCATCTGGCGCCTGTATTGCCCCAGGAGTATCGCTTGTTACTGCATTTGAATTAGTTCTTTCATCAGCAGGGCTCACAGTTACATCGCCAGGGCCATTGCCTGTACCGCTTGAACTAGGTCCTGATGTTGATGTATCGCCTGTCACTGAAGTTCCGCCAGGACCTGTTGTATTCTCGTCGTCCAGTGGGCTTGATGACTCGTCAATGAGTGGTCCTGAGAGATGATCATCCTCAGTTGTAGCTTCGGTTGTCTCCTCCTCAGTTGTTACTTCAGTAGTTTCTTCCTCAGTAGTAACTTCCTCAGTGGTCTCTTCCTCAGCAGCTTCAGCAGCCTTTGCTGCTTCTTCTAATTCCTTCTTACGATCCTCATAAGTATGACCAGGTTTCTCACTCTCATCTACTGTAAATGGAGTACAGCTGTAACCGCTATCATTTTCTGTATTAGGATCGATTCCGAGCTTAGCACAAGCCTCCTCGTAGTATTCATTTAATACCCAAACCTGTGTTGAACCAGGAATAAACTTATAATTATTTACGATAAAGTAATATGCTTCAGGCGCATAATCCGCCATATTATTACCCCAAGACTCATAACCAAGATAGAAGAGTGCTACTCTAGCAGGAGACTTCTTATAATCTTCAATCTTATGTGATCCTATAGCTTCCCACATCCATGGAACACTTACTGTTGGGCCTGTTGTAACTCGACCGGTTGCCCATGATACAGAATCACAAATATTTGTCTGCCAGATTCTCTCATCTTCATCGGTTATTGCCTTAACTATATCTGAATCTGTCTGATAGAAATTAGTCTCTCCCTTAACAAAGATCCAATTAGGTATCAACATTATCTGTACAGAGAATGCAAGTACTATGTCAGCAAGCATTATCCATACGAAAGCCTTTGTAAGTACCGGCTTCTTATCAAACTTCTCCCAAGTATCTATACCATAATGCACCAGAACTAAAGCTGTTATAAGGGCTGCAAGTCCTAAGAAACTTGTTCCATGGAAGTTAAAGTATCCTCTATGTCCATATGCAAACGCATAAAAGTACACTGTCAGTCCCGCTATAAGTCCATTTGTTCTGAATATCTTATACGCAAAGTATATTCCACTTATTATAAGCATCATCTTAAGAACATAGATAACACCTATCTCTGACAGATTAATATCTATCAGGTTTTTATGAACCTCAGTTACAGGAATTGCAAAAGTTGAGAATATACTATCTCCAAGACCTGACATATACTTAGGATAGTATAGACGGTTTACAGTATATGCGCCGAATCCAAAATCATGGAAGCTATGTGTTGCTAACATGCAGATAGTCATTATCAGCCATGGAATGGCAACTATTCCAAGTAGCTTTCCATATCTTATGCCCATCTTCTTCCACCAATCAGACATCTTCTCATGTGCCTCAACGCCCCACTTAATCTCAAGTACAAGAACTCCAAGGCCAAGGAAGAAGAGTGGATATATATTAAGAAATGCAGTTCCAAATGTAAGAACCACAGCTATACTCATTCGAATACAAGCACCTAGTGATATATCTCTTTCCTTCAGGAATACGATAAACTCTAGGAGGAATATCTGAGCACCTATTACAACTAAATGTTCTGATAATATTTGAGTTGCAAAGTCCAGTTGCTGAATAATTGCAAGATATATAAATGGCTGAAGAACAAGTGCCCATTTATTTACATGTTTCTTATATATATAGATAAAACTTGTCCAAAAGCCTGCGAACATTATGTAGAAGTAAAGTCTCTGTAAGAATACTGTTCTAGCTCCAAGGACATAGAATATCCAACTGATTATATAAGTCCAAGGCATGTGCTGTGATGGAATATCTTTATACAGAATCTTTCCTTTGAACATCTCATATGCACATGTATATATATCTAACTCATCTGGATCAAACCAGATTTCATATATATACTTCATCTGTATAAGTACATATATTAAGAAGATTGCTATACCAAAGATAATACCCTTATGAGCCAGCATCCATTGAATTGCTGCTGGATATGTCTCAGTCTTCGCTACTGTCTTACTCTTTTCAGTAGTCGTACTTTGAGGTTTCTTAGCCTGTGTCAGAATATCTGTACCCTCTGTAGTTGCCTTTGCTATGCCAGACTTACTTACAGATGGCATAGGCTTTAGATCACTAGATGTCTCCGGTACTTCATCCATAACAATAACATCTGCACCATTTTCTAGTTCATCGGTTGGCTTTGATAAAACATCTGTGGTCTTATCTGCTTTTCCATCGATTTCCCTAAGCTTCGATAACCTGCTCTTTACTGTTTCTTCACTCATAACTTCCCTCACACCTTACTTATAAAATCTAAAAATACATTACTGCTGCGCCAGCACGCCCGCGATTATCACCATCGCTTCTTCGTACTCTTCTGGAGTCGCATGAAGCGTATTCTCCGCAAACTCTTCCTTGGTCATGCTGATTGTCTCAAGATACTGATAGTAGTAGTTCTGCACTGTGCTAAGCGTTCCTTCGCTAACTCCAAGTGCGCGCTTCATTTCATCTGCCTTATTCGTGCTGTCAGATTCCAGAATCTCGCTCAGTACATCAGCATTTTTCTGAATGTATTTACGCATTCTGTAATTTACATACTCGCGGTTGTAGCTCTCACTCACCTCGTTGACAGTATCATTTATGATCTCATTTTTCTTCTCATTATCTATAACATAAGACAATCGACACGCAATATATAGCGGTTGGAGCTTCGCCGTAAGCTTCTGACCAGAATATATCTCGAGCTCAGGATAGCCATCAGGAACCACAAACTCAACCTCGCGGATTTCTCCAGCATTCATGTCCTGCAGCGCCTCATCAATCTCATCGATCAACTCGCCCACGCCAACCTTGACAACACACTCCTCCTCATCGTGAGAAGTTCTGATTCGCTTGCCATTTGCGTCGTATAGCTCCACAACCAGGTGCACACTATCCATCGGCTCGATGTCGATACGTGCATCTTCATTGAGCTCGTCAACCTTCAGATAATCCGAAAGTCGATAGTTAATCAGACGCTCCGTTCTTTCGGCTAAAATGGAATCGCTATACTCTACTTCATTCAAAGCAGCGTTACTCTTCACTCCCGCACTCCATGCTGCGTCCTCTGCTTCATTTTCAGAATCATCAGCATCCGTTACGCCAGCAGCGTCCTCGATTTCTTCATCATTTGCGGTGAGCGCCTTTAACTCGCTAAGCACGTCGCCCATGCTGAGACCTTCGATGAAGCCGTCCTGCTGAACCATCGGATAATAGTTGATGGATCCACGATACTTTGTGGCTTTCTTCTTCTTGCCCACGTAGTAGTACTCCGAAATGGACTGAAGATGTCTATCCTCGCTAACGCCCATTTCCTCAAAATAAGGAACAAAGCACATGTACGCATGCGGTGTCATGTACTGCTTATTAATCTTCTTAGAATATGGCAGGTACGCATATGGGAACCAAGTGTCAGCCGCTGAGACCGCGCAAATGTTCATTTCCGACCAACCTGTCATGTTGTAGTCGAAGTAGTCACGCTTCTTCTCTTCCTCAAACCAGCCCACGCGGAAGTAAGCTCCATTTCCATCGAACTGCACACCCGACGCAACTCCCGTCTCCTTGATTGGGAAGTAAAGCGCGGTGTCAGAGGAATAATCAACATCTGTCAGCAGCTTGTCAAATGCCTTGTCCAGCCAAGCGTACTGATAATTTGTAACAAGTCCATCGCCGAAGTAAGCAATCTGCTCACTCTCGAAGTTCATAGTCTTTCCGCCAATTGGCACCTGCTTGTAGAAGCCCTTCGTCACGGGATCGATGGTGACGAAACTCTCGATAGCGAGAAGCACAGCCAGAATGCCGCCGAAGAACACATACGACGAACGGTTCACGATGTCGACGCCCATCACCGCCACAGTGATAAATGCAAGTCCAACAGCGAAGAAAGTGTTGTATCTCTCAAGAGGAGACACATGGAAGAACAGGCCAAATGCCATGAACATCGCAAGGGCTCCGCACATTCCGCCGAAGACGAGCCAGCCCGTACCCTTCAGGTTCTTCCATTTTCTATCTATTATGATATTTTTAAATGCAACTAGGAAATATACAAATATAAGCCAAGCGAAGTTTGAGCCAAGATACTGCTTAATCTTCATATAGATATATGGCTTCTCGATACTGAGAGTTGCAGGTGCAGCACCCGATGCGCTCACCTTATCCGCCCAGTTAGCGCCCTTCAGCAGCATTGCCACAACAAAGAGTATTCCAACTGTCAGCGCAACCCAGAAGTCTGATGTATGAGTAGCAAGTCTGATTCTCTGCTTCAGTGAAACCTTGTCACGCTTCTTTCTTACCTCGTAGCAGTCATCAAACCTATCAACGTAATCATTTACGCATTCAGAGCTAGAAGGGATACCCTCCGCATCCTCGATTTCTTCCACTGTCTGCGCCGCGTTTTGAATCACAAGCTCGTGATAGCGCTTTTTATCCGCAAATGTCTTAAGTTCCTGCGCTCTGCTTAAGTTCACGAAGACGAAGCGACACACAATTCTCACGCCGTAGTAACCCAGCACGATGAGAGCTGCATTTTCCTTGGTAAAGCACATCATGACGAGCATGAAGACTTCGAGGACGTGCCACTCTCTGGCCTGAAAATACAGCGCAAAGATAAAGAATAGTACGATAAAGTAGTCAGGAGTGCAGTAAGCCGAAAGACCGAGGAAGATCGGAACATTTCCGATAACCGTCGCAGCAACTGCAGATCTTGAACGTGTGAATCTGAAGACGATTCTGAAGATTCTATATAATGCCATTACCGCAAGAACTGAGAAGAGAATCTGCCACACAGTTATGGCCAGCACGCTTCTCGAGCTGAAGAACAGCGGAATTGCGATAAAGCTTGTAAAGCCGTAGTTGAGGTGATAAGCCACCGAGAAGTTATATAGGAAGTTTGGCAGCGTAAATGTGTAGTCCTGCACCGAAGTTCCTACAGTGTAGAAATATTCACCTGCGTCCCATCTCTGAAATGTACCAATCATCGGAAGTCTAATAAGTATGCTCACGATAATGAGCATAGTGTACACAACCCAGTTCTTGGTTTTATTACGCTTCTTCTGGATAGCCTCATCCTTCTTGTGCTTCTTCTCTTTCTCCTTCTCGAGATCAAACTCCTCTTCAGCGTCCTCTGAAGTATCACCTTCGGATTCCTCACTAGCCGAGTCCTCATCAGACTCATTTGACTCATCTTCAAGAGCCGCAAGCTTCTCCATCTTCTTGAAATGATGCTTCACAAGTCCGGTACAAATGCACGCAATAAAGAGTCCCACCCATATCATCAGAGATATCAGCGGGAACGCCAAATCGCCGAGCTTCTGGTCCTTGTGCAGGTTCGAACTACCAAGAAAAGCCGCCAGGTGAAATACCACCGGGTATGCTGCAACGACCATCAGCTGCGTTACAATACTATGAAGTTTTTCATACTTATTCTTCTTCATATTTTTACAGAATGAGTCACCTTGCACGTCGGACGTAAATGCTGACTCATTTTTCTTCAAAGTTTATACGTTCTTCTTCTACGACCAGCGGTCTATTCATGATTCTCTTGTTCATGCTCATGATATATTCGCCCATGAATCCAATCGAGAACAGCTGAATCGCGCCCATAAATGACATGATTATGATCATTGGTGCCATACCAGCCTCGAAGCCGTACCAGTTAGTGAGCTTCAGCACCAGGTACACGATTCCGATCACGATACTTATAAATCCGATAAGTGCACCTAAAAAAGTGCAAAGTCTAAGTCCGATTTTTGTATATGAAGTAATTGACAGCATCGCTGCATCATACAGTGTGTAGAAATTGTTATGTGTCTTACCCGCTCTACGCTTAGGCTGCTCGTACTCAATCTCCTTGCGGGCAAATCCAAGCTCCGCAACGATTCCACGTAAGAATGGGGTCGGATCATTTAGATTTCGAAGCACCTCTATGAACTCTCTATCATACAGTCCTGATCCCGTAAAATGCTGTATCTGCTCTACGTCTGAGAACTTCTTGACGAAGCTGTAGTACATAGAGCGAAGTGCGTACATCAGTTTATTTTCCTTGCTGGCAGTCTTGATTCCGATAACAATCTTGAAGCCTTCTTCCCAAGCTTCAAGATACTTTGGAATCAGCTCCACAGGATCCTGAAAATCGCATACCATCGAGATAACGCAGTCGCCGCTTGTCTGAAGCATGCCGTGATATGGCGAGTTGAACTGTCCAAAGTTCTTCGCATTGAAGATAGCCTTCACATGCCTATTTCTAGCGCATATCTCGCGAAGCAGTGGACGTGTGTTGTCCGACGAATCGTTATCGATAAAGAGGAGCTCGTAGTCGTACTGCGGCAAGTTCTTCTCGAACATGTCCTTTATCGCATTTGACATAGGAACTACATTTTCCTCTTCATTATAGCAAGGTATTAATACACTAACTTTCTTCTTCATATCCTAATCTCCGAATTAACCAGACGGCGCAGCATATTATTACTTTACGCCCGTTCACCGGTGGTTATTTCATTTCAAATTATTTATGCTCACGAGCCCACTCGATTGTCTTCTTGATTCCTTCTTCAAATGTGGTCTCCGGCTTGTAACCTGTGTCAGCGATGAGCTCTGTCGTGTCGGCCACCAGATACATCACCTGATCAGGGTTGTAGTCGCGCTCACCGATTCCAACATCAAGGGTTGGATCAATCGCGTCACGAATAGCATATATATAATCCTTCAGAAGTCGCTTCTCACCGGAACCAACTGTGTAGGCCTTCTGATCCACGCCCTTCTCGACGATCTCGACAAATGCTTTCGCCGTATCCTCAGCGTAGATATAATCCCAAACCTGCTCTGCTGGAGTGAACTGCATTCTCTCACCGCGAAGCATCGCACGGATAGCTGACATTACCATAGTATAGTCATTGTCACCCTCACCGTAGCAACTAAGGATTCTCGCCCAGTTGAACTTCATTCCAAGATGTCTGCACTCGAGGCCTGCCAGGCGGCAAGCAGCAAGCTTTGCGATACCATATCCTGTGATAGGGTCCTTTGGAAGTTCATCCGAGAGGCTGCCGGTCACGATACCGAACTCCGCCTGTGAACCTGCGCCGATAAATGACTTGCATCCCGCTTCGTACGCAAGATGTACTGCATCAAGGGTTGCCTTTATATTTTCAGCCTGCTTGGAAGCTTCATTTCGACCAGTTCCAAATGTGTAACCCCATCCAAAATGGAAGAAGGCGTCATGTTCCCAGCCTAACTTGTCTCTCAGACTTGGCAGCTCGTAGAGATTACACTCTACCACACGCATCTTGCCAACCTCTGCTGTCCTGTCAGGTCCCAGAAGAGCTGCGGCCCCCGCCTGCTCCTCGGCCCACTCAAGATTCCTAAGTTTTTCAGACATTGGACGAACAATGGCCGTCACATTTATACCTCTCTGGAGCAGTTCCTTAGCAACATGGGAACCGATCATTCCACTCGCTCCAGTAATTATCGCATCTTTCATTTCATTCCCTTTCTAATGAATTAACGAACTGCTTCGTGTATCACTTTGCTCATGTATGCAAGCTTCTCTTCGGTCATGCCTGGATATACACCAATCCAAAATGTATTATTCATGATGTAATTTGTCACATCGAGGCTACCTGGAACTCTGTATTTGTCAGTTCCGCGAATCTGATCGAAGCATGGATGAAGTGTAAGATTTCCGCTGAACAGAAGTCTTGTCTGAACATTATGGTCTTCGATATATCTTGTTACATCATTTCTCTTAAGTCCCGACTCAGGCTTCACGCTGATGAGGAATCCGAACCATGATGGATCAGAGTTCTCAGCTGGTTCTGGTAAAATGAGTACGTCCTCGAGGTCAGAAAGTGCCTCGCGAAGATACTTCCAGTTAGCCTTTCTCTTCTCTATAAAGCTTGGGAACTTCTTCAGCTGCTCTACACCAACTGCAGCCTGCATGTCAGTCACCTTCAGGTTGTAGCCCAGGTGGCTGTAAACGTACTTATGATCATAACCCTGTGGGAGCTGGCCGAACTGGCCATCAAATCTGTGTCCACATATATTATCGTGACCAGATGGGCATACGCAGTCGCGGCCCCAGTCTCTAAGACTCTTCACGATACGATTAAGCAGCGGATCATCAGTGTAGACACATCCACCCTCGCCCATAGTCATGTGGTGTGGTGGGTAGAAGCTGCTTGTTCCGATGTCGCCCCAAGTTCCTGAGAACTTAGTCACACCGTCGATTGTATACTTTGTACCCAGCGCGTCGCAGTTATCCTCAACGAGCCAGAGATTGTACTTATCACAAAATGCTTTAACCGCCTTTAGGTCAAATGGGTTACCCAGTGTGTGCGCGATCATAACTGCCTTTGTCTTATCTGATACAGCAGCCTCAAGAAGCGCTGGATCTATGTTGTAATCAGGAAGCTTCACGTCCACAAATACTGGAACAGCACCGTACTGAAGAATAGGTGCAACTGTTGTAGGGAATCCTGCTGCAACTGTGATGACCTCGTCACCAGGAAGCACCTGTCTCTCTCCAAGAAGTGGAGATGTAAGAGTCATAAATGCAAGCAGATTTGCAGAAGAACCGCTGTTTACGAGGTTCGCAAATCTTACTCCGATCCACTCAGCGAAGTTCTTCTCGAACTCATCTGAGAATCTACCAGTTGTAAGCCAGAAGTCCAGAGTCGCATCCGTGAGAGATAGCATTTCCTTCTCATCATATACACGACTTGCGTAGGAGATTCTGTCTCCTTCTTCAAATGGCTTCTCCTGCTCAGGTTTCTTAAACTCGTTATAGTATTCAGCCACCAGGCTCTTGATTTCCTCGCGAGCCTCAGCCTCGCTATTCCATTTACCCATTTTCTACTCCTTATATATATTATTCGAAAAATTCCGCAATTTCGTTATCCATTTCCTCGGCAACCTTTTCAGGTTCCAGGATACGGCGCTGTGAGAATCTCACAACCATCTCGATGGCCTTATCGATGCCCCAAACAGGCTTCCATCCGAAGACCTGCTTGATAAGCGAGCAGTCCAGCTTCAGGAAGTTCGCCTCGTGAGGTCCGCCATCATGACGATTCTCCCAAGATACCGTGCCAAATGAGTTCGCCCCGTCACTGTTATTCCAAGCAGTGCAGAACTTAGTCACTATATCACCAGTCGTCACACAATCGGCATCATCTGGTCCCACATTGTAGAAACCAGCCTTCGACTTATCCTCATACTGCGCCTTCGCTATCGTAAGATAGATATTCAGTGGCTCCAGTACATGCTGATAAGGACGAGTTGAGTAAGGATTACGAACGATGATAACACCTTCCTTCGCCTCAGCCGCTCTCACGCAGTCAGGAATAATTCTGTCAGGTGCAAAATCGCCGCCGCCGATAACATTTCCTGCACGAGCAGTAGATACCGCAACGTCCATATCGCAGTAAAATGAATTAATATAGCTATGTGTAACAAGCTCGGAGCATGACTTCGAATTCGAGTAAGGATCGTAGCCATCCAGCGGTTCATTCTCGCGGTAGCCCCAGCACCACTCATTATTCTTGTAGACCTTGTCAGTCGTAACATTTAGAAAAGACTTGACGCTAGCCGTCTGGCGAACCGCTTCGCAAATGTTAACGGTACCCATAACATTTGTCTCATAAGTACCCACTGGATCCTTGTAAGACTCTCTAACGATTGGCTGAGCAGCCAGATGAAATACTATCTCCGGCTGTACTTCTTCGAAGACGCGCATCAGCTTCTCACGGTCGCGGATGTCGCCCACCACGTGATTAATCTTCTCAGCAATCCCCGCCTCCACAAAGAGGCTAGGATCAGTAGGTGGCTCCAGCGAATAACCAGTTACCTCAGCCCCCGCTCCAATCAGAATCTGACAGAGCCAGCTGCCCTTGAAACCAGTGTGCCCCGTAATGAGCACCTTCTTACCCTTATAAAACTCTAAATCATTCTTCGTCATTATCCTATCCTTCCAAAATGAGTCACTTCCACGTCCGACGTAACTGCTGACTCATTTTTTGTTCCAAGCCATCCATGGAGCTTCATTTTTCTCGATGAGTTCGTTCAGCTTATCCATTTCGCGCTTTGTATCCATGCACTGCCAGTAACCATCGAACTCATATGCCATCAGCTGTCCATCAGCTGCAAGTCCCTTCATTGGTCCCTGCTCGAAGACAGTCTTATCATCCTCAAGATAATCGAACACGCCCGGTTCAAGTACCATGTAACCACCATTGATTCGGGAGCTGTCCTCCTTATCCTTCTCACGGAAGCTTGTGATCACACCGTCATTTGTGATATCCAGGATTCCAAATCTCTGGCTAATCTTTACCGCTGTGATAGTCGCAAGTCTGCCGTGGCTCTTGTGGAACTCCAACAGTCTCTGCAGGTTAATATCACAGACACCATCACCGTATGTCAGCATAAATGTCTCGTCACCCACATACTCCTGAACCCTCTTCAGACGTCCGCCAGTCATTGTATTTAGACCAGTGTCAACTATGGTAACCTTCCAAGGCTCGGCAACATTGTTGTGCACTGTCATCTTGTTCTCGCTTGTAAAGTCAAATGTGATATCCGAGTTGTGCAGATAATAATTTGCGAACCACTCCTTGATCACATGCTGCTTGTATCCAGCACAGATAATGAACTCGTTGAACCCATAAAATGAGTACTCCTTCATAATGTGCCACAGAATAGGCTTACCACCAATCTCGATCATTGGCTTTGGCTTAAGATGACTCTCTTCGCTAATTCGTGTGCCGTAACCACCGGCAAGCATTACAACCTTCATTCAGATCCTCCTGTATCACTCTAGATAACATTTCTCTAGATAACATTTCTCTAGAACACTAATTCTAGATTCTCTTAATTCTGTCAATTGCCTCTACAGTATTCTCGTAGCTTCCAAATGCAGTCAGTCTGAAGTGTCCCTCTCCGCTTGGTCCGAAACCGCTTCCAGGAGTGCCGACAACATTTGCCTCCTTAAGCAGGTAGTCGAAGAAGTCCCAGCTACTCATTCCGTCTGGAGTCTTAAGCCAGATATATGGTGCATTTACACCACCAGAAACTGTGTATCCAGCCGACTTCAGTCCCTCTAAAATGTATCTCGCATTCTTCATATAATAAGCAATCTGTTCCTGAGTCTCGCGCTGTCCCTCGTCAGAGAAAACCGCCTCGCCCGCACGCTGTATGATATATGGCGCGCCGTTGAACTTAGTACCGTGGCGTCTTGCCCACAGGCTGTGAAGCATGTTGCCCTCAGCATCCTTGATGTCCTTAGGAATTACAGTGTATCCAAGACGAGTTCCTGTGAAGCCCGCATTCTTTGAAAATGAACGGATTTCGATAGCGCATCCGCGAGCGCCCTCACACTCGTAGATACTATGAGGCACGTCAGCCTCTGATATATAAGCTTCGTACGCTGCATCGTAAATGATGACTGCGCCGACTTTGTTTGCATAATCAACCCATTTCTGAAGCTCACTCTTAGTGATAGTTGCACCAGTTGGATTGTTAGGGAAGCAAAGGTAGATTACATCTGGAACTACTTTCTCACCATTTGCACACAGGATTCCATCATCGCCCGGAATCTCAGGTGTGTAGCCATTCTCAGCTGTACAAGGCATGTAGCAAACATCGCTCCAAAGACCAGTTACTTTGTCGTAGCTACCCGTTCTGCCTGCCATAACATTTGTATCAACATATACAGGATATACAGGATCGCACACAGCAATCTTCACGTCTCTCGCGAAAATCTCCTGAATATTTCCTGAATCAGACTTTGCGCCGTCGCTGACAAAAACCTCGTCCGCATGAACCTCAGCGCCAAGTGGCTTAAATGCTTTCTCTACGATAGTCTCTCTAAGAAACTGATATCCGAGATCAGGCGCATAACCCCTAAATGTATCTGCCGACGCCATCTCATCAACCGCCTTATGCAGTGCATTTATAACAGTTGGGCAAAGTGGCTGTGTTACGTCGCCGATACCCAGACGAATAATCTTCTTGTCAGGATTCTCCTCTGCAAATGCAGCTACCTTCTTTGCGATTGTCGAGAAGAGGTAACTTCCCGGCAGCTTCAAATAATCTTCATTTACCTTAATCATAACTACTTCCTCTTACTACTACTGAATACTTAGTATTCATTTACTACTTTCGAATACTAGCTTAGTATTCTTTTAATACCTTCGAATACATTTTCTGCATTCTATATATCAAGTACCTTCTAGTACTCTCCTTCAAATACTGTGGTCGCAGGACCTGTCATAAATACACTGTTCTCCTCACGGTCCCAGCGAATCTTCAGATCACCGCCAAGAAGCGACACCATCACCTCATCATCAGTCTTGCCATTTATCATGCAGGCAACCGCAGTCGCACATGCACCAGTTCCACAGGCCATCGTCTCGCCCGAGCCGCGCTCCCACACGCGCATCTTAACGTGAGTCTTATCAATCACCTGAACAAACTCAGTATTAACACTCTCAGGGAATATGCTATGCTTCTCGAAAAGCGGACCAACGATTTCTATAGGGAAATGCTCCGTATCATCTACGAATACAACGCAATGTGGATTTCCCATGGAGATACAAGTTCCATAGTAAAATGTCTGCTCCACCGATAGCTTTGCAGCCTTACTACTCTCTGTCGTAGAATCCATGATTGATATTCCCATATTTGAGACAACCTTCTGCTTCTCATCCAGATAAGGATTCTTCACCGGATTAACATCTATAAGGCTTCCCAGCTTGGATGGAGAATAGCCCTCCACAAGCTTCACAGGTATATCTGCCGGTTCAAAGATTGGCGCGCCCATATTAACTGTGGCTGCATATACAACCTTTCCATTATTGGATACGCCCTGATATCCCTCGACCTCCTCAACTCTCTTCGTAAAGAGATTCAAAGTCTTGATACCCGACAGAGTCTCGATAGTAATGATCTTCTTGTCCGTAAGTCCATGATCATACACGTACTTACCAACACATCTGATACCATTTCCGCACATCTTTCCGCGGGAACCATCGAGATTGTACATATCCATCATAAAATCCGCCTTTTCACTGGCGCGTATCAAAATAAGCCCATCCGAGCCTATTCCGAAATGTCGGTCACTAACACGAACCGCCAGTTCAGACGGATTATCTATTCGCTCTTCTATAGCATTTACATATACATAATCATTTCCGATGCCATGCATTTTTGTAAATTTCATGATTAGATTTCCTTTCATTTTTCCCGCACTTTTCGTGCATCGGGACGCAAAAAATCAACCTACATAATACCACAAAAAGTAACCTATGAAAACCCTTTATTCTAGCAAAATGAGGATGTCGGAGCTAATTTGCTCTAACATCCCCATTCCATAATCATTATATATTCTTTTTTAATGCAATACCCCTGAAATTACTTAGTAACATAAGCCGCTTTATCAGCCAGCCAACGTCTACCATTGGTTGTGTCACCAGCTTCAAGAGTTTCACCATTTCCGATATACATCGCTACGTGGCCGATTCCTGTACCACAGTCGTTTTCAACATCGCCGCTGTAGTAGAACAGCATATCTCCCGGCTGAACCTCAGACATCCAGACCTCATTTGCCGCAAATGTAGCAAACTGTGCGCCTGCATTATGCGGAAGGCTGTATCCCTCACTCTGATATGACAGCATCACGAATCCTGAACAATCTGTTCCAGCCATAGTGCCGCCGCCATAAACATATGGGAAGCCCAGTGAAGCAGCCGCATACTGTATTACTTTATTCTTAGATTCCGAAGGAGCGCCACCCATTGGAGGAACATTATAACATCTAACTCCGCCTGAGTATGCATATCCCTGACTATCAAAGCTTATATATTCATTATCGATTATTTCTGTAGTACTAGTAGCATGCCAGGAATCATCCGATGACCAAAGCTTATAACCATAGCCATCCCACTCCCAGTAAGCACTGTCGCCAGTCCAAGCACCCGAATGATCAACGTAGTAGCCGTCAATCCACTGTCCGGTTGGCTCGCCATTTGGCTTCTCAGCCTTTTCCTGCAGACTTCCATCGAAGTTGAAGTAATAATACTGGCCGTCAATCTCTTTCCAAGTCGACCTTATCATATATCCATCTTCGCCAAAGTAATACCAGGTTCCATCTACGCTAAGCCACTGATCTGTTGGATACCAGCCCTTATTATTCTCAAACCACCAGCCCCAGTCGCCCTTATACCAGTCGCCGGTAGTCTCATCATCTCTCGCGCCGTCAGTTCCAAGATACCAACCATCTACGTAGCAATTCTTGCTGACTCCCTTATCCTCAGGAGACTTTCCGAGATGATACCATTTATCATCAAATTGCTGCCAACCTGTAAGCATGGTACCGTCTTCATCGAAAATGTAATCTCCACCTTCAATGTTTACGCGCCCGGTCGCAACTTTCAGCTCCTCATCTACATAGTAGTACTTCGAATTAACATACACGAAGCCTGTCTCGTTAGCCAGTTCTTCAGCATTTGCGTCATCGACGCCCTGCTCATCAGCTGCCAAAGCCGCATCCGAATCAAATGAACCAAGATAATAAAGTGTTGTACCAATAGTCTGGAAGCCTTCCATCAAGATGCCGTTAGTATCGAAGAAATACTTTCTACCATCTATAGTATTCCAGCCTCTTACAGGAGAATTATCCTTATAATATGCATATCCTTCATACGCCTGGTTATAAACCCAGCCAGATAATTCCTTCTTATCGCTCGCACTCTCGTCCGATATTCCATCTGCATTTTTGTCTTTACTATCCGCGTCAGATTTCTCCGCATCCGTCGCAGTCGCCTTCTCAGCACTCACCACTAGCTGAGAAGGTGTTATGCCGCTGATCTGTGCCGCCTCTGCCGGAAGAGTATTCATACCCATGCCCAGAGCCGCCGTTCCAAATGCGGTCATAATCGCAAGTCTCTTAAATCTCACCATTCAGTAATTAACCCCTTTTTTTCTTCATTTCCAAGTAACGCCAAATATCTTCTCAAATATTCATTTTATAGAAGATATTATAACATATTTCATACTCTACTATAAAGACGCATCTAAAATGTATCAAAAAAAATCAGTATATATTTCAATAAAAGTATCAAAATATATTTCAAAATTACTGTACCAAAAAATTGTATCAGAAAAGTTTCAAACAGGAAAACAACAAAAAACAGGAAGCCCACATTTGGACTTCCTGTAAATGATTCATTTATAATCGATATCAGAATTACTCGATTACGTATGGAATAAGTGCTACCTGTCTAGCTCTCTTGATAGCTGTAGTAAGCTCTCTCTGATGCTTAGCGCAAGTACCAGTAATACGACGAGGAAGGATCTTTCCTCTCTCGGAAATGTACTTTCTAAGCAGATTAGCATCTTTGTAATCAATCTTCTGATTCTCATCTGAGCAGAATACGCAGACCTTTCTTCTTCTGTGCATAGGTCTTCTTCTCATTGGCGCTACTCCGCCATCTTTATTACCGTATGGCATTACATTTACCTCCAATTAAACTATTTCTTAAATGGGAGATCGTCCTTTGTTCCGTCAGGAATGTTCATAAAGCCTTCAGCACTAGCGTCGCTAGTTGCAGGAGCAGACTGTGGCTGATATCCTCCCTGTGATTCGGAGTCCTGAGCTCTCTTGCTCTCAGCGAATTCCTGATCCTCTACAACTACGTCTGTAGTATAAACCTTCTGGCCTTCTTTGTTAGTGTAAGAGCCTGTCTGAATACGTCCTGATACGACAACCTTTGTGCCCTGATGCAGGTACTTCTCAGCAAACTCACCACTCCTGCCGAATGCTACGCAAGAGATAAAGTCAGCATTCTGCTGATCATCTCCGCCTTGTCTATTAAATCTTCTGTCAACAGCAAGTGTATATCTTGCTATGCAAAGCTGATCTCCGCTTTGTCCATTTGAATATCTAACGTCGGGATCTCTAGTGAGACGTCCCATAAGAATAACCTTATTCATATAACCCTCCTGATCAAATGATCTAATTAAGCGTCCTGCTTAACTATGAGGAATCTGAGGACGTTATCGTAGATACGCAGATGTCTCTCGATGAATGCAGGAGCGTCTTCTGGGCCTTCAAAATGAATGAAGTAATAATATCCCTCAAGCATATCCTGAATCTCGTATGCGAGTCTCTGCTTACCCTTCTCATCGATGTCAGTGATTGTGCTGCCAGACTTTGTTACACGATTCTTTACTCTCTCAAGTGTAGCAGTTCTAACGTCATCATCAACCTTTGAGCTAAGTACTAACGCAATCTCATACTTGTTCATATTTTGCACCTCCTTATGGTCTTTTCCGGTTTCCACCCATGTCAGTCTCAAGTGCGGATGGAAACAAGGATTCTTACATCACAGAGTCTTAATGTAACATAATCCCCCACCAAATGCAAGCACTAATTTAAATGAGTCACCTTGCACGTCCGACGTAGAGGTGACTCATTTTTGAGTCACTTCTACGTCGGACGTAAAAAGTGACTCATTTTTCGTCCACTACCTGGAAGATGACGAACTTCAGGTAGTAGCTCTCGTCCGCCGCCCAAAGTATTGGATGATCAGGCGCCTGTGTCCTGAACTCCACCTGACGCAGCCTCTTATGCACCGCTTTGGCCGCCTCTTTAATTGTCTTCGTAAAGAGTTCCTGTGTCATAAAATGTGAGCAGGAGCATGTCGCAAGATAACCTCCGTCCTTCACAAGCTTCAGACCCTTCATATTTATCTCTCTATATCCCTTGACCGCCTTTTTCGTCGCCTCTCGTGACTTGGTAAATGCAGGTGGATCGAGGATCACAACGTCAAACTTTTCACCCTCTTCCACAAGTCGAGGAAGCTCATCGAACACATTTGCAGCCTTGAACTTCACTTTGTCGTCCAAATGATTTAGCACAGCATTTGCCCTTGCCTGCTCAACCGCAAACTCAGATATATCAAGTCCAAGTACGCTGCTAGCTCCGCCGAATCCCGCATTTAACGCAAATGTACCCATATGCGTAAAGCAGTCTAAGACCTTCTTGCCGCGGCATATCCTCTGCATCGCCAGTCTATTGTACTTCTGATCAAGGAAAAATCCAGTCTTCTGGCCATTTACAACATCAACCATGTAGTGAATGCCATTTTCGACAATCTCAACATTAGTATCAAACTCGTCTCCAATAAATCCCTTATGCTGAGGAAGCCCTTCTTTCTTGCGTTCCCTAGAGTCGCTTCGCTCGTATACGCCTCGTATAGAAATGTTATCTTCCGCCAAAACTTCCTTAAGCTGCTGAACAATTTCTTCCTTATATATATCAATTCCGAGCGCAAGAGATTCCACTACGAGAACATCCTCGTACTTATCTATGGTAATACCAGGCAGAAAGTCCGCCTCACCGAAAATGAGTCTGCAAGAACTAAGATCATTAGGAGCAAGCACAGTCTTTCTGTACTCCCACGCAGCCTTCACCCTATCACGGAAAAGCTTTGCATCAATAGTAGTTTCAGGATTCCTGCTAAGCATTCTCACACGAATCTTAGAATTATCATTTATATAACCAACTCCCATAGGGTAATCATCAAAATCGACAAGGCTAACAATATCGCCATTTTCATACGAACCATTAATCACATCAATCTCATTATCAAATACCCACGCTCCACCAGCCTTAAGGTATCTGCCTTCACCCTTACGAAGTTTTACAACTGCTCTATCTTCCATACAACGTCTCCAATATAAAAATATTACATAGAATACTATAATAAGATATAACATTCAACAAAACAAAGCAAAATGTAATGCAAAGAATAAAAAAAAGATAAACCAATCAAGGTTTATCTTTAAAGTGCCCAGAGCCGGAATCGAACCAGCGACACGAGGATTTTCAGTCCTCTGCTCTACCAACTGAGCTATCTGGGCGTTTAAATCTATCAAAAAGTATTACGTTTCAATGGTACAAGTAGCGGGGATAGGATTTGAACCTATGACCTTCGGGTTATGAGCCCGACGAGCTTCCAGACTGCTCCACCCCGCGATATTAAATTAAAAATGGAAGGTGGTGGATTCGAACCACCGAAAGCGTCGCTAACAGATTTACAGTCTGCCCCCTTTGGCCACTCGGGAAACCTTCCATAAAAGAAAAGCCGATATTCGGACTCGAACCGAAAACCTGCTGATTACAAATCAGCTGCTCTGCCAATTGAGCCATATCGGCATATTCTTATGGGGCCTACAGGGCTCGAACCTGTGACCCTCTGCTTGTAAGGCAGATGCTCTCCCAGCTGAGCTAAGACCCCAAATATTTAATTATCGACCCAAACGGGACTCGAACCCGTGACCTCCGCCGTGACAGGGCGGCGCTCTAACCAACTGAGCCACTGGGCCATTACACATTTAACAGTGCAAGGTACATTGTACCTTCAAAACTTCATACAGTCAATAACTTTTTTCAAGACCATTACGTATCTTCCTAAAATCTAGGAAAAGCTCACGACCTATTAGTACTCCTCAGCTTAACATGTTACCATGCTTACACCCAGAGCCTATCAACCTCGTAGTCTTCGAGGGGTCTTAAGAGATA
>Ga0129310_1000227_pt1 | contig 76756 bp, 71 predicted proteins | sample Go1ome_2_FD_94433 | JGI IMG/M metagenome (GOLD analysis project Ga0129310, IMG submission 94433) | Western lowland gorrila individual fecal microbial communities from Wisconsin, USA - Go1022A metagenome | ecosystem: Host-associated > Mammals > Digestive system > Large intestine > Fecal | place...
AAGTCTGCTTAAGGCAGATACTTCAAGAAAACTTGATAAAGTGTTGGTAAATGAGATAGTTGATTCTATTTACCTGTATGAGGATGAGCGTGTTGTCATCAATCTGAAAATCAAAGGAGGGATAGCTTATGCAGTATGATAAGTATGTAGTTGGTTATGAACGTCTCTCCAAGGATGATCCGGATAGTGAAGAGAGTAGCAGTATCCTTTATCAGAAGATGATTATTTCGGATTTTGTGAAAAACCATTCGGAACTGGCAGGTTATGATTTCATTGAACTGTCAGACGATGGTTATTCCGGGACAAATCTTGAACGCCCGGGAATACAGGAGGTGCTTCGCCTCGTTAAGGAAAACAAGGTATATTGTATTGTTGTAAAAGACCTTTCCAGATTTTCGAGAGATTATATTGATATCCAGAGACACTTGGAAAGAATATTTCCGGCACTTGATGTCAGATTTATTGCAATGGCGGAAAACTTTGACAGCGATGATTATATCGGAAAGCCTTTAGAGATGGCGATGAAGTTTAAAAGTATTCTTGCCGATTACTACTGTAAGGATACCTCGGATAAGATTATTAATCAGCTTACTGCCAAGAAGTCTCAGGGAAAGTTTATTGCAGGAAGTACACCTTTTGGTTATAGTAAATCAAAAGAGGATAAGTATAAGCTTGTAATAGAGCCAAAAGAGTCTGAAGTGGTTAAGCGAATATTTGCTATGGCTTTACGGGGAATGACCGTAAATCAGATTGCCAGACGCTTAAATGAGGATTGTGTTCCGACGCCTCGTGAATTTGAGAAGATGAAGCGTAACATCAATCGGGAAGCACCGGGAGGCACTGCATTTTGGTATGGCAGAAGTGTTCATTCGATTTTGACAAACGAAGCATATATCGGTACAATGACTTATAACAAGTACAGGCAGCGTGCCGTAGGCAGTAAACGTAAGGTTTTGCTTCCATCCTCTGAATGGGAAAGGATTTATCATAATCACGAACCAATCATAAGTAAAGAGGATTTTGAAGGGGTTCAGAAACGTTACACAAACAATACAAAAACCATCCAGAGGGGAAGCCGGGATAAGAATAAGGAAAGCTATCCTTTGCTTGGTAAATTGTTTTGTGGAGGTTGCAAGAGAGCTTTGAGCAGGAGAAGATTCCTTCCTGATGATATGTCTTTACGATGCAATACCCTCAGCGTGACGGATCAGTTTGACTGTTATAAAGGTGATGCCACTATGAAAGAAATTGAAGAAGTGGTTTTGTATCAGATAAGAAAGCATATCAGGGAAATACTTTCGGTAGATTTACTTGCCGGGCAGGAACTGATGGAATTATCCGACCAGATAAACCGGAGCGAAGATGAAATATCCGAAGCGAAGGAAAGGCTGGAGTCATGTGATGACAGATTGCAGGAACTTTTTGTTCAGAAGCATAGAGATTTGGTAACTATGGTACAGTTTGTTGAAAGCAAGACTCTTTTAGATGTTGAGCGAAAATCGATTCTTACTGTTATCCGTGATAAGGAGAATGAAATTTTTGAACTGAGAAGAGCAATCCATGATGCCCGGAAGAAGGAACAGGAAATTGCCGTATACGGCAATCTGGACACCTTATCGCCGGCATTGGCTGAAAGCCTGATAGAGAGGATTTATCTGTATGATGGGATGAAGATGAATATTGTTTGGAAAAACAGTTGACATTACTATCACATCAACAGAAAATCTTATATGACATCAGACTGACATGAGCATTAAACGAAATTCGGTATTAGGTGTCAACATGATTGCAAAAAAAGTTTGAGAATTTTTTAAAAAAGTGCTTGACATTAATAGGTATTGTTCGCCGTATTGATGATCTGGGGCGGGTAGTGGTTCCGAAAGAAATCCGGAGAACCTTAAGAATCCGGGAAGGCGACCCGTTGGAGATATTTACGGATAAGGATGGTGAGATCATCCTTAAGAAATATTCTCCGATCGGTGAACTGGGAGCATTCGCCCAGCAGTATGTTGAGGCAGCGGCGCAGATTATCGGACACGCTATCTGTGTCTCTGACCGGGATCAGATCATTGCAGTGGCAGGAGCACCTAAGAAGGATTTTATAGGAAAGGTACTTCATAAAGAATTAGAAGAGGCTATTAATGACAGGGAAGCGATTCTGGCACGGAAAGGCGAGAAAAAATATATCCGGATTTTATCAAATAGTGACGAAGAATATTATGGCGAGATCGTGCAGACAATTCTGTGCGAAGGAGATGCCATCGGAGCTGTAATCATTTTAAGCAGGACGGAATCGGAAACCTTAGGGGAAGCAGAGCAAAAAGCAGCCGTGATTGCTGCTAATTTTCTGGGAAAGCAGATGGAAGGCTGATAAAAAACGTAAAAAAACCGGGGAGAAGCCGGGAAATTTATAGCTTTTCCTTGACAAACATGGAGTATAATTGTATAAATGTATTTAGGCGTTGCCTTATAAAAGGCTAGCAAGACTGACACTTGACACAGAAGTGTAGTAGATTATTATTTATTGTAGAGGAGGATTTTTTCGATGAACAAGACAGAATTAGTCGCAGCTATCGTTGAAAAGACAGAATTATCTAAGAAGGATGCAGAGAAGGCAGTTAAGGCTTTCACAGAGGTTGTAGCAGATGAATTAAAGAAGGGTGAGAAGATCCAGTTAGTTGGATTCGGTACCTTCGAGGTAGCTGACAGACCTGCACGTGAAGGCAGAAATCCTAAGACAGGTGAGACCATGACTATTGCAGCTAGCAAGACTCCTAAGTTCAAGGCTGGTAAGGCATTAAAGGATATGGTAAACGCATAATTTCAAGGATTTGAAATCAAGTTTTTGAGAAGACCACCTATGGGTGGTCTTTTCTCATTTACGCGAGCAACGAGCCAAAGCCCATGCTTGCATGAGGCCTTGGCGACTGCCGCGATAACCGGCGAAGCGGGCTTCGTCCGGTCTGTGAGCAACGAGCCAAAGCCCATGCTTGCATGGGACCTTGGCGACTGCCGCGATAACCGGCGAAGCGGGCTTCGTCCGGTCTGTGAGCAATGAATCAAAGTAAGGAAAGGGCAGATATGAGATTAGATAAATATTTAAAAGTATCCAGATTAATTAAAAGAAGAACCGTTGCCAATGATGCCTGTGATGCAGGGCGTGTAATCGTAAATGACAAGGTTGTAAAGGCTTCTTATGATGTAAAGGTTGGAGATGTGATAGTGATCCAGTTCGGAAATAAATCCGTGAAGGTAGAAGTGACACAGGTGGCAGAAACTGTAAAGAAGGAAGAAGCAAAAGAAATGTTCCGGTATCTGTAAGCATAAACGAGAACTCCTTTTCATATATTGCAATGGGAAGGGGGGAGTTCTATGGAGGAACGTGTCAGTGGAAGACCGCAGAAGGTAAGCTTGTTGAACCGGAGTGTGGGAACAATAACCGGAGTTCAGGAAGTTCAGGGGTTTAATGAAACAGAAATCAGTCTGGACACAGATCTGGGGCAGCTTGTGATCAGGGGCACAGGATTGCATGTGACCAGCCTGAACCTGGAAAAGGGCGAAGTGGAAATTGATGGAATGATCGACGCCCTGAATTATGCCAATAAGAAGGAAGCAGCATCAGCCGGAGGTTTATTTGGCAGGCTGTTCCGATAATATATGCCAGTAGAGATACAACAGGAACTACAGGCTTTTCTGATCAGTGCCTTTTGGGGAATGCTGTTGGTAGTATATTATGATTTTTTCCGGATACTTCGGATATTGAAGAAACATGCAGTCTGGATGGTAGCAGTTGAAGATCTTCTATATGGGCTGGCATGCGGATGCGTGATTCTGGCATTTACATACCGATATATGCAGGGACAGGTCCGGATCTATATATTGTTGGGAATGGCTTGCGGAGCCGGTTTATATAACTGGGGAATCAGCCCGTATCTGTGTGGTGCTATCCGGATTCTTTGTAGAAAAGTCAAAATAGCATTGAAAAAGATATCGAAACGAAGTACAATAAAGGATAAGAATCCGGATGCAAAGGAAGGTAAGAATGAGTAGAAAAAATACGGTAAAGCACAACTATCGTAAAGGTGTATTTGTGATTTCAATCGTCCTACTGATTTTATGCGCCGCTCTTTTTGTTAAATATCATTCCTTAAGTAAACAGGCACAGGCGAATGAAGAAGAGATTGCATTATTGGAAGACAAAAAGCAGGATGAGGAGAATCGGACACAGCAGCTTCAGAAACAGGAGGCATATCAGCAGACAGATGATTTTGTCGAAGAAACTGCCCGCAAGCTGTTAAACCTGGTAAAACCGGGAGATACGACAATTAAACCGAATGAGAAATAAGCCATTGCAAAGGTAGTGTGCAGTGGCTTTTTTACTAGGCGAAAAGAAAGGAATACGGGCATTAAATATGATTCAAATTAAAGATGTTACAAAAGTATATAAGCTGAATCGCAGACAGATGGAAGAACAAAAGACAAAATCGAACAAAAAAGTAGCGGTCAGCCATGTGTCCCTGCAGGCCCAGAATGGTGAAATTTTCGGGATTCTGGGACCGAATGGTGCAGGGAAGACAACACTGCTCCGATGCATCTCTACCTTACTGAATCCAACGGAGGGGACGATTTCGGTTGATGACTGGGATACGGTAAAGGATGGGGAAGAAGTGCGGAGAATAACGGCATTTCTGACGAATGAGGTAAAGCTGGATCCGCATTTCAGCCCGAAATATTTATTCCGCTTTTTTGGCAGGCTGCGTGGAATGACAGATGAACAGATTGAAGCGAGACGCGGGGAATTGTTTGAATATTTTGGAATTACGGAGTTTGAAAATAAAAGGATTGAAGAATTATCTACCGGTATGAAACAGAAAGCATCAATCGCAGTCAGTCTGGTTCATGACCCACAGATCATTATTTTTGACGAACCGACCAATGGTCTGGATATTATTACCGCACGGGCAGTGACTGATTATCTGAAACTGCTGCGGGATCAGGGAAAGCTGGTCATTATATCAACGCATATCATGTCAGAAGCACAGAAACTATGTGATCGTATGGCAATGATCATTCACGGCTCCTGTGTATTTCAGGGAACACTGCAGGAAGCACTGGAGGAGAACCGGGCAGAGGATCTGGAAGATGCATTTTTTGAAATCTATCGCCGGGTGATGGAGGTAGAAGCATGAGAGCAATCGGAATCGTATTCAGGAAAGAACTATATCGTGTATTTTCAGATAAAAAAATGATTTTTGGACTATTTATACTTCCGGCTCTGTTGGTAGTGGGTATGTATGGCCTGATCGGTATTCTGGCAGTATCCATGATGAACGATCAGCAGGCACACGAGGCTACGGTCATTGTCAGACATGCACCGGAAAGCTTTCAGACATATCTGGCAGCATATCTGCAGTCGGATGATGCACATAGCTTTTATGAAATAAATGGTACCCGGTATCAGATCACATGGCAGGACGATGCGGAGGCTGATCTGGATGAGCAGACTGCGCTGGCTAAGGAGACTGAAGCAATGAATAATGCCAAGGATCAGATTTATACGGGCGATCTGGATCTGTTGATCGTATTTCCGGAATCGTTTGAACAGACCGTGGGTGATTATACGGTCGGAGATTCGGTGCCGGATGTGCAGACCTTCTATAATCCATCTGAGGATTATTCCGATAACGCAAGAGGTGATTTTTTAAACGGAATCATGGAACCCTATCGCAATCGATTGCTGGAACAGAGGCTGGGATCATTGGATCAGATTAAGATATTTACGGTAGATGAGACGAATGACCATTCCGTGATCCAGAATGATAACCGGGCGCAGGGAAAGACATTGGGCTATGCGATTCCTTATATGATCACGGTGCTTTTGTTCGCAGGCGCTATGAATCTCGGAGCGGATAGCTTTGCCGGAGAAAAGGAACGCGGTACTATTGCAGCGATGCTGGTGACACCGGTGAAGCGGAGTTATATTGTATATGGTAAATTATTTGCCCTGATGGTGTTATCCGGACTCTCTGCACTGGTCTACGGTGGTGCTATGATCTTTGCTATGCCGATGGTATACCGGACGCTGGGAGCAATGACCGGGCAGGAGCTTCGGTTTACACCGGGACAGATGGCAATGCTTCTGGGTCTGATCGTAACCCTTGTATTCTTATATGTGGCACTGATCGCAGTCTGTGCGACGATGGCGAAGAATATGAAAGAGGGAAGCACTTATATCATGCCTGCATATATGGTTGTTATGGTAATCGGAATTTTATCCATGTTCCAGGGAGAAAAAGTGACGACTCTGCAATATCTGATTCCGTTATATGGACCAACGATAGCTCTGAAAAATATATTTACCTGTGATATCACAGGTATGGGATTTGTGATGGCAATATTGTCGAATCTGATCGTTGGTATTTCCTGTGCATTGCTGACAGCCCGGATGTTCCGGAGTGAGAAGATTATGTTTGATGCGTAAATAGCTCATTCTGTGGAGAATATTATAGAATCCTTCTGCCATGAAGCGACAGAAATAGAAAGCTTCACATCTTATAATAAGTGTTATGTGATAAAAAACGTCTGAAAATATCATAGAACACTGAGATATGGGTGGGGGTAGAAGGATGAAATGGAAAATAAAACAGGAAAGCAAAAGCAGAGTACAGGAAGAAATCGGTCTTTATTTGCTTGGATTTCTGGCGGCACGTTCAGAAATCGCAGGACTGCATCCGTTTGCGGCAGCGGTATTTGCCGGAAGTTATCTGGCCGGACTTGGCTCCTGGGGACTTCTGGCTGCGTTGATCCTGGGGATTGCTTCAACCGGAGAGATTGGCTATTGCATAAAGTATGCAGGCATTTTTATTGGAATGATTCTGATCATCAGCTGTATATCCGGTAAGAATCGGACAAAGAATCCGATTCTGGTGGCAGGGATTGTCGGCAGTATGACGCTGGGTATTGGTATTCTTTGGCTATTGACACCTTGGGGGAGCGGACAGGCTGTATACCTTCCGATTATGGAAGGAGTCGCGGCGGCCGGATTTTCTGTAATTCTGGAACAGGCATTCCAGGTGCTGCATAATCATGAAGATATCATGAGGAGTGAGAATCTGCTCAGTACTCTGACGTTATTGGCAGTTGTGCTCTGGGGGATTCCGTTGCAGGTTTTGCAGTATTTCACTCTGCTTCAGGGAGTGATCTATTATCTGATTCTATATATGGCATATCGGTTTGGCGTAGCATATGGTGCCAGTGTCGGGACGGTCTGTGGTGTGATATTGGCAATCCGTACCCACCGGGTGGAATGGGTGGCAATCTGTGTGATCCTGAGTATGGCTGCCGGATTTCTGGGAGAATTCGGGAAAACGCTGGAAACCGTCGGCTTTCTGGCAATGCTTGGGTTTCTGGGATTTTTTTACTATCCGGAACTCCTGGCAGCAGAGGCACTACGGGGATTGCTGACAGCCGGGATTTTGTTTGTCTGCACACCCAAAACCTATATGACGAAGCGACCGGTGTCCGGCGACCGTAATGATCGGGAAACAGTTCAGTGGGAACGGCAGGCGGTGATCAGGAAACATATCCGGGATATTGCTGCAGTATTTAATAAATTGAGCCGGACATTTTGTCAGCCGGCATATATGCTGCAGGAAAATGGACAGGCGGCCGGATATGCGACACCGGTATTTGCCAGACAGATGGGAGAAATCGGAGCCAGTCTTTCACAATTGTCAACCACCATGGAAGAACCTGCGGTATGCAATGGTAAAAATCAGGCACTATTAGTGCAACAGCTGGAGCGACAGAATATCCGGGTACGTCAGGTGACACAGGTACAGGGGATTTACGGAAGAACGGAGATTTATCTTCTGGCAAGGACCCTGCATGGAAGAGTTGTGACGACGAAAGAAATAGCAGAACTGATCAGCCATTGTATGGATGCGCCATACCGGCCGGTCTCATCCAGTCGTATGATCCTGAACCGGGAATATCATGTGGTACAGTTTGAGGAAGATGTTCGTTACCGGTATCTGACCGGTGTGAAACGGATAGCGAAAGACGGACAGGTGGTGTCCGGTGATAACTTTTCGCAGATGGAACTGAAGAACGGTCAGCTTCTTATGCTGCTGGCAGACGGCATGGGAAGCGGTGTAGAGGCTTCCCGGCAAAGCGAGCAGCTGGTAGATCTGCTGGAAGAGATGCTGGAAGCCGGATTCCGGAAAGAGTCGGCAATCGAGCTGTTGAATGAGCTGATTGCAGTTCAGGGACAGGGTGAGCAATTCGCTACTATGGATATGTGTATGCTGGATCTGTATTCCGGGGTCGGTGAGTTCCTGAAGATGGGAGCATCCGCCACATTTATTAAACGTGGAGACTGGATGGAGACCATACAGTCTACGACATTACCGGTGGGAGTGCGGGAGCAAACAGAGATTGACGCGATACGAAAGAAGTTTTACCATGGAGATATGGTCATTATGGTCAGCGATGGTGTGCTGGATGCAATCTTATTTGAGAATAAAGAGGAATGTCTGAAAGAGCTGATTTTAGAAACAGATACAACAAATCCGCAGGAGATGGCGGAAGAATTATTAGAAAAGATACAGGCAATGAGTAAAAATCAGATGCGGGATGATGCCAGTATTCTGGTGCTTGGCATCTGGAGGAAATAAGGGACAGGAATATGCGGGAAGAAAATTTACTTGCGAAGGTACGGGAGACAATGACACAGTTTCAGATGCTTAATGCAGGAGATACAGTGGTTATAGGTGTATCCGGCGGGCCGGATTCTATATGTCTGCTGGATGTATTGGACCGGTTAACGGAGGAATTCGCCATTCGGTTGCAGGCAGTACACGTAAATCATATGCTCCGCCGGGAAGCACAGGAAGAAGAACAATATGTGGAAGAATTCTGCAGGCAGAGGGAGATTCCATGCAGGATTTTTCATAAAAATATAAAGGCATATGCAGCGGAGAAAGGCTGGTCGATCGAAGAAGCCGGCAGAAACTATCGTTATGCATGTTTTGAGCAGGTATTGAAGCAGATAGAAGGCAACGGGCGGATTGCAGTCGCACATCATCAGAATGACTGCGCGGAAACCATGTTGTTTCATATCATACGGGGAACCGGAATGAAGGGAATGGCAGGAATACCGGCGGTCCGGGGGAGCGTTATCCGCCCGCTGATCCGGGTAAGCAGGCAGGAGATCCTTCAATATCTGGAGGAATACAGTCTGCGGTATTATATAGATGCATCCAATGCGTCTGATGATTACTCGAGAAACCGTATCCGGAATCAGGTGCTTCCGATATTGGAGACAGTGAATACACAAGCTGTTATGCATATAGCGAATGCAACCGAAGCGGCAGAAGAATATTGGAGATACGTAGAAGCGGAGGCGGAGAAAGCGGAACCAGATTGCGTGAGAAACCTGGAGGATGGAGTACTGTTGTTGGAACAATCATTCCGGGCGCATGCGGTTCTTTTACAGAAGCATCTGATCTATAGAGCCATGTATCGTGTAAGCGGAACAGCAAAGAATCTGGAACAGGTTCACGTGGAACAGATCCGGTATCTCTTTGAACGACAGACAGGAAAGCGTATCTCCCTGCCGTATAATATGGTGGCATTCCGGACCTATGACGGAGTCCGGATTACAACAGAGATACATCCTGTAAAAACAGGAGAAGGAGAGGAAATGGAGCCGGTTCCCGTCAGGGTTCCGGGAGAGACGAGGATCCCCGGAATCGGAAGCCTTTTCTGCCGGCAAATGTCTATGCAAAGCGACATAGAAATTTCCAAAAAACGCTATACTAAATTATTAGATTATGATAAAATATGTGGAGCTTTATCGATACGAATGCCGCAGACCGGAGATTATCTGGTCGCAGATATGCAGGGAAGGCACAAGAAGCTTGCAAGGTATTTTATAGATAATAAAATCCCGCAGGATAAACGTGCAACGATACCGGTACTGGCATCCGGGCATCAGGTATACTGGATCATCGGCATGCGGATCAGTGAGGATGTAAAAGTGACGGAAGAGACCAGACAGCTTTTACAGATTGAATTTCAATTCGAAGGAGAAAGAAATGGATAAAATATCAGTTTTTATTTCAGAGGAAGCACTGGAAACCAGAATACAGGAGATGGCAGATAAGATTAACCGGGATTATGCGGGAAAGACTGTACATCTGATTGGAATTTTGAAAGGCAGTGTGTTTTTTGTCTGTGAATTGGCAAAACGGCTGACGATTCCGGCAACTCTGGATTTTATGTCTGTATCCAGCTATGGTTCCGAGACGAAAACGAGTGGCCGCGTGAAGATCAGTAAGGATCTGGATGAATCAATCGAAGGCCGTCATGTGATCGTAGTAGAGGATATTATTGATTCGGGGAATACATTGAGTTATCTTCTCCGCATTCTTTCAGAACGTCAGCCGGAGAGCATTCGGTTGATCACATTGTTGAACAAACCTGACCGCAGAGAAAAAGAGGTTGAGGTTGATGACAGCGGATTCGTAATTCCGGATGTATTTGTTGTCGGATACGGATTGGATTATGCTCAAAAATACAGAAATCTTCCATACATCGGAGTTGTGGAAGTATAGAAAGGAGAAGCAATGAATAAGAATGGATCATTGCGCGGAATTATATGGTTCCTGCTTTTAATGGGGCTGATCGTGCTGGGATATACGTATTATATGAATTCCAGACCATTGAATCTGAGTGATTACAGTCTGACGGAATTCTGGCAGGATGTTGATGCAGGTGAAGTAACGGCGGTTACGGTAGAACAGAATGCGGAGATTCCGACAGGTGTTATTACAGCGATCCGAGAGGATGATACGCAGAATGAGTTATATGCAACAGATGTAAATGCGGTGATTAATGAATTACAGGAGAAAGCACCGGATGTAAATATATCGGTTGCGGATGTTACCAGAGAGAATTCCTTTATGAAATTCCTGCCGTATGCGATTCTTGCGATTGTAGTCATTGTACTGATCTTCAGTATGATGATGGCTATGCAGAATGCAGCCGGCGGCGGAAGCAAGATGATGGACTTTGGCAAAAGTCCGGCAAAAGCGAAAGTAGAATTCCGCCATGGGACTGACTTTACCAATGTAGCAGGTTTGGAAGAAGAGAAACAGGAACTGGAGGAAATCGTTGATTTCCTGAAGGATCCGGGCAAATATAAAGAACTGGGAGCGAGAATCCCGAAGGGAGTTCTTCTGGTAGGCCCTCCGGGAACGGGTAAAACATTGCTTGCAAAGGCGATTTCCGGAGAGGCAGAGGTACCGTTCTTAAGTATCTCGGGTTCTGATTTCGTGGAAATGTTTGTCGGTGTTGGTGCTTCCAGAGTGCGTGACCTGTTCCTGAATGCACGGAAGCTGGCACCGTGTATTGTATTTATTGATGAGATTGATGCGGTAGCCAGAAAACGAGGCTCCGGTCTGGGCGGCGGACATGATGAAAGGGAACAGACCCTGAATCAGCTGCTGGTAGAAATGGATGGCTTTGGATTGAATGAAGGCATTATCGTGTTGGCGGCAACGAACCGTGTGGATATTCTTGATCCTGCAATTCTGAGACCGGGACGATTTGACCGTAAGGTATTTGTCGGTAAACCGGATGTAAAGGGAAGAGAAGAGATTCTGAAGGTGCATACGAGAAATAAACCGATTGGTGATGACGTAAATCTTCATGAAGTGGCAAGAACTACTTCCGGCTTTGCGGGAGCAGACCTGGAAAATCTGATGAATGAGGCGGCGATCCAGGCGGCAAAACAGAATCAGAAATATATTGAAAAAAAGAACATCGATGCTGCGTTTATTAAGGTTGGCGTCGGTACAGAAAAGAAGAGCCGGCTGATTCCGGAGAAGACAAGAGAGATTACAGCATATCATGAGTCCGGACATGCAATCCTTTATCATTTATTGCCGGATGTGGGACCGGTTTATGCAGTATCTATCATCCCTACCGGCGAGGGTGCAGCGGGTTATACCATGCGTCTGCCAAATAACGATAATGAGTTTACGACAAAGGGCATGATGCTGCAGGATATCATGGTAGACTTTGGTGGAAGGATTGCAGAGGAATTGATCTGTGAGGATATTACAACCGGTGCATCCCAGGATATTAAAGTGGCAACGCAGACGGCCCGCGCAATGGTAACCAAGTATGGCATGTCAGAGCAGCTGGGACTGATTAATTATGAAAGCTCCGATGAAGAGGAAGTATTCCTTGGAAGAGATCTGGGACATGCGAAGAATTTCAGTGAGGAAACGGCAAAGCAGATCGATGTGGAAGTGAAAAGGATCATGGACGAGTGCTATCAGAAAGCAAAGAATATTCTGATAGAAAATATGGATGTCCTGCATCGTTGTGCAAAGTTGTTGTTAGAGAAGGACCGTATCGATCAGAAAGAGTTTGAGCAGTTGTTTGAGGCTGCCGAAACTGCCGGAAATGAGCCGGAAAATGGGGATGTATAACAAATTGCTAATTTCCATAAAGCGAATTATCTATTTTGCCATTGCGATTTGCAGGAGTTAGAAGAAATCATCGTTTTTTTGCACAAAAGAAGTGTGAAAATTAAAAATTGTTTGTGAACACTTTTTAAGGGGATTTGTTATAATAAACTTGTAACCCCCCCAATACATTATATAGTTTTTGCTACACCCATAAGTAACAAAAATACCTTCTCCAAAAGGGACAGTCGTTCGGTGACTGTCCCTTTTACTTGTGTAAAGGAGGAACGGGAAGTTTTTCTCAGATTGTGTGGATTGCCTGGAATAACAACGAAAATAGATGGGGAAAGATGGATTTTGGATAAATTCTTCGTGTACAAATTGGGAAATATATATTAAAATAAGAGAGGAATTATTTCCAGGGAGGAAGTTATATGGATATTAAGGCGAATTTCAGCCATTTGTCAGTGACAGAGAAGATCTTTCGATATACATTTTCAACGAAACCGGCGCTGAATCTGGGCGCATTGTTTAGTGATGGTACGGAGTTTTATCGTTCTCCGGAGGAACCGTTGATCGGAGATGATCTGCGTATTCGTTTCCGGACAGGGATGGATAATGTTGGTCAGGTATTTTTGGTATGGAATCAGGAACGTTATGAGATGAAAAAAGGATTTTCAGATCAGATGTTTGATTATTATGAGTATACTATTTTAGATCTGCCGGATCAGATGTGTGACTATTATTTTGAAATCAGAGTCGGACGGATCACCTGTTTTTATAATAAAATCGGAGCGGCAAAAGACTTAAATGCATATTATAATTTCCAGATTGCACCGGGATTTGTAACTCCGGAGTGGGCCAAAGGTGCAGTCTTTTATCAGATTTTCGTGGAACGTTTCTGCAATGGCGATGAGAGCAATGATGTATTGGATAATGAATATAGTTACATCGGAGATGGAACCCGACAGATTAAGGATTGGGGAAAGTATCCGGATGCAATGGATGTGCGGTGCTTTTACGGCGGTGACTTGCAGGGTGTTATGAACAAACTGGATTATCTGCAGGATCTGGGCGTAGATGTAATCTATCTGAATCCTATTTTTGTATCACCGTCGAACCATAAGTATGACAGTCAGGATTATGATTATGTGGATCCCCATTTTGGGCGAATCGTTAAGGATGAAGGGGAGTGTTTGAGTTATGGTCAGGCACCCAATAAAGAAGCAACCAGATATATCACAAGAGTGACCGATAAGGAGAATCTCGAAGCCAGTAATCAGCTTTTCATTGAGTTGGTAGAAGAAGTGCATAAACGTGGTATGAAGATTATCCTGGACGGCGTGTTTAACCATTGTGGCTCCTTTAACAAGTGGCTGGATAGGGAATGCATTTACGAGAATCAGAAGGGGTATGAAAAGGGAGCTTATATTGACGCAGACAGTCCATACCGTAGTTTCTTCAAATTCCATGATGAGTATCAGTGGCCGTATAATGGGACCTATGATGGATGGTGGGGGCATGATACCCTGCCGAAGCTGAATTATGAGGATTCACCGAAGTTATATGAGTATATTATGAATATTGCAAAGAAATGGGTATCCCCGCCGTTTAATGCGGACGGATGGCGACTGGATGTGGCGGCAGATCTGGGACATAGTCCGGAATATAACCATAAGTTCTGGAGAGATTTCCGCAGGAATGTAAAGGAAGCGAATCCGGATGCCATCATTCTGGCAGAGCATTATGGAGATCCGAAGGACTGGTTATTAGGCGATCAGTGGGATACAGTCATGAATTATGATGCATTTATGGAACCGATCACCTGGTTCCTGACAGGTGTTGAAAAACATAGCGACGAGTTCAGAGGAGATTTGTTGGGTAATCCGGATGCATTTATCGGTGCACTCAGACATCATATGTCGCGATTCCATCACCAGTCGCTTTATATAGCAATGAATGAATTGTCAAATCATGACCATTCAAGATTTTTGACAAGAACGAATCGTATGGTAGGACGGACACATACCCTGGGACCGGAGGCAGCCGGTCAGAATATCAATAAGGGTGTTTTTCGGGAGGCAGTTGTGTTTCAGATGACGTGGCCGGGTGCACCGACGATTTATTATGGTGATGAAGCCGGTGTCTGTGGATGGACGGATCCGGATAACCGGAGAACGTATCCATGGGGACATGAGGATCAGGAATTAATTCAGTTCCATAAGGATATTATCCGGATCCATAAGGAAAATTCAGCCCTGATGAAAGGATCGTATCGTTTCCTGCACGGTTCGCATAAGGTCGTGGCATATGGACGATTTGATGAAAATAATAAAGTAATCGTGATCCTGAATATTAATTATGAGGATATAGATCTGAAGTTTAGTGTGGCAGAGCTTGGAATCCCGAATAATACAGTGCTGACTCAGGTGATGCTGACAACGGAAGAGGGTTATTTGCTGGATCCGATTGCATATCGGGTAACGGATAACCGATTGTTTATCCGGGTTCCAAAGATCTCGGCAACGGTATTACGAGTTAATTTGTAAGGTGTTCGAGAGCATAAAGGATAACGGAACACAATAAAATGAAAAAAATTGAAAAAAGTGCTTGCAATTTTCAAACACATCAATTATAATCAAATACTGTCAGCGGTTAAAACTGCTAACAATGGATGGATTCCCGAGTGGCCAAAGGGGACAGACTGTAAATCTGCTGCATCTTGCTTCGGTGGTTCGAATCCACCTCCATCCAGTGGATCAATTTACTTCATAGTAAATTGGTTAAGGAATCGCGGCACATGAGAATGCTTCGCATGGTGCCTCGAGCAGGTAATCAATTTATTTCATAAATTGGTTACAAAGAATGCCGGCGTGGCGGAACTGGCAGACGCACAGGACTTAAAATCCTGCGGGACTAACCTCCCGTACCGGTTCGATTCCGGTCGCCGGCATTTATTATGCCCAGATAGCTCAGTTGGTAGAGCAGAGGACTGAAAATCCTCGTGTCACTGGTTCGATTCCGGTTCTGGGCATTGAAAATTCAATGTTTATTTTATTTATGCGCGAGTGGCTCAGTTGGTGGAGCACGACCTTGCCAAGGTCGGGGTCGCGGGTTCGAGTCCCGTCTCGCGCTCTTTTTATTTGTGCGGAAAGCCTTGTATTTACTGGATTTTCCGCTTTTTCTATGCTGCCTGAATCGGTAGACAACGGTAGACAACTTTTTTGACCGTTAGTCAAAGGCTGAATTTATCAGTGTTCTTGTCTCTTCCGCATCCAACGAATCATAAATATAGGTTAATGTAGTGCTTAGATTATTGTGTCCCAACTGCTGACGGATCGTATCAATCGGAACACCTTTGATTGATAGCGTACTGGCATATGTTTTTCTGATCTTATGTGAAGATTTCACTTTGTGATCGGTAGTCTTTGCATACTTTTCAAGTACATAAGCTACCTGCCTTGTTGTAAGGACATTTTCCTTTCTGGTAAAGATATACTCATTCTCCTTTGGCACTCTGTTGAAAATCTCTACTGCCTGCTGTGGGATGATGATATATCGGTCACTGTAGGTTTTTGTATGCGGTACGATCTCAAAGGTTCTGGTTTCTTTATTCAGTATCTGTTCTCTGGTGATATGAAGTGTTGCTCCATCCAGATCTGTCCATTTCAGGGATACCAGCTCTGCCACCCGAAGTCCCAGCATGAAATTTACCATGACCGCCAAATAGGCACTGTCTTTGGTTGCTTCATACTTATCATTGAGATATGCTAACAGGTTACTTCTTTCTGTGGTGGTATAGGTCTGTGTCTGTCCCGTCTTTCTTGCTATCTGTCGAAACCTGACTGTGATTCTTACGTCATTCATTATGTTGGTTTTCAGTTCTCCTTTACGTCTGGCATAATCAAACATACCGTTTAAGATCGTCTTTAGGTTTCCAAACTCTTTATGTGACATGGCGTGTTCTGTTATCAGCCTGTTACAGAATACTTCCATATCCAGACTGGTAATGGTATAGATCATCCGCTTGTCCATAGATGTGTTTAGAATATACCGGTTGTAATGCTCTCTGTGACGTATCACCGTATTAACGGAACTGGTCATAGACCGTTTGTATTCCAGCCATTCCTCAAATAACATATGAACGGTGGTTTTCTGGTTTCTCTGCTTGCCATACAGGATAACAAGCTGTGCGACCAGCTCCTCTCTGGTAGGAGCTTTGATGTTATGGCGTTTACCGCATTTATCCTTATACGAGGTCTGCCAGCGATTACAGCTTTCGTTTGGTGCTGTGATTGCATATGGGTGTATCTTACTGATGTCTTTCATAATCAAATCTGACACACTACCTCTGTCTGACATTATAGCATAGATTGTACTGTCGTCCAGAGTAATTAATTCCTGCATCGTCATATATCTGTTCAGCATGGTGTCAGCCATCAGTTACAGATTTCATGTTTCTTTATGGTTCTTCGTATTTTCATATTTCTTCGTGTGCTTCGTGTTTCTTTTTCCGGCTGGAGTTATGCTTCTCCTTTCGTAACTACATATGATCGGTTTGAATGCCCTTTACAGCCCGTAGAAAGGCTTCTGCACCCCGATTACGTTCAAGACTTAGTTCTTGCCCCTTTGGCGGTTTATATGCCTGTTTGGGCGTGGTTTCTCTCAGTGGTATATCCAACCTTGCGAAATGGTATCTGAGATCTTCCAGATGAATACTTTCCTGCAATACTTCATGGGTATCCAGATCGACTATGTTATATCGTTGCTTATAGTAGGGATTGTATCGCCCCTCTTTGTATCCACATACCAGTTGCAGTTCTGCATTACAGTATACTTTCAGTATCTCCACCAGTCTCCAGTAGGTATAGGGGAGATAGTCTTTTTTCAGAATCAGTTTCTCATTTCCTGTTAATGTCAGTTCTTCCATATCTGTTATATCACTCCTCAAACGGCAGTTTCATCTGTTCCGCCTTTGTGATCGGCTTGAATGTCTCATTCCGTTTTAGGTACTCATCTACTGAATGATAAATGTCGATCGTGCCATCCTCATTGAATATCTGTACTTCATGGATTCTCCGCAGAAATGCTTTCCAACTTTCAGGACTGTTTTTCTGCACTTCCTCATACTGTTTTTCCAGTTCCCAGTTCGTAGTAATGAATACCGAAGTATAGCAGGCGTAACGGTTAGAATACCTTGCCGGTAATACCATGGGATATATGTCCAGATAATTAAGCATGTCACTGATCTTTAGACTGGAACGGAACTCCTCAAATACCAGAACCGGCTCACACTTATAAAGATCAAACGCATGATCGAAGTCGGTCACCCTGTACACATTGGAATCACCATAGGTATCCAGTATACTTCTGGTCTTTCCTTTTCCTGTCGCTCCGCTGATATAGGTTACTTTCAAATCCAGCCGGCGTGTATCCTTATACTTTTCCTGTAGCATCATTGTGCGTAGCTTATCTATCTTGTCTATATGCAGGATATAGTCATTATTAATGGCAAGGATTTCCGAGTTTGTATATCCGTTCTTCACCATCTCATACAGTTCCTCCATATCTGCCAGTTTTCCCTTCTGTGTCGGTATCGTTCCCCATTCCTCATAAGTACCCTCAACCTTTGTTTCTGCCTTATTGGTAGATTCCCACTTGCCGGACTTCTGAATATACTCGATATTCGACTGTATCGTACCATGTGCTACTTCAATATGTACTTCCGGAAATGCTTTCTTTATCTTGCCCCAGCGTACCCTTGACCGAAATGCTACAAATATATGCGTATGTGGAGTTCCTTTTTCTCCGATCTCATCTGCCATACAGAAGAATTGCAGAGTTGTAAACTCTGTTATCAGCAGTTCCTTGATTCTTTCGTGTGTATATCCATAATCGAATGGATTGTTTATCGTTAATTGATAATGGTATCTTTGCATCTTTTCTTTATCCATTTATTTCTCCCTTCTGTTCTCTGTGTTCAAGAGGTGCGAACAGCATTTATAGGCTGTAAAACCCTTGAAAATACAAGCGTTTATAGGTTACAAAGTAATGTTTGTTCCTAGTCGGGTAATACTAACCCGACTAGGAACCGCTTCTTGCAGGGAAACCCTGCAAATGTTTACAAAACCGTTGGTGTTCCCGGCAAACATTTCTTGGACGCAGTGCGTCCCGTAATGTTTACCAGTTCCACCATGTTTTTTAAACATTCCGCATATAATCTTATACAGACTTCCAGTGCTGTGTTCTCTTTCTGATGTCTTCCATCACACTCACTCCATTAAGTGTACGTGCCATGTAAACGTCTAAATGCTCAAGTTCAAAATGACATGCGACCAAAGAATCTGTTTCATAATAAAAACTCCTTTCACGCATCCATGTTGTAAGTGACATTTTGGCTGCTTGTTCCGCACGTTTCGTTAGTCTATAACGGTCAGTAACAGAAACCGGTTCAAATACCCGAAAGCTGTAACAGATCCAGTCAGTGTCTACATGCACTCGATCGACTGCATAATTGTGCCAGATGCGGTTCAATGGTGAAAAAACCTCCCCAATATACTGATAATCGAAGTAAACTCCATCCATCGTTCCAATGAGTACAGGATAGATGATCTCTTTCCTGCTGGCATCTGTCATCCAATGCTGGAAAGCATTGCCCACTTTATTGAGCCATTTTTCAACAGCATCCAATAACTCGTGAAAATTCATAACATCCACTCCTCCTCCTTAATTTAGCTGGATTTCTTCATCGACTTGCTGTATTCCGTCAGCCTTGAACGTGTCCGAGTACTCCTGACTACGTGTATTCCAATACATGCGTACCGATAAGTTCTCGAACTCAACGTAGATCTTGCCACCTTTCTCTCGTATCGCCACTAGTTGCTCTCTTGTCATCAATGGTGAATTATTTAATACTCTCACCTTGTACTGATTAAAGGAATTTGTATTTACTACAACGTACTGGTATCCTGTGATAACATCCGTTTTAACACCGTTTGAATCGTATCCAAAAACAGGTGCAACATCTAACAGAATGTAAACTACTTCCGGTTCAACAACGCTCAGCGGAATAATCTTGTTTCTCAAAACACTACTCATGTTTTTTTACCTCCATTAATTTATTAGTAATTGCAATCACAAATTAATCGTAACAGGAATGAAAAATAAATGAAGGATGCTAGCATCAATAATAATTTTTTACAAATTAGCAGGTAAAAATCAGTGCATAATTAAAACCAGTAAAAAAACATTAAAAACATACCATGTTGGGCTTTCATATACATATACGATTTCGAGAAAGTGAAAAAAGCTATTAAAACCATAGGTACATCGGCTAAAAGTACCCTTTTTTACTTCAACCACACATAATTCGTTAGAAACACTAGGAAGATGGACTTCCGCGAACTTTTAATTATCTTCCACAAAAATCTAGGAAAAACACTTAGTACCCAGAGACACTGTGAGTCAGGAGGATGCTAATGAAGGAAGATGATTATGTACAGATGGGAAAATTTTTACAAAATTACAGATGTAAGAAAGGACTAAGCCAGTTTGAAGTTGCTAGTAAAATTGGCATAGACGAAAGAAACTACCGGAAGTGGGAAGAGGGAAATGGTATCCGTTGGATTTCAAAAGTAATTAGGCTTGAACGATTTTTAGGGTGTGCCCTCTCAGATTTCTTTGACGATCAAAAACATTGATGAATAAATAATCACAAAGAGTGTCTCAAACAAAAATGGGAGCTGATATTTATGGTATCAGTTCCCATTCCTTATAATCTTTATAAATTATATTGCAATATCCTAATTTAATCATCTTCATATTTCATAATATCGGATACTTCACATTCCAATAATTTACAGAGCTGATTTATGGTGTTTGTAGAAACACTATTGCCCTGTTGCATAGAATAGTAAGTTGCCCTTGAAAATCCCATTTTCTCCAGACGGTAAGAAGTGATTCTGCGTTTTTTCATAGTTTCAAACAATGGCGAATAACTTATCAATCGTTTAGCTCCTTTAGCTTTTTTTAAATTTTAAGTTATTCTTTACTAGTTGACTATGTATGAATATCCGAGTATAATGTCGTTGAAAGAAAGAAACACTTCTATCTATTCAAAGGTTAAGATGTCATTGGGAGTACAGTTAAGAATCTTACACAGACTTTCCAAAGTTGCGGTGGTGACATTTTTTCCATGTTTCAAATTATAGATAGTTTTTGACTGTATCTTATACTGGTTAATCAGAGTATAGGTTGTTATTCCTTTTTCCTGCATGGTTTTCCATAATGGAGCATAAGATACCATGGTTTACACCGCCTTTCCATAAGTAAATTAACTCATAGAAAACCGTATTTGACTATACCGATTATTTTCGGTATAATGTGCGTAAAAGCATTAATATACAATGATAAAAAGATGAAGGAGGAAAGAGTTATGAAGCGAAAGACCAAAGTGCTAATCATTGCCGGTGCTTGTCTGCTTGTTGTTGGTGTAGGAAGTGGAATTACTGTACATAACGTAAAAGTGAATACATCTACCATGGAAAGTGATATGTCTGTTTCTGAGAGCACAGCAGAAAGGGAAGGAAAAACTGATAAGACTGTTGTGGATGAGACGAATGGAGTAAGTGAAAAGGCTGAGAACTCAGATTCAGAGAAGGATTCAAGCGAGACTGGTAGAGTGGTTGCTAATGAAAGCAAGAATTCAACCGAGAGTGGAAAAACTTCTACTGAGGGTAGAACGACTGCTAGTGAGAGACGGAATACAACTGAAAATAGAACAGAAGGACGTACAGAAGGAAGAACAACCGAGAGTAGAACAGAAGCCAGAACAGAAACAACTACTGAGGGTAAGAGGGTTGAACCTACTACCGAGACGCCTAATACGGAACATACACATAATTGGGTAGCTGTTTATAAGACAGTTCATCACGATGCTACTTATAAGGAAGAGGAGTATGTTGTTAGAGAGGCTTGGGATGAGAAAGTGACAGATGGTTTTTATGTTTGTAATCAGTGTGGTGCTAGTTTTCGTTGTATAGATGCAGACGATCCTTCTTCCCCATTATTCACTGAGTTTTTCATACATATGCTTAATTGTCAAGGAATTGGATCAAGTTATCATGCAGAATCAAGAGTTGTTAATACTATACATCATGATGCAGAATATGGAACTCGTCAGGTAATTGATAAGCCAGCGTGGGATGAGCAGGTAATTGACTATTACAAGTGTAGTTGCGGTGCTACTAAGAAATAATGATAGTTAAAAAGAAATACTTGTGTTAAAAATACCTATCAGTATTGTGAGTGGCTGATAGGTACTTTTCTTTTGATTATATATGTTAATGGTTATATAAAATATGGATGATAAAATGGAAATCGGTAGACAACCTGTAGACAGCATAAGAGGTAGTGCGTTTTTTCCTTTCATTTACTGGGTTTCTAAAACTGCCTGAGAGTTCGAGTCCCGTCTCGCGCTCTTTTTATACACAAAAGGGGGTCCTTAAAAAGGATCCCCTTTTGTGTATAAAACGGGCCCACGGGGCCCGAAGGTTCGAGGTCTCGGCTACCGCCTCGGTCGGTGCATAAGACGGCGTCCACAGGACGCCATGCACCCCGTCTCGCGCGGAAAAGAACGCCGCAGATTCATGTGTCGAATTATGGAAGTCTTGGTTGTGAAAAAGGGTGGCATGTGTTAAAATAAAGCTATGTCAAAGGTAGAGTGGTTAAGGAGGTTATGACATATGGAGAAGACGACAAAGGTACAGATGACAGCAGACCAGTTTCGCAGGGCTAACCAGTATACGGTAACGGTTTTAGCAGTGATTCAGGCTCTGATGATTTTGTTATCAATATTACATTTAATTACGAGTGAGTCCAATCGTGGAGATGTTGCGGTGATCATAATTGTAGCAGCAATGCTGGTTGTGGATTTCATAGGATATGCAGTTGCCAAAGAGAGTAAGAAGGCAATGCTGATATTTTGCATTGCATGGATGATCGCGTTTGGAGCAGGTGTGTTCCTTGGAGCAGCCGATCCGATCATTTTATTGTTTCCTGCATTGATTGTATTAATGCTTTATCTGGATCCGACAGCAGTGGCATGTTCCATTGTATATTCCATGTTGCTTTATATAGCAAAGTGGATCATGATGGCAGCGAAGGGAGAACTGACCAGAGCAAATTTGGATTCTACCATTTTGGAAATTATAGGTTTAATTGCAGTCTGTATTAGTGCGTTTGCAGTTACAAAGCTTTTGCTTCGTTATATTGCAGAGAGTCAGCAGCAGGTGACAGAGCAGGCGGAACAGCAGATGGCAATAGCCTCAAATGTAGAGACTACAGCAGGTGTTATCAGTAAACGGTTTGAAGATATTACAAGTCAGCTGGTAGAGATCGTGCAGCAGGTCGAGAGTAATAATCAGGCGATTTCCAATATTGCAGAAAGTACAGAGGCTACGGCAGAGGCCATTCAGGGACAGGTAGGCATGACCAATGATATCAAGCAGTGTATTGATGTCACAGCTCAGAATGCCAATGATATTATTGATATTACGGATAAGGTCTATGATGTGGTCAGTGAAGGTATTGAGGCTGTAGAAGGGCTGCAGGAGCAGACCGGTATGGTGAATGAACAGACCGAAGAAACAACAGAAGCGATTCAGAAGCTGGCGGAGAACGTAGATGAAGTAAATAGTATTACAAAAGCAATCTTGGATATCTCCAGCCAGACAAATCTGTTGGCATTAAATGCTTCCATTGAGGCGGCCAGAGCCGGTGAAGCAGGTAAAGGATTTGCGGTTGTTGCAGATGAGATTCGGAATCTGGCAGAGCAGACAAAGGCATCTACAGAGCAGATCACAACGATTATTAATGACTTGACTGCGGTTACAAGAGAGTCGATGGATAAGCTGAAGGTTACGGTAGAAAGTGTGCAGGTTCAGTCGGAGATGGTTGCGAAGGTAAATGAAAGCTTTATGGAAACCTGCAAGAACATTGATGAGTTGAAAGATTATACCGGTAGTATTTCAGATAATGTGGATACTGTGATTGCGGCAAACAATCATATAGTTGACAGTATCAGTCAGCTTTCTGCCAGCGCAGAAGAAGTATCCAGCTCATCGGAAGAGGGCACGGCAATGAGTAATGTAATCTTGGAAAAGGTTCAGGCATTTGCAACAGCAGTAGAAGAAATGTCCGGTATGGTAGGCGAGTTGTCAACTTCTGTTGGAACAGGATCTGAGGATGAAGAATCAGAACAGGTGGAAGAGGACGGAGTGGAAGCCTAGATACCATCTGAATATAGACTGATATAGGGAAGCAGAAGCGTATACACAGGGAGTCCGGTGTATACGTTTTTGCGTTATGATCAGGAAAAGATTGAAATGGCAGAAGAAACATAGTATAACATACATAATCAGAAAAGAAAGAAGGATAAGAAACATATGTACAGAGAGGTATCAAAACTGATTTTATATCGTGATTTAGGAGAAGACAGCATCCTGTTCCGCCTGGCAGGTATTTTTGAAGACTTTGATAAAGGAATTTCAGATAAGGATAAAGCAGATCTTACAACCAGAATATATGTAGAAATGAAACGATTACTGGATCTATCTACCAGCTATGGATTTGATTCCAATCTGTGGCATAATTATCTGGCATTTCTGCTGATCACCAACGAGAATTCATTCAGTATCACCTGTGAAAAGGTGGGAGCCAATGATGGTACGGTAAATGCATTTGCAAAAAGTGATTTCCGGATCTTCAAGAAATTGTTTGATTTTGATTTCGGACCGATCGAGAGAGCATTGGAAATTGATTGCTTCTCAACGATTTCAAATTACAAGGCCATTGTCAAGAAAGAGCGGATGTATAACAAGAATGTAAGTGAGAAGGTTCAGGAAGTCAGCCGTCAGATCGAACGGGCAGAGAGTGAAGAAGATATTTTCCGGATCGTAACCGACTTCTATAAGGCTTACGGTGTCGGGATGTTTGGGCTGAATAAGGCATTCCGTATCCGTCACAAGGAGGATGGTGTGGAGTTTTGTCCAATCAACAATACGGATGATGTTATGCTGGATGACTTGATCGGTTACGAGATCCAGAAAAAGAAGCTGACTGATAATACAGAAGCGTTTGTGCAGGGCAGAAAAGCCAACAACGTATTGCTTTTCGGTGATAGCGGTACAGGAAAATCAACCAGTATTAAGGCGATTATCAATGAATACTATGATCAGGGTCTGCGAATGATTGAGATATATAAGCATCAGTTCCAGGATCTGTCAACGATTATCGCACAGATTAAGAACCGGAACTATCGGTTTATTATCTATATGGATGATCTGTCATTTGAGGAGTTTGAGATAGAATATAAGTTCCTGAAGGCCGTAATAGAGGGCGGCGTGGAGACAAAGCCGGATAATGTACTGATCTATGCGACCTCGAATCGCCGGCATCTGATCAAGGAGACCTGGAATGACCGGGATGATATGGAACATGAAAACGGAGGTGAACTGCATCGTTCCGATACTATGCAGGAGAAGTTATCTTTGGTAAACCGTTTTGGTGTTACAATCAGCTTTTCAAGACCGAATCAGAAGGAGTATTTTGAAATCGTTAAGCAGCTGGCTAAGCGGTATGATACCATTCATCTGTCAGATGAAGAATTGTGCAAGGAAGCAAACAAGTGGGAATTAAGCCATGGTGGTATTTCCGGCAGAACCGCACAGCAGTTTATTAACTATCTGGCAGGACAGAAAGAGGAATAAGACAGGATGACGAAAAAAGAACGGGTTTCGCAGATTGTTCAGATTCTGAATGAGACGTATTCAACTGAATATAAATGCTATCTGAACCATGAAAATGCATGGCAATTGCTGATTGCAACAATGTTGAGCGCACAGTGTACGGATGCCAGAGTCAATATTGTGACAAAGGAACTGTTCGTGAAGTATCCGACGCTGGAGGCATTTGCCGATTGTGATGTAAAGGAACTGGAAAAAGATATTTATTCGACCGGATTTTATAAGAATAAGGCGAAAAACATCAAAGCCTGTGCTGAAAAGCTGATAGCTGAATATGGCGGAGAAGTCCCGTCAGATCTGGATGAACTGATAAAGCTGGACGGCGTAGGGCGGAAAACAGCCAATGTGATTCGTGGAAATATTTATCATGAACCAAGTATTGTAGTAGATACACATGTAAAGCGGATATCAAAGAAACTGGGACTGTCAAAAAGTGATGATCCGGTAGTGGTGGAGCAGGAACTGATGAAGGTTCTCCCCCGGGAACAGTGGATTTTATATAATATCCAGATTATTACACACGGCAGAACGATCTGTACAGCCAGAAACCCGAAATGCGGGGAATGCCCATTGAATTCTGTCTGCCGGGATTACGAAATAAGGCACAAGAAATCCCTTGCTAAGACTCCTGGGATTTGTTAAGATATTCTTTAATGGAGTTGGCTTGAAAACCGGTGATAGTCTCTGCGGATTTACGCAGAGTATCTAAGGCGGCATCATCATCGGTCATACGATAATAGTCAGCCAGCATATAGTAGCAGCCGGAGATATCAGAACCAATCTGGATGCTGTATTCGGCGACCTGAATGGCTTCTTTCGTATAACCATCGTCTAAAAGAATACAGGCCCATTGATACAGAGTCCGGATCAGAAGCAGGAATCGTTCATCACATTCCGAAAGGAATGCAAGATTTGCAACACCATATTGAAGCTTCAGATCTGTATTGGTATAAGAACTCAGATTGAGAATCTGTTTTTTATCAAGATCATGCAATATTTTCTCACAATGACCGGATGGTTCGGAGCTATCCACGCCAAAAGGCAGAAGCTCGATCGGAATATAAATATATTCCAGCCGGGAGATGTCCTGCCGTCTGGTTTCATTGGCGGCAGCTTCATTTGCCCAGAACCGTGCGGAACGTTGTTCTGCGACACGCCGGCTGCGACGGAGATTGTGCATTAAGACAAGGCATAAAATTGCAAATATTAAAATAAATGGAATTGGCATAATTCGGGTCCTTTCCGGAAAGAGGTAATCATATGTTTAACTTCAACAATAAAAAAACAAAAAAGCTTGTTTCGTCCATTATTGTGGCAATCATAGTGATCGCTATGGTACTGGGTATCCTGGTTTCGAATTTAAGTTTGTGATGTAATGCCGGAAACAGGATTTTAAAATATAGTATCATATTTTCAGAGAAAACCAAAGACATTCTTTCTTTGAAAAGCATTTGGGATGTGCTAATATGAGACTTATGAATATGGAGGATAGGGAAATGAAAATCAAAAAGAAGGGTTCGATATATGGCCTGTTGTGCATGGCGGCGATACTTTGGGTTTGTGCAGTTCCACAGAAGGCTGCAGCAGAAGAGACTGAAACGGATACGATTTATGAGGGAATTTATCTGGATAATATCTCCATTGGTGGAATGACTGCCGGTGAGGCTAAAACGCAGTATGAGTCTTATCTGGATACATTGCGGAATGTAACGGTTGAGTTTGACCTGGAAGACGAGAATTACAGTGTTCCGATGGCGGAGCTTGGACTGGAGGCGGACATTGATTCGGCTGTGGAAGAAGCATATGAGTATGGAAGACGGGGCAATATTCTGAAACGGTATCGGGAGATTACAGATGTAGCCAGAAATAAAGTGGTAATACCGGTTGTAATGAGTTTAAATGAGGACCATCTGGTAGAGCTTCTGGATGCCAATCTGTCTGACTATATTACACCGGCCAAAGATGCCGGACTGGTATTTACAGATGGAGTCCTGAAAGTGATTCCGGGTGAGAACGGAAAGGAACTGAATACGGCGGAGACGGTTGAGAAAATGAAAGAGGCCATAGACACATGGTCCGGAAATGAAACCGAATCGGTGATCCGGATAGAGGTTGTGACGAATGAACTGGTTCCGGAACATGATGCGGATGAACTGGCAGCCGTAACCGATGAACTGGGATCTTTTAATACCCATTATTCGGCAGGAGATCCTTCCAGAAATAATAATATTATGAATGCTGCAAACAAGATCAGTAACGTGGTTGTTTATCCGGGAGAAGAGTTCGATACAATGTCACATCTGCTTCCGTTTACTACCGCAAACGGCTGGAGCTATGCAGGTGCTTATCTGAACGGTGAAGTTATATCGGATATTGGCGGCGGTATCTGCCAGGTTTCAACTACGCTCTATAATGCAGTATTGAATGCAGAGCTGGATGTAACGGAACGATATCCGCATTCTATGGCAGTCGGATATGTACAACTGTCGGCAGATGCGGCATTGAATGAGGGAACTAAGAACTTCCGGTTTGTGAATAATACAGATAATCCGATTTTTGTATATGCCTATGCATCAGGCGGAACCATGCATGTGTCGATTTACGGAAAAGAGTATCGATCTGCGGGCAGGAGTGTAGAATATAAGAATGAGATCCTGGAGGTTATCCCGGCAGGTGATCCTATTCAGACGGTAGATGAGTCACAGCCTGCGGATTACCGAGAAGTAAAGCAGACAGCACATATCGGTTATCGTGCAAGACTTTGGAAATACATATATGAGAACGGACAGCTGATAGATAAGATTCTAGTAAATACCAGCTCCTATAATTCTTCTCCGGAACGTGTAGTGATCGGAAATCCGGCGGCAACTACGGAGGCACCTCCGGCAGAACCGGATACTTCGACAGACACACCGGGTGAACCGGCATCGACGGAGGCACCGACTACGGAGGCACCGACGACAGAGACACCGGCACAGTAACAGGAGGCAGGAAGCGATGAAGGCGGGAAAGATTACGGAAGTGCAGTGTAAGCGTTCCGTCCTGAAGCAGATACCGAGAGCAGAAAGGTTAATGCAGGGCGCCGGAATAGGAAATGATTATGCTGCATGGGAAGTGGCAGGAAACCGGGTTGTGACGGCCATGGCTACAGTCTCCTTTGATACGGCTGAGGCAGAGAAATATGCATTCTGGAAAGCTGTAAATAAGGTAGAGAGCAGTGGTGCAGCGATACGGGCAGTTATGGTAAATCTCATGCTCCCGGCCAGAGGAGGAGAAGAACGAATCCGCAGGATCGTATCACATATCGTTCAACTGTGTGAGGACTATAATGCGGAATCACCGGTCTGTTATGCCGGAGGACATACAGAACTGCTGGAAGAACTGCGGGCACCGGTGATCACGGTGATCGCATACGGTGAGATAGATACAGGTGCCACATTGTGGAATATTCAGCAGGTACGTGCGGGCAATCAGATTGTAATGATTGGCTCTACAGCATTGGAGGCTGTATCCATGCTGGCGGCGGATCATCTGGAAGAATTAAATCAGAGATACGCTATGGGATATCTGGATGAGGCCAGATTAATGACGCGAGATCTTTCCCTGCATAGAGCATTGAAAGCATGTAAGGAGTTTTCGGTGAACTATGTACATGATATTTCTACCGGAGGAGTATTTGCGGCTCTGTGGGAATTGGGAGAAGGAGCGGGATGTGGATTAAGAGTACGGCTGAAAGATATTCCGATTCGTCAGGAAACCGTAGAAATCTGTGAGTTTTTTGATCTGAATCCTTATATGGCACTTGGTGGCGGCAGCGCGCTGATCGTGACAGAAAACGGCGAAGAGCTGGTAGACGCACTGGAGCAAGCTGGAATTCCGGCAACTCTAATTGGACAGACTGTAGATAATAATGATAGAATCATAATAAATGATGAAGATGCAAGATATTTAACACCGCCGAAAGGTGATGATATATATAAAATCTATAGAAATTGAGGTAAGCAAGATGAGAACAAAAATTCTGAATCTGATTGAAGAAGATTGCAAGTTAACTGCAAAAGATATTGCGGCGATGATCGGCGAAGATGAGGCGGCAGTCGCGGCGGAGCTTGCGGCAATGGAAAAGGAACATGTCATCTGTGGCTATACTTCTATTATTGACTGGGATAAGACTGATAATGAGTTTGTAACTGCTCTGATCGAGTTAAGGGTAACACCACAGCGGGGTGAAGGTTTTGATAAGATCGCAGAACGTATTTCAAATTATCCGGAGGTAGATACAGTATATCTGATGTCCGGAGCATATGACTTTGCGGTGATCATAAAGGGAAAGACTATGAAAGAGGTATCCCTGTTTGTATCAAGTAAGCTGGCACCGATGGAGGCAGTGGTCGGAACTGCAACACATTTTGTATTGAAGAAATATAAAGAGCACGGAGTAAAATTAACAAACAATTCTAAAGTAGAAAGGTTAGCTGTAATGCCATGAGAGATCCATTATCAAAAAAAGTTATAGATATTAAACCATCCGGAATCCGTAAATTCTTTGATGTAGTAAGTGAGATGCCGGATGCGATTTCATTAGGTGTAGGAGAGCCGGATTTTGATACGCCATGGCATATCAGAGACGAGGGAATCTATGCATTGGAAAAAGGAAAGACATTTTATACCTCAAATGCAGGTCTGATGGAGTTACGTAAGGAGATATGCAAATATTATACACGCAAATTCCAGGCTACTTATGATCCGGTACACGAATGTGTAATTACGGTCGGTGGTAGTGAGGGTATTGATATTGCACTACGGGCAATGCTGGATCCGGGTGATGAAGTGATCATCCCGGAGCCTTGCTATGTGTCGTATGTGCCATGTGTGGAGCTTGCAGACGGAGTTCCGGTGATTATCCAGCTGAAAGCGGAGAATGAGTTCCGGTTGACCGCTGAGGAACTGGAAGCAGCAATTACAGACAAGACTAAGATTGTGATCCTTCCGTTCCCGAATAATCCGACCGGAGCGATCATGACACGGGCGGATCTGGAAAAGATTGCAGAGGTTATCCGCAAGCATGATCTGTATGTAATGTCGGATGAAATCTATGCAGAGCTGACCTACGGACAGAAGCATGTTTCGATTGCATCCCTGCCGGATATGCACGACAGGACGATTGTAATTAATGGATTTTCAAAGGCATATGCTATGACCGGCTGGCGACTGGGATATGCACTGGCACCGAGGATCATCTGTGAGCAGATGACGAAAATCCATCAGTTTGCAATTATGTGTGCTCCGACAAACAGCCAGTATGCGGCAGTTGACGCCGTACGGTATGGTGATAAAGATATTGAAAAGATGGTACGGGCATATGATCAGAGAAGACATTTTCTGATGCAGACATTTCAGGAAATGGGAATTGAATGCTTTGAACCGTTTGGAGCATTTTATGTATTCCCGTGTATTAAAAAATACGGAATGAAGAGCGAAGAATTTGCTGAAAAGCTGTTATATCAGGAGAAGGTAGCGGTTGTACCGGGTACGGCATTCGGAGACTGCGGAGAAGGGTACCTTCGTATTTCATATGCATATTCGATTGAAGAGTTAAAGGAAGCACTTGGGCGGATTAAACATTTTATAGCACAGTTTGAATAAGATACAAGGAGATTGAAATGGCAAGGATTAATGCAGAACACGTGAATACATTTTTGATGGCTGCATCAAAGGTCATTAGTGAAACCTGTAATCTGACCACCAAGGTTGGCAAACCCTATATTCGAAATAATACATTTACGAAAGATTCCATAGTAATTATGATTGGTGTGACCGGAGAAATGCAGGGACAGGTTATGCTGGCGTTTAAGAAGCCGGTGGCACTGATGATCGCATCAAAGATGATGTATATGGAAGTAAAAGAACTAGATGAAATATCAACCAGTGCAATCTGTGAGCTTGGTAATATGATCATGGGAAACGCATCAACCGCATTTTCTGTAAAAAATATTGGAATTGATATCACACCACCGACTATGTGCGAAGGTGACTTTACGGTATCCGGAGCGGTTGCCAGTATGTGTATACCGATCTATATCAGTGATACGGATTTTGTGGAATTGAATCTGTGTATAAGACAGGATTAAAAGATAAGAGGCATGAAGGATGATTAATATTGTATTGTTGGAGCCGGAGCAGGGTGGCAATGTCGGGAATATCGGAAGAACCTGTCTGGCGATCGGAGCGAAACTGCATCTGATCGAGCCACTGGGATTCCATCTGACAGATCGTGAGATCAGACGGGCCGGTATGGATTACTGGTATCAGGTAGATGTGACCCGATATGATAATTATGAGGATTTTTTGGAGAAGAATCCGGGAGCCGTTATCTATATGGCAACGACCAAGTCAAAAACAGTATATACAGAGGTCAGATATGAAGACAATGCATATCTGATGTTTGGGAAAGAGAGTGCCGGGATTCCGGAGGAGATTCTGATGGAGAACCGGGAACGATGCATCCGGATTCCGATGCTTCCGGATATCCGCTCACTGAATCTTGCCAATTCGGTTGCAATTGTGGCATATGAAGCTATGCGGCAGCAGGAATTTAAGCAATTCCAACTGCAGGGACAGCTTCATCATCATGAATGGTAAGTATTAGGGGCTTTCTTTAATGAAAAAGTAAATTCACTTCCAACACCGGGGGTACTGGTCAGGGTGATGTTTTCGTCATGCGCATGAATGATTTCGCGAATGATGGACAGCCCAAGGCCGGACCCCTGTTTGTGTTTTCCACGGGAGGCGTCTGCCTTATAAAAACGATTCCATACCTTATTCTGCTTATCCTTATCGATACCTTGACCGGTATCTTTCACAGATATGAAAATCTTCTCATTGGCATCAGTCACAATGATCGTAATAGTAGCGCCGTGCGGACTGAATTTCATGGCATTGTCGACCAGGTTATACAGCACCTGCTGGATACGTGTCTTATCTGCACGAACCATGGTTTCATCGGTCTGGCAGTTTTTCCTTATGACAATATAACGTTTCTGACATTCCCGTTCAAAAAATTCAATTGTGGCATCAATGATTTCCATAATGTCGAAATTAATCAGATTCAGGCGCAGGCCATAAGAATCGGATTTGCTCAGCTCCAGCATACTGGCAGTCAGCTTGGTCAGTCGGTGTGTCTCGGAAAGGACAATATTCAGATATTTTTCCTGATTTTCCGGAGGAATCGTACCATCCAGCATGGCCTCAATATAACCCTTGATAGAGGTTAGCGGTGAACGGAAGTCATGGGAAATGTTTGCAATGAAATCACTACGGTATTCGTCCAATTTACTGAGCTCAGAAGCCATATATTCCATGTTGGCAGCCAGTTCTCCGATTTCATCCTGTGAGGTGATGCCGGTCTGTACTTCAAAGTTACCGGATGCATATTCCTTTGCGACCAGATTCAGCTGATTCAACGGACCGATGATTTTTTTTGATAGATAGATCAGAAGTACCATGGATAAGATGATCAGCAGACAGAGCGGAACGGTGAAATTAAGCATCATCGACTGCATGATATCGGATAGGGGACTGAATGGTGCATGTAATGTAACGGAACCGGAATTGTGAAAATTCTTGCCGGATACCGGGACACCGACCGAGAGCATCTGCTCGGAGAATGTATTATAAAAGGTTCCCAGCTTAAAAAAGCTGCCGGTCAGAGCCTTGGAGGAATCCAGGGTATACAGATTCTCGGGTAACGTGTCATAATCATCCGGGTGAGAGGCAACCAGAAGGTCACCGTTGGCATCGCAATACCAGATGCGGATATTAAAATTCGTCTGAAACTCGTCAAATTCCCTTTGCAGCTCGTTCCGGGTAAGCTGATTCTGCTGATAAGGAAGAATAAACTGTTCTACAATGTAATGTGCTTCATTGGTAAGTGTTGTCTGGCGCTCAGTAATCAGATTCTGCCTGGTAGCATTGGATGCGTAAAGAATAATAACAAGAAAGACCACTACGATAATAACCAGATAACTTAATGCAATTTTATCAAAAAAGCGTTTATTCATAACTATAGCACCTCGAATTTATAGCCGACACCCCAGACAGTTGTCAGAGCCCAGGACTTGGTTTCCGGAAGCTTTTCGCGGATTCGTTTGATATGGACATCAACGGTTCTGGTGTCACCGATATATTCGTAGCCCCAGAGGCGGTCCAGAAGCTGCTCGCGGGTAAAAACCTGATTCGGTTGGCTGGCGAGGAAATAGAGAAGCTCCAGTTCCTTAGGCGGCATTTCAAGTGTTTTGTTATTGATGATGGCAGTATAGTTGGAGATATTAACAATCAGGCCTTCATATTCTACATAGTCACCGGTATGGGAAGCAGAGGTAATGTTTGAATTAACCGGACTGGTGACTGCCTGAGCCTGATAACGGCGCAGAACGGCGCGCACTCTGGCAACCATTTCATTCGAATCGAATGGCTTCATAATATAATCATCTGCACCGATCTTTAAGCCGAGAACCTTATCAAAAACCTCGCCTTTGGCAGATAACATAATAATAGGTGTCTGACTGATTTTCCGAATCTCTGTACAGACCTCATAGCCATCAATTCCAGGCAGCATGATGTCTAAAAGGACAAGGTGCGGCTGGTATTCCTGAAAGGCCCGCAGAGCATCGTTTCCATTCCCTTCAATCCGGGTGTCAAAGCATTCTTTGACCAGATAAAGAGAAATCAGCTCGGCAATATTTTCATCATCATCAACAATCAGTATTCGTTGTTTTTCCATATAAATCTCCTTCCATAATATAATATGAGGGGTGGTATGGAAGCATATAAGCATCAATGCAATTCCACAATCGTAACACCCATGTCACCTTCTCCGAATTCACCGCTTCGGAAGGAAGCAACATGCTTTTGTTTCTTTAAATAATCCTGAACCGCCTTACGAAGAGCACCGGTTCCTTTTCCATGGATGATCCGGACCTGGGATAGGTTGGATAGCAGAGCATCATCCAGATATTTATCCAGCTGTGAAATCGCCTCATCAACCGTTAATCCGATCAGATTGATCTCCGGCCGGATGCTGGAAGCTCGATCCAGGTTCATCCGATGATGACCGGAGGACTTGGTCTTGGTCTGTGGCTGCTTCGGTGTCTCGGTAATCTCGCAGTCTGTAATCGGTAATGTCATATGCAGGATGCCGACCTGCACGGACAGCTCCTTCTTGGCATTCGGAAGAGCCAGAACCGTTCCGGTGGTATCCATGCTGATAATATAAACGGTATCGCCGATACGGAAATCCTCTGCATTCTGACCGGAGCGGCGCTGCTTACCGGAACGGGACAGGTCCTTGTCCAGATTTTTCATCCGGTCTCGGATCTTGGAACGCTGTGCTTCCATGGCTTTATTATCTGCTTTGGCCGGGTTCCGTTCCCACTTCTGATATTTCCGGATGGACTGGTCAGCGATCTCTTTGGCTTCCTCTAAGATCTCCCGCGCTTCCTCTTTGGCATCCTTTAAAAGCTTGGAACGCTGCTGTTCCATGGACTCCTGCTTTGCCTTCAACCGGTTCCGCAGCGTTTCGACCTCTTCCTGATAGGTGGCAACGAGATGTTCTTCTTCCTCCAGCTTCTTGCGGCTGTTCTCCAGGTCGCTGATCAGACTTTCAAAATCGAGTGCCGGAGCATCAATCTGGGTACGAGCTTCTTCAATGATATAATCCGGCAGACCGAGCTTTTTCGATATGGCAAAGGCATTGGATTTTCCCGGGATGCCGATGCGCAGACGGTAGGTCGGACGCAGAGAGGCAACGTCAAATTCACAGCTGGCATTCTCAATCCCTTCTGTGGATAGAGCAAAGGTCTTCAATTCACTGTAATGCGTGGTGGCAATACAGAGTATACCCTGTGCATGCAGATGGCGTAAGATAGCGATCGCCAGTGCAGCACCCTCGATCGGGTCGGTACCACCGTTTAATTCATCAAAGAGCACCAGAGTGTCCGGAGCCGCATGTTGAATGATATATACGATGTTAGACATATGGGAGGAGAAGGTACTCAGGTTCTGTTCAATACTCTGTTCATCTCCGATATCTGCGAAAACATCCCGGAATACACAGAGCTCCGAGCCCTCAAATGCCGGAATATGCAGGCCGGACTGTCCCATCAGGGTAAAGAGTCCGACTGTCTTTAAGGATACGGTCTTACCGCCGGTATTCGGACCGGTTACGATCAGCATCTGATAAGTGTCGCCCAGAGTCAGATCGATCGGAACGACTGTTTTCGGATCCAGAAGCGGATGCCGTCCCTGCTTGATATTGATATATCCATGATCGTTAAAAATCGGGCGGGTGCCCAGATAGGACTTGGCGAATTTTGCTCTGGCAAAAATAAAATCCAGCTCGGTCAGCAGCTTGATATTGCACTGAATCGCAGTTAATTCAAAGGCGGCCTGCTCACTGATGGAAGCCAGGATCCGTTCAATCTCCAGCTGCTCTTTATTCTCCAGTTCCTTTAACTCATTATTCAGATTCACTACCGACATCGGCTCGATAAATAAGGTGGAACCGCTGGAGGACTGATCATGGATCATGCCCGGGAAACTGCTCCGGTATTCCTGCTTGACCGGAATACAGTAACGACCATTTCGCATGGTGATCAGACTATCCTGTAACAGAGTCCGGTTGTTCTGCGAGTTGACAATATTTAAAAGCTGTGTATGAATCTTCTCATTGATCTGTTTCTTGGCACGGCGAAGAGCCTTTAAATCAGAGGATGCATCATCTGCAATCTCGTCTGCGGAAAGGATACAACGGCGGATCTCGCGGCTGATGTGCTCCAGAGGCATCAGGTCCAGAAAGCGGGAATCCAGACAGTCCGGTTCGTGCGAATCATCATCGGAAACACCATACTGGCGGACACTTAAAGCATTGTCCAGAAGGCGGGCCAGATCCAGCAGCTCACTGGTACTTAAGGTCGCACCGACCTCCAGTCGCTTTAAGGACAGTCCGATATCCGTCACACCGGAAAAGGTGACACTGCCTTTTTGATAAATACGGGTCAGTGCATCGCCGGTCTCCTCCTGAAGCCGGACGATCTCCTCCCGATCGGAGGACGGAAACAGGTGCTTGCAGAGGCGTTTTCCCATCGGAGAATCTGCATAAGGCACCAGCATATCTATGATCTTATTATATTCCAAAATTCGTAAAGAACGTCTATTCATGTAAGTCTCCTTCATTAGTTACAAATGAAATGCATAATTACTATAATTATAGCATCTATAATTTCATTTGACAATTCATAGTCGTCGATATATAATGGCTTACGAATCAGGAGTGCTTAAGGAATTAGGCTGAGAAATGACATAGTCCTGTCATTAATCCTTTGGGGTATCCCATGACCTGATCCAGGTAATGCTGGCGGAGGGAGATATTATAACAGGCGCTTATTTAGAATGTTGATAATCCTTCCAGAGATGGAGGGATTTTTTATTTTCAGAGAAGCGGAGAACTGTTGTCTCATCGTTGTTTCAGGGTGATGGTTCATTCTATCATAAGAGTAAGGAGGAAAAAGATGAACGCAAACGTAGCAATTCAGGTATTACCGGGTGTAAGTACCGATGAAGAAGTAGTAAGAATCGTAGATGAAGTGATCGCGTATATCCGCAGCACCGGCGTGACGTATTATGTGGGTCCGTGTGAGACTGCAATGGAAGGCGATTATGAAGAGCTCATGGAGATCGTGAAGCAGTGCCAGTATATTGCAATCAAAGCAGGCTGCCCAAGTGTTATGAGCTATGTGAAGATTACCTACAAGCCTGAGGGCGAGGTGCTGACCATTGATCAAAAAACATCAAAGCATCACTGATTACTGGATTCCGATTAGCGTAATCCTGATATTTCTGATCGTCTGGCAGGTAGTCAGCATGACGGGACTGATTCCCGGCTATATGCTGCCGTCACCGGTCAAGGTGATAAAGGCATTTATCGGCGATTTTCCGTTGCTGATGCGGCACGCAAGAGTGACATTACTGGAGGCCTGTCTGGGACTCATAAGCGGTGTGATTCTGGGCTTTCTTTCTGCCGCATTTATGGATGCATTTGAACCGGTAAAGAAAGCCCTGTATCCACTTCTGGTCATCAGTCAGACTGTACCGCCGGTAGCGGTGGCTCCACTGCTGATCCTGTGGTTTTCCTACGGAATCGCACCGAAGATCGTGCTGGTGATTCTGGCATCCTTCTTCCCGATCGCAGTAGGACTGCTCGATGGATTCCAGGCAGTTGATCAGGATCTGATCCGGCTGATGCGCTCTATGAAGGCGAACCGCTGGCAGATATTCTGGCATGTGAAGTTCTCGCAGGCACTCGGAGAATTCTTCTCCGGCCTGAAGATCGCAGTGGCATATTCGGTAGTGGGAGCTGTGGTATCCGAGTGGCTGGGTGGATTCTACGGACTGGGTGTCTATATGACAAAGGTACGGAAATCCTTCAGCTATGATAAGATGTTCGCAGTTATCTTTCTGGTTTCGGCAATCAGCCTTGTGCTGATGGCACTGGTAAAGATCCTGCAGTATCAGGCGATGCCGTGGGCGCATGCCAATGCGCAGGAGAAAACAGAAGGGAAAAATAGTAGTATATAAATAGTAAGCATTAAGAGACATAGGAGAAAGACAATGAAAATATGGAAGAAACTTACAGCACTTGCACTGGCAGGTGTATTGACAGCAGGTTTATGCGCATGCGGTAACTCCGAACAGGCAGACGGAGCAGCAGACGGGGAGAAGAAGGACATTACATTTGTACTGGACTGGACACCGAATACCAACCATACCGGTCTGTATGTGGCAGAGAAGCTGGGATATTTCGATGAAGCAGGACTGAATGTTACGATCGTACAGCCACCGGAAGACGGAGCAACTACTATGGTAGCATCCGGGCAGGCACAGTTCGGCATTGATTTCCAGGACTATCTGGCACCGGTTTATGCCTCGGATGAAGAAGTACCGGTGACGGCTGTTGCAACTATTATCCAGCATAATACCTCCGGCATTATTTCCTTAAAGGAGGATGGTATCGAGTCACCAAAGGGACTGGAAGGCAAGAACTATGCAACCTGGGGACTGCAGCTGGAGCAGGCGATCATTAAGAATGTAGTAACTGCAGATGGCGGTGATTTCGATAAGGTAAATCTGATCCCTGAATATGTAACCGATGTTCCGACAGCACTGCAGCAGGATATCGATGCTGTCTGGGTATATTATGCATGGGACGGCATTTCCACAAAGGTAGCCGGACTGGATACCAATATGTTCTATTTCAAGGATATTACACCGGAGTTCGATTACTACAGCCCGGTAATCATTGCAAATACAGATTTCCTGGCAGATGATCCGGATACTGCAAAGGCATTCTTAAATGCAGTTCGGAAGGGCTATGAATATGCGATCGAGAATCCGGATGAGGCAGCAGACATTCTGTGTGAGGCAGTACCGGAGCTGGATCCGGAGATGGTAAAGGCGAGTCAGGAGTGGCTGGCAGATCAGTATAAGGCAGAGGTAGATCAGTGGGGATACATTGATCCTGAAAGATGGAATGCCTTCTACAACTGGTTAAATGAGAACGGATTATCTGAGAAGGAGATTCCGGAAAATTACGGATTCACCAATGAGTATTTAAGCGAATAAACAGGAGCCATAGAACGGGAAGTATTATGATATTACAGGCAGAACATATTACAAAAGCATATGGAGACAATCAGGTCCTGCAGGACATTTCCATTCATCTGGAGGAAGGCGAGCTGGTCTGCGTTCTGGGTGTCAGCGGTGTCGGTAAGACCACGTTGTTTAATATCCTGTCAGGACTGGTTCTGCCGGATCGGGGAGAGATCCTGTTGGAGAATGAGGATATTACGGGAAAGACGGGAAATCTAAGCTATATGCTGCAGAAGGATCTGCTCCTGCAGCATAAGACGGTACTGGATAATGTGGCACTTCCGCTGGTGCTAAAGGGTGTTAAGAAGAAAGCCGCCAGAGAACAGGCGGCAGCCTATTTCAAACAGTTTGGACTGGAAGGCACGGAGCTGAAATATCCGTCACAGCTGTCCGGTGGTATGCGGCAGCGGGCAGCATTGCTTCGTACTTATATGTGCGGAGACCGGGTGGCACTGCTGGATGAGCCGTTCAGTGCTTTGGATACTCTGACGCGGACGGCGGTGCAGGAATGGTACCTGGGTGTCATGGAAGAAATTAAGCTTTCTACCCTGTTTATTACCCATGATATTGATGAAGCAATATTATTATCAGATCGCATCTATATTATGAGCGGAAAACCTGCTATAATATCAGAAGAACTGGTGATAGAGGAACCAAAGCCGCGGGACGGCGAGTTCCTGTTGAGTGATACATTTCTCGCATATAAACGAAAAATCAAAAGTCTGCTCTAGCCGGTTCGAATATGGTATAGAGGAGCAAGGTAATATGGCAACTACATTAAAGGCAAAGAGACTGGAGCATTTCCGGGAAGGAATCTTTGCGGAATTGAATGAAAAGAAGGAACAGCTTCTGGCAGAAGGAAAGCAGGTGTACAACTTATCCGTTGGTACACCGGACTTCCTTCCGCCGGCACATGTGATGGAGGCAGTCTGCAAGGCAGCTGCGATTCCGGAGAATTATAAGTATTCACTCCGGGATCTTCCGGAACTGTTGGAGGCTGTTTCTTTTTATTATAAGAAACGGTTCGGTGTGGAGATCGCACCGGACTGCATTACCGGAGTGCATGGCACTCAGGAAGGTATGGGACATGTGGGAATGGCATTGCTGGATCCGGGTGACACCATCTTACTGCCGAATCCGGGTTATCCGATCTTTGAGGCAGGTGCTTACTTAAGCGGTGCCAATATGGAGTTCTATGATCTGAAGCGGGAGAATGATTTTCTTCCGGTGCTGTCAGAGATTCCGGAAGAGGTGGCACGGAAGGCGAAGGTCATGGTGGTATCTTATCCGTACAATCCGGTCTGCCGGACGGCGCCGAGATCCTTCTATGAGGAGCTGGTAGCATTTGCAAAAAAATATGATATTTTTGTTCTGCATGATAATGCATATTCGGACATTATTTATGATGGAAAGAAGGGAGAGTCCTTCCTGTCGATTCCGGGCGCTATGGATATCGGAGCGGAGTTCTTCTCACTGTCCAAGTCCTTTAATATTACGGGTGCCAGAGTTTCGTTCCTGTTAGGCAGAAAGGATGCGGTAGATGCGTTAAAGCTGCTGCGGAGTCAGTATGATTTCGGAACATTCCTGCCGATCCAGTACGGAGCGATCGCAGCTTTGACCGGACCGACCGATTTCGTAAAGGAGCAGTGTGGGGAGTATCAGCGGAGAAGGGATGCTCTGTGCGGCGGCTTCCGGGAGATTGGCTGGCAGGTGCCGGACAGTGAGGGAACTATGTTCGTCTGGGCACCGGTGCCGGAAGGCTATCAGAGCTCGCGGGATTTCTGTATGACAATGGTTGAAAAAGCGGGTGTTTTATGTACGCCGGGTGACGCATTCGGAAGCCGGGGCGAGGGTTATGTCCGATTCGCACTGGTGATGCCGCCGGAGGAACTTAAGAAGGTTGTAAAAGCAGTAGACGAGAGTGGTATTTTGCATAGATGATGCTTGTTTCTACAGGAGAAACGGTGTATCATGAAAGTAGTGTTTGGTAACTATTAATGTATGAAGGGTAAAGGGGTTAAGACATGAGAAAACAATTCTTGCAGGGACTGAAACGGACAGCAAGTGTTGGTCTGACGGCGGTTATGCTGCTATCGAGCGGTGGCACATTTCTGGCATCCGGAATCGGACTGACACAGGTAGCGGCAGAAGAAGTTACACAGGATATTACAGAAGAGGCAGATGGTACGGAAGATGCAGAGAATGCAGCAAGTATTGAAAGTACCGGAAACACAGAGGAGATATTCGATACAACAACGGAGGAACTGCCGGCGGATGGAAGCTTAGATCAGAATCCGACCGATCTGGTTTCCAGTTTTATTACAGATGCAGCCTTATTAGCAGATGTACAGGCAATTCTTGGTAAGGGCAGCAGTGCTACCTATCAGGACATGGTGAATTATACCGGAGAGGTGAATCTGGATCAGTATTCGAATGTAGGAGCTATAAATGATATATCCAAGCTTGCCGGATTTGCGAATGCGTCTGCATTTATATTCAGCAAGGCTACCGGAGTGACAAAGATTCCGAATAGTGTATTTGCAAATATGGCCAGACTGAAAAAGGTTTCGTTGCCGGATAGTGTTACTACAATAGAAACTATGGCATTTCAGAAATGTACAGGATTAAGTGAGATTGTATTACCGGCGAAATTAGTGACGATAGGTGATAATGCATTTGAGTCTTCTGGTATTCAAAGGATTGACTTTTCAAAGTGTACGTCATTGACAACAATCGGAAAACGGAGCTTTGAAAATTGTAGAGTACAGAATATTGATATTTCGAATGGTATATCTGAAATGACAATTAATGAGGCTGCATTTAGAGGATGTACTGCCTTACAAAGCGTATTCTTACCGGATGGTTTGACAAAGGTAGAACCTTTTGCATTTGCTAATTGTAAAAGTATGACAAGTTTGAGTATTCCCGAAACGTGCGTTCTGGATTGGAAAACATTTTCTGCAGAAGGAAGTTCTGGTCAGGAGAATGTTGTCAAGAATTTGAATCTTCAAATAAGACCTAAGGATAAGGATGTTGTAATTCCACTTAACAAGGAAGTAGCTTTGCCATTATATGTTGGTAAATCTTTAGAAATAGATTGGCATGATAGAATTGATCCGGACGAAAATAAATTTGAAATTACAGGAGTGACAATTTCAGATTCAGCAGTTTCCAAGACGAAAAATACTAAAATTTCCTATAAAGAAGAATCGGAAAAACAAATTACAGGTGTAAACCTGACAGGAACTAAGGTAATTCAGGATGTTACAGTAACGGTAAAAACGTCTATGACATTTTATACATTCCGGCATGATGGAAAAGTGGCAACAATGACCATTACACCATCGATCACATATAAGGTATCTGTACAGGGATTGCCATGTACGGATATTGAGGTAGAGAGTGATTACTATATTAGTAAAACAGCAGGAGCATCAACTTCAGTTTCAGAACGTTATATTATGATAACACCTGTCTTTAAATCTGATAGTGAAACAATGACAACGGATGCCATAAGCTGGGAGTATGGTAATAGTGTAGCGACAGTTACTGTGGCAGATGATAAAAGTAATGCAAAGATAGAGGTTCCTAAGTCAGGAGCCGTTTATGAAGAAATACCAATAACAATTAAAGCAGGAAGTCAGAAAAAAGTAGTTACGGTTCATGTAGTAACGGCAATAAAGTATAGGAGTATTGCCTACAATCCTAGTGAATTAAGTATTCCATTAGTAAGCGGAGGAAGTGCAGGAAGCATAACGGTAAAACCAAGTGCGATGCTTTATAATGATTCGAATGCGACAATAAAAGATAGGTTATGCTTTGAAAGCGATAATGATAAGGTGGTAAAGGTTGTTGATAACAGGGATAATAGTTGTACCATAACGGCATTGGCAGTAGGGACAGCAACTATAACAGCAAAGTCAATAGCGATGAAAAATACCAAGTATGTACCTAAAGCTACGTTCACCGTTACCGTCACCGATTCCGGTACTCGCGTAGAATTGCGTGATTCCGGCACCGGAAAAGCAATCGCGAATACGATCACCTTCGATGCATCCAAGGGGCAGGCTACACAGACATATCCTTATGTATTTGTGAACTCCTCCGGTACAGAGACCTCAGTATCCGGTAATGATCTGGATATTACGGTTGCGAATTCGGCGGTTGCTACAGTGACGCCGAATACATCAGCGAAGACGATTGCAATCAAGAGTTTAAAGTACGGAACAACGACAGTAACGATCGCCCCGAAGGGTAAATCAGAGAACGCAGTCAGCTATACGATTTCCGTACCATCGAATATTAAGACGATTAATTCGGCAACTTCCATTACCGGAAATGCCGGTACGACGCAGACTGTATTTAAATCTGTGGCGAATTCCTTTGGAGTGACCTCTGCAAATGCGACTCCGGCTAAGATAAAGGAAATATCCGGCAACACCGTGAAGTTCACATCCACGAATACGAATGTAGCAAGTATTGACTCCAATGGTACTGTATCGCTGAAAGCGAAAGGAAGTGCCACGGTTAAGATGTCGGTCTATGCATCAGCATCAGCAACAACTCCGTTACTGGAAAAGAGCGTGAATGTGACGGTAAAGCAGCCGGTGACCGGAGTAAGTATTACATCCGCAAATGGCAGCGATACTGTAAATGCAGGAGATACCCTGCAATTGACCGCAAAGGTGTCACCATCCAATGCAAGTGATACAAGTGTCACATGGAGCAGCAACAGTACCGGAATCGCACAGGTAAGTACCACAGGACTGGTAACCGGTGTGGCGGCCGGTACAGCCGTGATCACTGCAAAGGCGAATGACGGCAGTAATAAATCAGCGACCTTTACGGTAACGGTTACCAAAAAGGTCATTAAGGTCACAAAGATTTCATTGAGTGCAAGCACTCTGCTGACGAAGGTTGGCTACACAAAAAAGATAACAGCAACGGTAACACCGACTAATGCAGATAACAGGGAAGTAACCTGGAGTAGCAGTGCACCGACGGTGGCGAGTGTTGATCAGAGCGGAAACATTACAGCCAAGAGTGTGGGAAATGCTACAATCACTGTAACAGCAAAGGATGGCAGCGGTGTAACCGCGACCTGCTGGGTAAACGTAACGGATATCAAGGTAACAGGCATTACATTAAACAAAACAACATTAAATATAAAAACCGGAGCGACAGAACAGTTGACCGCGAAGGTACAGCCGACCGATGCGACGAACAGTAAGGTGACCTGGAGCAGTAATGAACCGACAGTCGCAGAAGTAGATCAGACAGGAATGATCACAGCGAAGAAAGAAGGCTCTGCAGTCATTACTGTAACGGCACAGGACGGTAGTGGCAAAACGGCTACCTGTCAGGTGAATGTAACAGATATTAAGGTATCCGGTATTACATTAAGTGCATCGACATTAGCCATGCAGACCGAGGATGTGAAGCAGCTGAGTGTGACCAACATCACACCGGCAAATGCGACAAATAAGGCACTGAAATGGGAAAGCAAGAATACATGGGTAGCAACCGTTGATGAGAGTGGAAATGTAACTGCAAAAAATCCGGGAGAAGCAACAATTACCGTAACGGCTACCGATAACGGTGGCGCACAGGCAACCTGTAAGGTGACGGTAACAGAGCGTACCGCTCCGGTTATAAAGGTAACGCAGATCCAATTGAGTCAGACAAGGGCCAGCTTAAATGAGGGAAAAGAGCTGCAGTTAACCGCAACGGTACTTCCGGCAAATGCAACGAATCAGAGTCTGACCTGGAGCAGTAGTGTAGAAGGGGTAGCAACCGTTGACCCAACCGGAAAGGTTACAGCTATAAAAGCAGGAACGACCGTCATTACCGCAACTGCGAAAGATGACAGCGGCATCTCTGCAAGCTGTACGGTACAGGTAACGGTGCCGACCGTCAAGGTAACCGGTATCACCTTAAATAAGACAACCGCAAGTGTGGTAAAGGGCAAGACCGTAGCATTGACAGCAACGGTAACACCGGATACAGCAACCGATAAAACGATAAAATGGACAACCAGTAATAAAAACGTAGCAACAGTCGGCACCGATGGTGTAGTCACAGCAGTGGCAGCCGGAACAGCGACCATCACGGCGACAGCAGCTGATGACAGCGGAGTGAAGGCTACCTGTAAGATCACGGTAACTAATCCGGTCGTTAAGGTAACGAAGGTTACTTTGAATAAGACAACCGCAAGTGTGGTAAAGGGTAAGACTTTAACCTTAACGGCAACGGTAACACCGACAAACGCTACGAATAAAAATGTTACTTGGAAGTCATCCAATACAAAAATCGCAACCGTTGACGGCAACGGAAAGGTTACAGCAGTGGCAGCGGGAACAGCTACGATTACCTGTACGGCGGCAGATGGAAGCGGAAAGAGTGCTGCCTGCAAGATTACAGTAAAGAATCCGCCGGTGAAGGTAACCAAGCTTAAAATCAATAAGACATCGGTAGACCTGTTAAAGGGTAAAACCGTACAGCTGAAGGTTACCGTAACACCAAGCAATGCAACGAACAAGGCAGTGACCTGGACCAGCAGCAATAAAAGGATAGCAACCGTTACCTCCAATGGCCTGGTAAAGGCTGTCAGAACCGGTACGGTCACGATCACAGCCAAGGCAAAGGATGGAAGCGGTAAGAAGGTAACCTGCAAGATCAATGTCTATGCAGACTCTGTAGAGAGCTATGTAGCAAGAATCTATACAAAGGCATTGGGCAGAGATCCGGAGCCGGCAGGCCTGAAATATTGGGTCGGTGAGATCAAGGCAGGAAGAAAGACAGCCGTTCAGGTGGCAGAGATGTTCTTCTTTGCACCGGAGTTTACAAACAAGAAGTTAAATAATAAGGAGTATGTTAAGGTTTTATATCGTACATTCATGGGACGTGAGGCTGATCAGGGCGGTCTGAATTACTGGATCGACCGGTTGAATAAGGGTGAAAGCCGGAAGAGTGTTCTGAAGGCATTTGCCGGATGTCCGGAGTTTAAGGCGATCGTAAAATCATTTGGCTTATAAGAAATGAGTATGAGAGAAGCAACATGGAAGGTTATTGCGCATATCGAAACGGAATTCCCGGCGAAGTTCGGGATTCCGAGACAGAGCGGTCTGGTGGAAACGTTAACCGGAAGAATCATTTTTGAACCGGAGTTTCGACAGCCGGAAGCAGTGCGCGGACTGGAGGGCTTCTCTCATATTTGGCTTTTATGGCAGTTTTCAAAGGCCGGACGGGAGAACTGGTCGGCAACCGTGGCACCGCCCCGTCTGGGTGGAAAGAAGAAGGTGGGCGTTTTTGCCAGCCGATCACCGTTTCGCCCGAATCCGATCGGCCTGTCCTCGGTAAAGCTGGAACGGATCGAGATGGATGAAAAGCTTGGCCCGGTCTTATATGTATCCGGTGCAGATTTATTAAACGGCACTCCAATCTATGATATCAAGCCATATCTGGCGTTTACAGACAGTCATCCGGATGCGGTGGATGGATTTGCCGGGGATGTCTTTGATTACGGACTGGAGGTAGAGTTTCCGGAGGAGCTGCTGGCGAGGATCCCGGAAGAACAGCATCGGACGGTCATTGAACTGTTAAAGCAGGATCCGCGGCCGGGAACACAGGAGGCTGTGGATAAGGAATACCGGATGCTGTTTGGCGAACAGGATATCTGGTTTCATGTGAAGGATCGGGTGCTGACTGTCCACAATGTAGTGGAAAAACCGATACTTGACATAAAGAAAAGGCCTGATATATAATAATGAAATATAGGCAATGACGAAGAGAAGTAGCCCGATTATCGCTTGCAGAGAGTGGAGAACGGTGGAAGCTCCACAGAATGAATCGGCGTGAATAACACTTTACCAGCCGCGACCTGAACTCTGAGACCGGAGATTCTGACAGAACAGAATCGAATGACCGGATCGGTCAGAGTCTGCATCGGCAGATTCCGACAGGCGGGATAGTAGGGAAGCCGTAGCTGTGCGACAAACAGTCGGTGAGAAAGCGATGCAAGGCATGCTTTAGAAGCCATGAGGGACTGCGCAGGCAGTAAATCAGGTGGTACCGCGGACAGTAGATAGAGATTTCTGTTCGTCCTGAACCAAAAGTTCAGGGCGAACTTTTGCGTTTAAATGCTCTTAGCCGGAGCATAAATAAAAAGAGAAAAGGAGAGTAACATGAGTATTGTAAACATTTATCGTGACAGAACCATTAATGAGATTACAGAATCCGATGTGGGATCAACCGTAAAAGTAGCAGGCTGGGTAGAGAATATCCGTGACCATGGTGGTGTATCTTTCATCGATCTGCGTGATATGTATGGTGTATTGCAGGTCGTTATGCGTGACACTACTTTGCTGGAAGGAATCGTAAAGGAAGACTGCGTATCCATTGAAGGTGTTATGGAGCACCGGGATGAGGAGACCTATAATCCGAATATCGAGACCGGAACCATTGAGTTAGAGGCACACACCGTGACCGTACTTGGTAAGGTATATAAGCAGATTCCGTTTGAAATCATGACATCAAAGGAGATCCGTGAGGATGTCCGTCTGAAGTATCGGTATCTGGATTTAAGAAATAAAAAGGTAAAGGACAACATCATTTTCCGTTCCAAGGTCATCAGCTTCTTACGGGAAAAGATGACAGAGATGGGATTCTTGGAGATCCAGACTCCAATCCTGTGTGCATCGTCTCCGGAGGGCGCCAGAGATTATATCGTGCCATCCAGAAAGTTCAAGGGGAAGTTCTATGCATTACCACAGGCACCACAGCAGTATAAGCAGTTGCTGATGGTATCCGGATTTGATAAATATTTCCAGATCGCCCCTTGCTTCCGTGATGAGGATGCAAGAGCGGACCGTTCACCGGGAGAGTTCTATCAGTTAGACTTTGAGATGAGCTTTGCTACTCAGGAGGATGTATTCCGGGTAGGTGAGGAAGTATTATCTGAGACCTTTAAGAAGTTTGCACCGGAAGGATACACGGTTACGGAAGCACCATATCCGATCATCAGCTATAAGCAGGCAATGTTGGAGTTCGGTTCTGATAAGCCGGATCTTCGGAATCCGCTGCGTATTATTGATGTAACCGATTTCTTCCAGAGATGTACCTTTAAGCCATTCCATGGCAAGACTGTACGTGCAATTAATGTGCATGCAAAGTTGTCTAAGGGACAGCATGAGAAGCTGTTGAAGTTCGCAACCGGAATCGGAATGGGTGGACTTGGCTATCTGGAGATTTTGGAAGACATGAGCTACAAGGGACCGATCGATAAGTTTATCCCGGATGATATGAAGACCGAGATTGCAGAGCTGGCAGGTCTGCAGGCAGGTGATACAATCTTCTTTATCGCAGATAATGAGGAACGTGCGGCAAATTATGCCGGACAGATTCGTAACGAGCTGGGTGCACGCCTGGATCTGATCGAGAAGAATGCATATCGTTTCTGCTATGTTAATGACTTCCCGATGTACGAGTATGATAAGGAAGAGAAGAAGATGATCTTTACCCATAATCCGTTCTCTATGCCACAGGGCGGACTGGAAGCACTGAATACCAAGAATCCGGAAGAGATTCTGGCATATCAGTACGATATTGTATGTAACGGTATTGAGTTGTCATCCGGTGCAGTCCGGAATCATGACATGCAGGTTATGGTAAAGGCATTTGAGATCGCAGGCTATACAGAGGAAGACTTAAAGCAGAAATTCGGTGCCCTGTATAATGCATTCCAGTTCGGTGCACCACCGCATGCAGGTATGGCACCCGGAATTGACCGTATGATCATGCTGTTAAGAAATGAAGAGAATATCCGTGAGGTCATTGCCTTCCCTATGAATGGTAATGCACAGGATCTGATGTGTGGAGCTCCGAGTGAGGTGACTGAGCAGCAGTTACGCGAGACACATATTAAGGTGCGTCAGTAGTATTCGGGAAAAGTATTGCATAATTCTGTCATATGTTGTAAATAGTGACAGAAAAATGAAAGAAATCAACGAAAAAATATTGACAAATCCGGTGGGATGCCATAGTATCTTAACTGTGATTTGAGTCAACGAAGAAGTTGGAAATCGACAAGGTTGCCAGCTTCTTTTTAGTTGAGAAGGAGGATAAAATGAAAAAGAAAGCTTTAAGTATCATTTTAACAGCTGTTATGGCAGTTGGTATGATGACAGGTTGTGGTGCTCAGGCATCAGACGGTTCGTCTTCTACAGACGGAAACGGTGCAGCGGATTCTGACTTCAAGGTAGGTATTATGTACATTGGAGATGAGAATGAGGGATATACCGCAGCACATATGGCAGGTATTGACGGGATGATGGAGAATCTTGGTCTGGATGACAGTCAGGTGATCGAGAAGACAAACATTCCGGAAGATGAGTCTGCATATGATGCAGCAGTTGATTTAGCAGAGCAGGGCTGTGATATTATTTTTGCAAACAGCTTTGGCCAGGAGTCTTATGTGATCCAGGCAGCAACCGAGTATCCGGACATTCAGTTCTGTCATGCAACCGGTTATCAGGCAGCATCATCCGGTCTGCCAAACATGCATAACTATTTCACAAACATTTATGAATCACGTTATGTATCAGGTGTTGTAGCCGGTCTGAAGTTAAATGAGATGATCGATAACGGTACTATTACAGAGGATAAGTGTAAGGTTGGTTACGTAGGCGCTTATCCATATGCAGAGGTTATTTCAGGATTTACATCATTCTTCCTGGGTATCCGGAGCGTATGTCCGTCTGCTACCATGGAAGTAAAATATACAAACAGCTGGGCTGATATGTCTGCAGAGGCAGAGGTTGCTAATGCACTGATCGCAGATGGCTGTGTACTGATCAGCCAGCATGCAGATACAACCGGTGCTCCTTCCGCATGTGAAGCTGCCGGTGTTCCTTGTGTTGGTTACAACGTATCCATGATTTCCGTAGCACCGAACACTGCTCTGACATCCGCATCCATTGACTGGTCTGTATATTATACATATGCAGTAAAGTGCGCAATGAATGGCGAAGAGATCGAAACAGACTGGTGCCGTGGATTTGCAGAGGGCGCAGATAAGCTTACTGAGTTAAATGATAAGGTAGTTGCAGAGGGTACTGCAGAGAAGGTAAAGGAAGTAGAGGATCAGATTATTGACGGTTCTTTACATGTATTTGATACATCCACATTTACCGTTGGTGGTAAGTCCTTAGAGGACGCAATTGCAGAGGGCGGCGAGTATGCTGATTATGCAGACTATGTATCCGATGGATATTTCCATGAGTCAGAGCTGGCATCAGCACCTTCTTTTGCAATTATTATTGATGGTATTACATCAATTACAGAATAATAAGTCAGCAAAGAAGCTGAAATTTCAATACGGAGCTATGAAAATGGCTCCGTATTTTATATAATAGGGATGTCGGTGCTGAGAACTGCGCGGGGCAGGGTTGATCACCGGGACGCAAGGAGTAAGTTTAGGAGGACAGTCTGTGGAAGGTTATGCAATTGAGTTAAGGAACGTAACCAAGACCTTTGGCGAGGTCATTGCGAATGATAACGTAAACTTAACATTGAAAAAAGGAGAAATATTAGCAATCTTAGGAGAGAATGGCAGTGGTAAGACAACATTGATGAATATGCTCTCCGGTATTTATTTTCCGGATCAGGGACAGATTCTGGTAAATGGGCAGCCGGTAACCATCCGTTCTCCAAGGGATTCCTTTGATCTGGGAATCGGAATGATCCATCAGCATTTTAAGCTGATTCCGATTTTTACGGCGACGGAGAACATCATTCTGGGGCTGAAGGAGCAGGGCAGAATGAATCTTGCCGAGAAGAATCGGGAAGTGGAGGCACTGGCAGCACAGTACGGATTTGAGCTGAATCCAGAGCAGAAGATCTATGATATGACTGTCTCGCAGAAGCAGACGGTGGAGATCATGAAGGTGTTGTATCGCGGCGCAGAGATTCTGATCCTTGACGAACCGACGGCGGTACTGACCCCACAGGAGACAGAGAAGCTGTTTGATATCCTGCGGAACATGAAGAAGGCGGGCAAATCCATTATTATCATTACCCATAAGTTAAATGAGGTGCTGGAGATCTCAGACCGGGTAGCGGTACTCAGAAAGGGTAAGGATATCGGAACCGTTGCGACGAAGGATGCGACCGCACAGTCCTTAACGGAAATGATGGTTGGTCAGAAGGTAGAGTTAAATATTGAACGGGATGACCCTGAGAATCAGGAGGAACGTCTGGAGGTAAAGGACATCTCCGTATATAACCGGGAAGGCGTGGAGGTCGTAAAGCATGTAAGCTTCCATGCAAAGAGCGGTGAGATCCTCGGAATTGCCGGTGTATCCGGCAGCGGACAGAAGGAACTGCTGGAGGCGGTTTCCGGTCTGCAGAATGTGGCGAACGGCACGATCACCTATAAGGATTCCAGCGGAACCGCAACCGTGATCTCAAATATGAATGTGGAAACCAGACGGAAGAAGAATGTGAAGTTATCCTTTGCATTTGTGCCGGAGGATCGACTCGGTATGGGTCTGGTAGGCTCTATGGATCTGATCGATAATATGCTGCTCCGGAGCTATAACAATGGAAAAGGCCCGGTAGCAGACCGAAAGGCACCGAAAGAACTGGCAGAACAGATCGTAAAAGAGCTGGATGTTGTGACTCCATCCGTACATACACCGGTCCGGAGACTTTCCGGCGGTAATGTTCAGAAGGTGCTGGTCGGACGAGAAATCGCAGAGCATCCGGAGGTGCTGGTCGTATCCTATCCGGTGCGTGGACTGGATATTAATTCTTCCTATGCGATTTATAATCTGTTAAATGAGCAGAAGCGGGAAGGTGTGGCAGTCATCTGTGTCATTGAGGATCTGGATGTACTGCTGGAGCTGTGTGACAGGATTCTGATTCTGCATGCCGGAGAAGTGAGCGGCATTGTGAATGCAAGAACCGTGACGAAGGATGAGCTGGGACTGTATATGTCAGGAAGCAGAAAGGATACGGAATATTATGAGTAATGATATGAAACATACAGGAAAAGAACCGTTTCTGCGGATGAAAAAACGGGACAACATTTCACGTGGGAAAGCCCTTGGAATACGATTGCTTGCAATCCTACTTGCTCTGGTGGTCTGCTCCTTTGTGATCATCGCAGTAACCGGACAGAATCCGTTACAGGTATATGCGGGAATTATTGACGGTGCAGTCGGAAGCAGCCGACGGATCTGGGTAACGATCCGCGAGACAGCGATTCTGCTTCTGGTCGCAGTCGGACTGACACCGGCATTTAAGATGAAGTTCTGGAACATCGGTGCGGAAGGTCAGATTCTGATGGGCGGTGCCGCTTCGGCAGCTCTGATGATCTATCTGGGTGATAAGGTACCGAATGCGGTACTGTTGATTCTGATCCTGCTTGGAAGTGCACTGGCAGGTCTGTTATGGGGATTGATCCCGGCTATCTTTAAGGCAAAATATAATACCAATGAGACCCTGGTAACACTGATGTTAAATTATGTTGCGATGCAGTTTATCACCTTCCTGATCGTGTTCTGGGAGAATCCGAGTGGTTCCAATACTGTCGGAATCATTAATGCAGGAAGCAAGGCAGGATGGTTCCCGAAGATGTTCGGGACCGATTATTTCCTGAATATTGTGATCGTAACGGTCATGACACTAGGGGTTTATCTTTATATGAAGTATTCCAAGCAGGGATATGAGATCTCCGTTGTCGGTGAGAGTAAGAGTACAGCCAAATATGCAGGTATCAATGTAAAGAAGGTTATTATCCGTACCATGATGGTATCCGGTGCTATCTGCGGACTGGCAGGCTCGGTCATTGTCAGCGGTGCCAGCCATACGATTTCTACCAGTACGGCAGGCGGCAGAGGCTTTACGGCCATTATCATTGCATGGATGTCCAACTTCAATCCGGTTGCCATGCTGGCAGTCTCACTGCTTCTGGTATTTATGCAGCAGGGTTCCATTCAGATCGCAACACAGTTTGGTCTGAATGAGAATGCATCTGATATTATCACAGGTATTATTCTGTTCTTCCTGATCGGTTGTGAGTTCTTTATCCGTTATCAGCTGAAGGTGCGGAAGAGTGGAAAGGAGGAAGCATAAATGACAGTTGTAATGACATTTATCCAGAAAGCAATCGCACAGGGAATCGCGATCCTGTTTGGAGCAAGTGGAGAAATCGTAACAGAGAAATCCGGAAATCTGAATCTGGGTATTCCGGGTATTATGTATATGGGCGGTATCGCAGGTCTGATGGGAGCGTTCTTCTATGAACACAGTCAGACAACGCCGAATGGAGTGATCGGAGCATTAATTGCAGTGATCTGCGCATTGGTGGCATCCGCATTGGGTGGCCTGATCTACAGCTTCCTTACAATTACGCTGCGTGCCAATCAGAACGTAGTCGGTCTGGCATTGACCACATTCGGTATCGGGTTTGGTAACTTCTTCGGTGGTTCTATCTCAAAGATTGCAGGTGGTGTCGGACAGATTTCCGTTATGACAACCGCTGCTGTCTTTCAGAAGCAGATTCCGGGGCTTTCCGAGATTCCGGTGATCGGACCGTTATTGTTCTCCTATGGATTTCTGACCTACACGGCAATCATTATCTCACTGGTACTGGCATATGTTCTGAAGAAGACCAAGGTCGGATTAAATCTCCGGGCAGTCGGTGAGAGCCCGGCAACAGCAGATGCAGCCGGTATCTCAACCTCCAAGTATAAGTATGTGGCTACGGTAGTCGGAGCCATGATCGCAGGTCTGGGTGGTCTGTATTATGTTATGGAATATTTCGGCGGTACCTGGTCCAATAACGGATTCGGTGACCGTGGATGGTTGGCAATCGCACTGGTTATCTTAGCCCTCTGGAGTCCGGCAAGAGCAATCGTCGGTTCCATCCTGTTCGGTGGACTGTATATCCTGAATATTTATATTCCGGGATTAAATCGTGCGACGCAGGAGCTGGTAAAAATGGCACCATATGTGCTGACTATTATTGTCCTGATCCTGAGCAGCCGGAGAAACAAGCTGGAAAATCAGCCACCGGAAAGCCTGGGTGTACCGTATTTTCGGGAGGAACGTTAGAAACTGATAAAATAAAAGGCACAGAGGCAGGCCCGGAAGCTGATCCGGCCGCTCTGTGCTTTTCTGATCAGAAAGGTAGATCCTGCTATTTTTTACTTAGTATTCTTTTTTACGATAGAGATAGGTAGTCACAGGGCAGGAGGCAACAAATACAAGCAGTGCACATACTAAAATAATGATACCGCCCAAGATTATCTGTGTTGTAGTCATAGGGGCTGGAAATAAAGTGTTTATAAGAGCTGAAAGTCCCATAACAAGTCCGGTTCCACCAAGTAAACTAATGCCTAAAAATACTTCGTTTCGTTCTTCTCCGCCTATATAGAACAGTGGAAAGAAAATAGCTCCCATAAATAGGCTTATTCCAGCACCTACTACAAACAGCATGAAAACATCTGTGCTTCTGTCAAAAAGAAAACCATGTAGCATAATTGACAAAGCAACTCCGATTCCTGCAAAAATCATTCCTACAGTCAACCATAATAAAAGACTCAAAAAATAACTCTGTACAATGGCGGACCTCGTTACAGGTGTGGTAAGTTTGTATTTATTCCATTTGGTAGCACCCTCTTTTCGCAGACTTGCAATCGAATTAAGGGAGAAACCAATCATGGTCAGTAACATATAACCCATCACCAGTGATGGGATTTTATTTCCTATAGCAACAACAACACATTCCAATAAAAGCATGATAGCGGCAAAAATCTTTGTGTTTGAGAGCGTCGCATAAAAATTATTTCTCAAAAGTCCTTTCATATCCGTTCCCCCTTTACCAGTAACAGCATGATTTCATCCACAGAAGTATGGTCTACTACAACATTCTTGTACTTTTTCTGCGCTTCTTTCCCGTTAGAAACCAGCACATCGATTTGAAAATCACGTTTCCGATAGGCCAGGATATCTTTCGGATCTAATGCAAGAAACTGACTTTCTTTGCAACGCATAACCGCATAGTTATATACCAGATCATTTTTGGATGCGGTCATAATGAGTTTGCCATTATGGATAAAGGTGATATAATCTGCAATCTTTTCCAAATCACTTGTGATATGGGAAGACAACAGAATAGAGTGATTTTCCTCCTGCACAAATTCCAGAAAGACGTTCAGCATTTCATCACGTACAATTGGGTCTAAGCCGCTGGTTGCTTCGTCTAAAATTAATAATTCCGGATGATGGGCCAGTGCTGTGGCAATTGCCAGCTTCATTGTCATTCCTCTGGAATAATGTTTGATTTCCTGATTTGTTGGCAGGTGGAAATCTTCTAAATATTTCTGGAACAGGGAACTGTCCCATTGTGTATAAAAACCCTTCATAATCTTGGATAATTGCTTCGCTGTCCAGTAAGTGGGGAAATTGTCACCGTCATAGACGACACCAATTCTTTCTCGCAAGCTTGTGTCTTCGTCCAGCATTTCCTGCCCAAACAGTGTTATCGTTCCGCTATCTTTGGCGATTGTATTTAGAATACAACCAATTGTTGTAGTTTTTCCCGCACCGTTTTCTCCGACAAATCCTAATATAGCTCCATACGGTAGGGAAAACGTCACATTCTCCAATGTGAAATTTGATTTGGGAAAAGTTTTGGAAACTTGCTGTAATTCTAAAATATTTTCCATGCTCATTCGTCCTCCTGATAAAACAGAGTCAACAACTCTGTCAGTTTTTCAAGTGAAATATTGCTTGTCCGTCCAATTTCGGCGGCAGCCTGTAAATGTTCCTCGGCAATACGTTGTTGCCCTTCCTGATAAAACTCTTTGTTTTGAACTGATACAAAACTCCCTCTGCCAACTGTGGTTTCTATAAAACCGTCCCTTTGCAGATCTTCATAGGCTTTCTGTACAGTAATGACGCTTACATGGATGGATTTTGCTAATGCTCGCATTGAGGGGATTGCGTCTCCGGCCTGCAGTTCGCCGCTCATTATCATAGCTTTAATCTGTGATGTGATCTGCTCATATATCGGTTTGCTGGCATTATTACTGATGATGATTTCCATAATTCACCGCCCTATATAGTGTACTTAATGAACAAGTACATTATATACAATTTAAGATCCTTAGTCAACTATAAAAATAAAATGTCAGTTGCAGTATCATAGAATAAATCAGTAATTGTGATTCTGTAACATTTACCCCGAAAGTAAAAAACAGGCTTGACAGATATATGAAGTCTGTGCTAGTCTAATTAACAGAGAAACCGTTGAGAAAGAGGAAGTACATGTGATATGTATCTCACAGAGAGTCGCAGGTGGTGGGATTGCGGCAGATGGCAGCATAATGGAATGGGCTTTCGAGGGCGAACCGAACCGGGAGATATGCAGGAAAACAGATAAAGCATTTGCGGTAGGTGAGACGGAGAGGAGACTCCGTTAACAAATCGGATATATGCAGGTATATCGCGAGTGGATATCGTCATTGATATCAAGCAGGGTGGCACCGCAGGAGTTAACTCTTGTCCCAGCAGATAGTGGGATAAGGGTTTTATTTATTTTAAAACAGATTCTAAAAAAATCCTTTCCCGGAAGTAATAGATACCAAGGATCAGATTCCTGTAAAATCTGATCACGAGCGAAAGGAGCATCCATCATGAGTGAAACAAGAATTCCAAACAAAATCTATTTAAGCGAAGAAGAGATTCCAAAGCAATGGTATAACGTACGTGCCGATATGAAGGTAAAGCCGGCACCGTTATTAAACCCGGCAACCCATCAGCCATTGAAGCCGGAAGAATTAGAGCCGATCTTCTGTAAAGAGCTGGTTCAGCAGGAATTGGATGATACGACAGCATATATTGATATTCCGGAAGAAATCCAGGAATATTACAGAACCTATCGTCCATCACCGACTATGCGAGCATATCATCTGGAGAAAGCACTGGGAACACCGGCTAAGATTTACTATAAGTTTGAGGGTAATAACACCAGCGGAAGTCATAAGCTGAATTCCGCAATCGCACAGGCATATTACGCTAAGAAGCAGGGCTTAAAGGGTGTTACGACAGAGACCGGAGCCGGTCAGTGGGGAACCGCACTTTCTATGGCATGTGCTTATTTCGGATTAGACTGTAAGGTATATATGGTTAAGGTATCCTATGAACAGAAGCCATTCCGTCGTGAAGTAATGAGAACCTACGGAGCCAGTGTAACACCGTCACCATCTGAGACAACAGAGGTCGGAAGAAAGATTTTACAGGCACATCCGGGAACAACCGGAAGTCTGGGCTGTGCAATCTCAGAAGCTGTTGAAGTGGCAACCACACACGAAGGCTATCGCTATGTATTAGGTAGTGTATTAAATCAGGTATTGTTGCATCAGTCCGTAATCGGTCTGGAGGCAAAGGCCGCATTGGATAAGTATGGCATCAAGCCGGATATCATCATCGGATGCGCAGGTGGCGGTTCGAATCTGGGTGGACTGATTTCACCGTTCATGGGCGAGAAGTTAAGAGGCGAAGCAGATTATCGTTTCATTGCGGTAGAGCCGGCATCCTGCCCAAGCTTTACCAGAGGTAAGTTTGCTTACGATTTCTGCGACACCGGAATGATCTGTCCATTGGCCAAGATGTACACACTGGGCAGTGGATTTATTCCATCTGCAAACCATGCAGGCGGACTTCGGTTCCATGGTATGAGCTCCATTCTGTCACAGCTTTACCATGATGGATATATGGAGGCAGTTGCAGTTGAGCAGACTTCCGTATTCGAGGCTGCAGAGCAGTTCGCAAGAACCGAGGGTATCCTGCCGGCACCGGAAAGCAGTCATGCAATCCGTGCGGCAATCGATGAAGCATTGAAGTGCAAGGAAACCGGTGAGGAGAAGACAATCCTCTTTGGTCTGACCGGTACCGGATATTTCGATATGGTAGCATATGAGAAATTCCATGATGGTCAGATGACAGATTATATTCCGACAGATGAAGACCTGAAGCCGGGCTTTGATGCAATTCCAAGATTTCCGGGAAATGAGTTTTAAGGACTCGTGATTGCGAGAAAGCAATATTACAATATTAAAAATAAGATTTGAGATAAGAAAAAGAAAACCTCCGGATTCCGGGAAGATATTCAAGAAAGATGAATATCATAACCGGAAAACCGGAGGTTTTAATATGCAATTTATTTACTGCTCAGAGCTGCTATCTGTGGAAGCGTCCTCTGTAGAATCGGAAGAAGCATCCGTGGTATCAGCCTCTGTATTGAGGTAACCAATGTTGCCGCTTAAATCTGTGACGGTATAGGCCTCTGTCAGACCGTTGATATATTCGCCGACCACATCGGAAGCAAGAGAAGATGAAATGGTATCCTTGCAGGAATCATCATAGGTACGGCTGACGAATTTCAATACGTAATAGGTGCTTCCGTCATTATTCTTGATGACTACGGTATCACCGGCCTTGCGAGATTCATCGGTCAGCCAGCTTCTGAAGTCAGAGTTCTGGGTAGAACCGGTTACGCCCTGAGTAAGGGAAGCTTCGGAACCGTCCTCTGCACCGTAGGTGTCTTTTTTGGAATCCGGTGCATATTCCTTACATAAGGTCTCAAAATCCTTACCGGCCGCTGCTTTTTCTTTCATTTCTTCTGCCATAGCTTCGATCGATTCGGAACTGTTTTCATAATCGGAAGAGGCGAAAGAGAATGAATAATAAGCGAACTGATCATAATCAGCCTTGTTGTCATTATAATGGGAAGTAACCTCATCATCGGATGGCTTGTTATCTTCCAAAAGCTTCTGATAGTAAGCATTGGCAATGTAAGTATTCCGGATGTAGTCTTTAACGTTTTTGGCAGTTGCATACTGACCAAACATGGTTTTATAGTAAGCCTGAAGACTGACCTTATCAGTATCGGCAGCGCTCTTGGCCTGCTCCAGGAATGAGTTGTAGTCATCTGTAGTATCATACTCAAATCCATTTTTTGCAGCATCATCCAGCAATGCAAATTCCCGCTTCATCTGCTCAACGGTAGACTGCTCAAAATACTCCTGCCATGTCATATCCTCAGAATACTGCTGTTCGTCATATGGTACAGAAGTATCCAGTCCCATATAGGAAAGGAAGGAAGAATATGTATTCAGATAATTGGATACGGTACTGTTGAAATAGTAATCATATTCTACCTGTGATAAGGAGTGGTCGCCGACTGTTACATATGGCTTATTGCTGGCATTTACAATATCCACGATCATGCTGACACTGAAATATCCTGCGGTAAGGACGATCGCTGCCAGCAGGGTGATGCAGACGGTACGGAAAATGGTAGAAGTGATCTTGTCTTTCTTCTCTGCCTTACGGCGGGCTTCCATTTTCAGGTCATATTTCGTCTTCTTATGTTCCGGTTCATTTGTTTTTGGTGTTTTCTTACTCATAATATATCTCCTTATTTCCGGGCCCAGATCTTAAGGGTCTTTACCAGTTTCCGTTTATCATCATCAGAGAGCTTCTGTGTCAGATCAGCCAGCTCATAATCTAAAGCGGTTGATTCATAACGGGAATCGATGCTGCCGATCAGGGCATCCAGTGAAACATGTGTCAGCTCTGCATAATACATGAGCAGACGCAGTGTCATAGCGCTTCGATTGTTTTCAACATTACTGATATATCCCGGGGTAACATTTAATGCTTTTGCGACCTCGTTCTGAGTTAATCCGTTTTCAATTCGCAGTTCTTTTACTTTCTTTCCAAGGTTTGCATAAAAATCATCCATTTCAAACACTCCTTAATGTGACTTGTATTATTATAGAAGTAACGGGTTTAAACCGTATATGCTATGATTATACAATGATTGAAAAGGAAAATAAATCCCTACTTAGTATACTATATATTCCTCTAATATATAAATCAAGAGATGTCACAGAAAAAACACACATTATATTTTAAAAGACATAACTTTAGCAGAAATAACTTTACAAAGATAATACAATATGATATTCTGACAAAAAGTATCAAACTACTACTTTATGGAAAGAGGAATACAATTGGAAGAAATAAAAAAGGAATGCCCTTCCATAACGGTTGATATTCTGGTTTTTGCAGTGAATGAGAAGCTGGATGCGTTAAAACTTCTTCTGATCCGCAGAAAGAATCATCCATATATGCACAACTGGGCACTGCCCGGTGGATTTGTGGAGATGAACGAATCATTAGATGAGGCGGCCAGACGGGAGTTGCAGGAAGAGACCGGAATGCAGGATATTTATATGGAGCAGTTGTATACATTCGGAGAGGTACACAGAGATCCGAGAACAAGAGTGATTTCTGTTGCCTATATGGCACTGGTTCAGCAGCAGGCAGTGGAGGTTCATGCCGGAGATGATGCGATGGATGCGGAGTGGTTTACTGTCAGACAGAAAGAGGATCAGGTGCTTCTGGAAGGCGAGCAGGGAGACCGGTTATCATATCAGATTTCCCGGATTCCAATGAGCATCGGCGGCGTATCCAGTGTGCAGGAGCTGGCACATAAGGGAGCAGATGCCGGGATTGCATTCGATCATGAGCAGGCGATTCAGATGGGGTTATACAGATTGCGGAATAAGGCAGAGTATACCAATGTTCTGTTCGGACTGATGCCGGAGGAATTTACGTTACCGGAGCTGCAACGATTATATGAAACTGTTTTAGGAAAACCGTTATATAAGGCAAATTTCCGCCGGAAGATCAGTGCTTATGTGGAAGCAACCGGAGCGAAGAAGGTACAGGAGGGTACGAAACGAAGTCCGGAATTATACCGGTTCCGGCAGGCGGAGCCGATAGGCAGCTGAGAGCAGGATAGATAATAGTAAAAAGAATATTAGAGATAGAAAGAAGCACGCAAGAAGGAGTATAAGATGAAAAAAACACAGAACATGGAACGAAATCTGACAATGGTTATGGATTTTTATGAGCTAACCATGAGTAACGGCTATTTCCTGGACAAGGATAAGGATGTCCGGGTCGCATTTGATGTATTTTACAGAAAGAATCCGGATAATGGAGGATTTGCAATCTTTACCGGACTGGAACAGGTAGTAGAGTATGTGCAGAACCTGCATTTTGAGGAGGAAGATATTGCATATCTGCGGAGCCGGAATCTGTTTGTGGAGGAATTCTTAGAATATCTGGCGGATTTTAAGTTTACCGGTGATATTTATGCATTCCCGGAAGGAACTATCATGTATCCGAACGAGCCGTGTCTGACAGTTGTGGCACCGCTGATCGATGCACAGCTGGTCGAGACTGCGATATTACTGCAGATCAATCATCAGTCACTGATCGCCACAAAGACCAGAAGAATCGTATATGCTGCCGGAGATCGGGGCGTATCGGATTTCGGTGCCAGACGGGCACATAATATGGATGCTGCCGTTTATGGTGCGAGAGCCGCTTATATCGGAGGCGCCAACAGCACAGCAACTGTATTGGCCGGGCAGATGTTTGGAATCCCAATCAGCGGAACTATGGCACACAGCTTTGTCATGTTCTACCGGGATGAGTTTGAAGCATTTAAGAAATATGCGGAGACCTATCCGGATGCCACGGTACTCTTAGTTGACACATATGACGTACTGCGAAGCGGTATTCCAAATGCGATCCGGGTAGCAAAAGAAGTTCTGGCACCGATGGGAAAACGGTTAAAGGGAATCCGGATCGACAGCGGCGACCTGGCATATCTGACCAAGAAGGCCCGCAAGATGCTGGACAAGGCAGGTCTTGAGGACTGTAAGATCATTATTTCCAACAGTCTGGATGAGTTTACGATCACTTCTATTCTGGGACAGGGTGGCTGTGTGGACAGCTTTGGTGTCGGAGAGCGTCTGATCACAGCAAAGTCAGAACCGGTATTTGGTGCGGTATATAAGATTTCTGCAGTGGAGGAGAAGCCGGGAGAATTTGTGCCACGGATTAAGATATCCGAGAATGTGGAGAAAATCACGAATCCGGGACGTAAGAAGGTATACCGGATCATTGATGAGGAAGGAAGAGCGATTGCGGATATGATCGCCAAGGCGGATGAAGTAGTAGATATGAGCCGGCCATTCCGTTATGTGGATCCGACCAAGCCATGGAAGAATCGGTACTTCGAGAACTGCCGGGCAATCGAGCTGCAGAAGCAGATTATCCGGAACGGTGAGCTGGTATATGATATGCCGACACTGGATGAGATTGCTGCGTATGTCAAGCGGCAATTGTCAGAGGAGATCTGGGAAGAGGAGCAGCGGTTTGAATATCCGCATCTGCATTATCTGGATATGACACCGGATTATTATGAGATGAAGATGCAGTTATTGAATGATTTGAGCATGAAAGAGGTATAAGAGCCGTTCAGAACAGGCACCGGGAGGTAAGTCCCGGTGCTTTTCTAAATAAGCCAGTCATAAATGAAAATAAATATAGGAATGCGGTTACAAATTCCGAAAAATAGTGTATACTGTCAGATAGAAAAATGAGGAGGTAGCGAAAGGCTATGAAACAGAATACGAATGAGGCAGTTTATGATGCCAGAACCTTCGGAGTGCCGAAGATGATGATACTGGGATTCCAGCATATGTTTGCAATGTTTGGTGCTACGGTGCTGGTGCCGGCATTGACCGGACTGAGTGTTTCATCAACATTGTTATTTGCAGGCTTGGGAACATTGTTGTTCCATTTTTTGACGAAAGGAAAGGTACCGGCATTCCTCGGTTCTTCCTTCGCATATCTGGCGGGGTATGCAGCAATCGCCCCGAACGGTGAAAAGGAACTGCTGCCGTACGCATGTGCAGGTGTTGCCTGCTCTGCATTGTTATATTTTGTTCTGGCCGGACTGATCAAGGCATTCAGTGTGGAACGTGTTATGAAGTTCTTCCCGCCGATCGTTACCGGTCCGATCATTATTGCCATTGGTCTGACCCTGTCATCATCTGCAATCTCAAACTGTTCTGCAGACTGGCTGGTAGCAATCGTAGCAATCGTGATCGTAGTAGTGTGTAATATCTGTGGCAAGGGTATGATTAAGATCATCCCGATCATTCTAGGTGTGCTTGGTTCTTATGCAGTCGGTATTTTAAGACAGGATGTAGACTTTACCGCAATTCGGGATGCCGCCTGGATCGGACTTCCGTTCCAGGGCAGTGATACCGTATTTTCTATCTTCCAGCATCTGGATTCCGGTCTGCTGATCAATGCGATCATTACAATCATGCCGATCGCACTGGCAACCATGGTAGAACATATCGGTGATATTTGTGCAATCTCATCTACCGTTGGTAAGAATTATATTAAGGATCCGGGGCTTCACAGAACACTGCTTGGAGACGGCGCAGCTACATTCCTGGCATCTCTGTTCGGAGCACCGGCCAATACAACCTATGGTGAGAATACAGGTGTGTTATCTCTGACCAAAGTATTTGATCCTAGAGTCGTGCGGATCGCAGCATATCTGGCGATCATATTCTCGTTCTCACCGAAGTTTGCCGCAGTTGTCAGCTCTATGCCGACCGCAACCATCGGTGGTGTGTCTCTGGTATTATACGGTATGATTTCAGCAGTCGGTGTCAGAAATCTGGTGGAAAATCAGGTGGATTTCTCTAAGAGCAGAAATGTTATCATTGCAGCTCTGATTCTGGTGCTTGCAATCGGTATTAAGTATGTGAATGCTGCAGGAGCGATCAGCTTTACGATCGGTGAGGTAACCATCAGCCTGACAGGTCTTGCAGTTGCTGCAGTCATTGGTATTGCATTGAACGCAGTGCTTCCGGGTAAGGACTATGTGTTTGATGCCGGAGAAGAAGTAGAAAGCTTATAGAATAACAGGAGGTTACAAGATGGCAAATTATACTATTATGGGACATCCGCTGATCCAGCACAAGATTTCAATGATTCGTGATAAGCGGACAGGTACGAATGAATTCCGGAAACTGGTAGAAGAAATCGCAATGCTGATGGGATATGAAGCACTGCGGGATTTGCCGACAGAAATGGTAGAGGTGGAGACTCCGATCGAGACCTGCATGACACCGATGATATCCGGTAAGAAGCTGGCGGTGGTTCCTATTCTGCGTGCGGGACTCGGTATGGTAAACGGTATTCTGGCATTGGTTCCGACTGCAAAGGTCGGACATATCGGTCTGTACCGGGATCCGGAAACACATGAGCCGCATGAGTATTATTGCAAGCTGCCGGATCCGATCGAGCAGAGAACGATCGTAATTGTAGACCCTATGCTGGCAACCGGCGGTTCTGCTGTGGATGCAATTAATTTCGTCAAAGAGCATGGTGGAAAAAATATTAAGTTCATGTGCATTATCGCGGCACCGGAGGGCTTGAACCGGTTGATGAAAGCACATCCGGACGTACAGATCTATGTCGGACATCTGGATCGATGTCTGAATGAACAGGCATATATCTGTCCGGGACTCGGAGATGCGGGGGATCGTATTTTCGGCACCAAATAAAAGAAAATATCAGACGAAGCTGTCCGGATAAACGAAAGACCTGAAACAGAAGGAGCAGAATGCCCCGGAATGTTTCAGGTCTTTTAGCCATGGTAATGATAAATAATAGAAGGACGACCACCGGTAGAGTAGTCGATTTCACTGGTGATTATCTCCTTTTCAAGGAGATAATTCATGTAACGGCGAATTGTTACACGGGACAGATTGGTATCTGTAGATAAACGCTCACTGGTCAATCCTTCGCCGATATGTTCTTTCATATAGTTCATGATCAGATCCAGAGTCTTCTGCTGGAGTCCTTTACCCAATGCTTCAGAAGTATTTAATTCTGTATTGTTCCGGCGGAGAAGCTGATCTAATTGATGCTGGGTCAGATGCTGTTCGGATGCAAGATTTTCTTTGTATTCCAGAAAAGTAGAAAGAGCCTGATTGAATCGATCATATTCATATGGTTTGATCAGATATTCAATAACGCCTAAGGATAATAACCGACGGATATGATCTGCATCATTGGCGGCGGTGACAACGATAAGATCAATGGGGTGCTTACGGTTTCTGAGCTCCTGCATAAAATCAACACCGTTCATAACCGGCATATATAAGTCCACAATTGCCAAATCTGCTTCATGTGTTTCCAGAAAATCAAGAGCATCCTTGCCGTTTGTGAACTGTCCAACTACTTCAAGATTCGAATTCATTTGTGTATATTTAAGATTAATTGCGGCCACCATTGGGTCGTCTTCAACAATAATTACAGAATACATATGAGCCACGTTCACTCCCTAAATATAGTTTATTGAAGTATATTTCATACCTTGTAACATAATACCATGATTTTACAATAAATGTCTATGCTTCTTTTAATATTCGTTTTAAAAACTTTTTTTAATTACAAAAGATTAGAATAGTTTTAAAAGCTTGGAAAAGGCGGAAAGAAATAGTACACTAAATATGTCTAAAAAAGGCGTTTTCTGAGTCAATGAGGTATATGACAGTAGATGCGGAAATGTTTCATAGAGGACTCATCGGTGGTGAGCCGGGAAGAGGGAGTGTTAACTGATCCGACAGACTACTTCATATGTGACATGAGCTGGGCGAAAGATAGGATTTGGGAAACAACGGAGTGAAAAGGTGTTGAGGGAGTCTTGGACGGGAAACAGGACTTTAGAAAATATGAAATATGAAATGGGAAAAGGCAGAAACATCGGTGGTGCTTCTGTCTTTTATTTTGTACGTGTGGAGAATATACTCAAACATATGTCTGTGTGCTGTGTGCTTACGACCTTTGTCGAAATTATTTCATGAAAATTCAGAATTATGAAAGAAGAAGTTTTGACAGGTTGTGCTATACTACCTAGTAAGCAGGAAAGAATTGGAGACAACAAAATGGATAAGAGCATAAAAAGAAAACGTATTATATCAATCATAATTGTTGCAGTTCTGTTGGCTGCTTCGGTAATTGTATTTCTGCTGGTGGGAAAGCCGCTGATACAGTTTGTATCTGACAGCGACCGATTAAGAACCTGGGTAGATGAGAACTGGCTGGGAAGCCGGCTGGCTTATATAGGAATGGTTGTCTTTCAGATCGTGGTTGCAATCATTCCGGGGGAACCGTTTGAGATTGCTGCAGGATATGCATTTGGTGCGGTGGAGGGAACCGTCATCTGCGTACTGGGAAGTACGATCGGCGGTACGCTGGTATTTCTTCTGGTTAAGAAGTTCGGAGTGAAGCTGGTAGAGGTTTTTATACCGATGGAAAAGATACGGTCATTAAAATTTCTGCAGGATCATAAGAAGCGGGATATCATGGTATTCCTGTTATTCTTCATACCGGGGACACCAAAGGATGCATTGAGTTATTTTGCCGGGCTGACCGATATGGATGTAAAGACCTGGCTGGTAATCACTACGATCGCAAAGCTTCCATCTATCATAACCTCCACCGTAGGAGGAAATGCAATTGGGACCAGACAGTATCTGTTTGCGATAGTGGTGTTTGGCATTACGATTTTGATCAGCGGTGCTGGTCTCGGGTTCTATAATCATTATACGAAGAAAAAGCAGGCGGAGATGGCAATTACAGAGGTTGAACAGGAAATAAATAAGGATAAGCAGAAGGATGAGCGGAAAGAGGAAGAGTAAGAAAAGATAAAAATAATTGCAAATGAATTGCAATTGCATCTTGACATTCGCCCAATTGCGTGTGATACTTGTATCGGATCAGAAATTGATAATATGTATACGAGGTAAAGTAATATGGGCATTTTAATTACATTTTTGTTGGGAATTTTTCTTTTGGCCGGAGTACTGGTCGTACGATTGGCGAGAGGAAGTAAAGTAATAGAACAATTTTCTATTTCAATTGCGCTGGGCACCATGTGTTCATTGGCAATGATAGAACTGATTCCGGAGATTTTTGAGACGTTTCATGGAAAGAATCTGCTGTTTGCGGGAATTGCAGTGCTGGTCGGAATCCTTGGATTAAAGGCATTGGATCATTTCATCCCGGATCATGAGGAAGGAACAAAAGAGGATACGCAGACGCAGGAGAATGTGGTTCATATCGGAGTGATGTCTGCAATTGCAATTGTACTTCATAATATCGTAGAAGGAATGGCTGTTTACAGTCTGACGGCAGAGTCTGTAAAGGTGGGCGCTTTGGTGGCACTCGGGGTAGGTCTGCATAATATTCCGATGGGAATGCTGATTTATTCAACTCTTCAGAAGGATAGTAGGAAAAAGAAAATCCTGGTGCTGGGAGCAGCAGCCGGTTCTACATTTCTTGGCGGACTGCTGATGGCATGGATCAGTCCTGTATTGAATGATTTTGTAATAGGCATTCTGATCTGTCTGGCATTGGGTATGCTGTTATATATTATTATATTTGAACTGATTCCGCATTTGATTCACAGCAGCCGGAAAGGATTATCTGTACTTGGAACGGGAATAGGGGTTATAATTATAATCATCAGTACATTTCTGGAATAGGAGGCAGCATAGCCTATGAAGGCAACCAATGAGATCATTTCAACGAAAGCAAATACGTTATACGCGATGAAAAACCTGATCACGCATGCAAAGATTGAGCGGATGTATATTTTGCGGGTGAAGGATTACTGGGGAGATAAGGAATCGGTATGCAGAGAGATCCGGGAGCGGTTTGGCGGCTGCAGGATCGTAGTCCGAAGTTCTTCCAGTCATGAGGATTGTCTGAAATCCTCCAATGCGGGACATTATAAGAGTATTCTGGATGTGGATTCGGCCAGCCTGCAGGAGATTGAGGAATCCGTAGATGAAGTAATAGATTCTTATGAAGAGGATATGGAATCGGCAGCAGAGGAACAGGTGTTGATTCAGAGACAGGCAACCGGGGTCTGCATCAGTGGTGTTATCTTTACCAGAGATTTAAGGGAAAACCGTCCGTATTATCTGGTGAATTATGACGACCATGGATCAACGGACAGTGTAACCAGCGGACGTGGCGGAAAGATGCTGTGGATCGCCAGAGATGTGGAGCAGGAGCAGCTGAGTACCCGGTGGCAGAATCTGATTACGGCAGTCCGGGAAGTGGAGAGTATCATTGAGGGAATTCCGCTGGATATGGAGTTCGCGATTAACGATTCGGATGAGGTTATTCTGTTTCAGGTGCGGCCATTGGCAGCAGCGAATCTGCATACGGCACCGATGGATGAGACTACCTTTTATCTGTGTAAACGCAGGATCAAGGAGGCATATCAGAAACGACCGGATGTATTGTCCGGAGAACCGATGAAATTATCCGATATGGCATTCTGGAATCCATCGGAGATCATCGGGTCGAATCCTAGGACTCTGGATTATTCTCTGTATCGCAGGATTATTACACATCGGGCATGGAATGAAGGGATTCGGGAGCTGGGATACTGTGCCCTGGATGAGGATCTGATGTACCAGATAGGTAATAAACCATATATCAATTTAAATTATTCTTTTTATTCCCTGATTCCGGAATCATTACCGAAGACATTAACAAAGAAGCTGGTCGCATATTATCATAAACGGTTGCAGCAGGATCTGTCTGCGCATGATAAGATCGAGTTCGAGATCGTATTCAGCTGTTATGATTTCATGACCGGAGAGAATAGTAAGCGGTTGCTGGAATATGGATTTACAGAAGAAGAACGGGCGCAGATCATAGCAGAAGTCAAACGGCTTACGATGGATGCGATTTTTAAGCATAATGTAATTCTGGCACAGGATAAGAGCTCTATCAATACGTTGGAATTTACCAGAAGTGAGATAGAGAAGATCGGAGAGAATTGTAATAGCCCCAAAGAATTAATCGAAACCGTGAAGTGGCTGCTGGAAGCGATTACGAAATACGGAACGCCGCAGTTTGCCAGACAGGCACGTATGGCATTTATGGCAAGAGCTTTCTTACGGACGCTGGTAGAGGCCGGATATTATGAACAGGCAGAGATGGACCGGTTTATGCAGTCGATCTCGACAGTGTCTACGGAGTTTAATGAGGATTTTGAGGCATATTCCAATGGGCAGATGAGTAAGGAGGAATTTGATTCCAAGTACGGGCATCTGCGGAGCGGTACTTATGATATTCGGACGGAACGGTATGATGCGATGAATTTCCGCCCGGTATCTGCGAAGAGCAAGCAGCCGAAGGTGAATAAAAATATCGAGTTTAATCTGGCACCGATGCAGCGGGCATTGGATGAACATGACATTCAGATACCGGCGGAGGTGTTTCAGAAGTTTCTGGTTTCGGCAATCGAGCAGCGAGAGTATTTTAAATTTGAATTTACCCGGTCCTTAAGTCTTGTGCTGGAATGGATCAAGAAGCTGGGACGGCTGATGGGATTTCGTGTAGATGAGCTTTCGTGGCTTGCGATCGAAGATATTGAGCAGTATGACCGCGATATGGAAACAGAGGAGGTGAAGGAACACTGGGCTTCTGTGATTGCGAAAAATCATATGGATTTCCGGAAGAATCGGAGTGTATTGCTTCCGGAAGTGATTCTTTCGGCAATGAGTATTGATATCATTCCGGTCTATGAAGCGAGACCGAATTTCATCACCAGCAAGCGGGTAGCTGGAGAAGTAGTGCTGCTCGAAGAAGAGCGAGATGTGGATATTGACGGAAAGATTATAGTGGTTCCGCAGGCAGATCCGGGCTATGAATGGATATTTACGAAACGTATTAAGGGATTTATTACCAAATACGGCGGAGCGGCATCCCATATGGCAATCCGCTGTGCGGAGTTTGATATACCGGCGGCAATCGGATGCGGAGCTAAGATATATGATACGGTTTCCAAGCTGGATTATCTGGAGCTGGATTGCAGGAACGGAACGATCCAGCCCGGAATCCAGTATAATAATCTCCATGCTCTGATCACCCAGAGAGAAGGCGTCAATCAGTATGGTGACCCAACGGATATTCTGGAATCTGCTTACATACGGTTTTATGAGCTTATGGGCTTCATACCGAAGCCGGTATCGAATCATACGAAGAATTTTGAACGATTGTTTGATGATAAGATCGATCTGCTGATCGTAGTAGGCGGCGGAGCGTTAGACCCGAAATGGTATGACAGAGAGCATGAGGAAGAGACGCAGCCGAACCGGGACCGGACAGAGGCGAAGATGATACGGTATTGCGTGGAACACGGGATTCCGATCATAGCGACCTGCCGGGGTATGCAGTATATCAATGTTCTTTACGGAGGAAAATTATCCTATCATCCGGAGCTTCCGGTAGACCGGCCGAGAGGTAAGGATCACCGGGTGCATCTGCTGACAGAGAACAGGGATATCTATGTGAATAATTTTCATCAGGATGTGATTTTTGAAGACCGGCTGGCACCATGCTTCACGCCGATGGCAATCGATGAGGAAAATCATGTGGTTGAAGCATATTATTCCGAGAAAATGAAACTGCTGGCACTTCAGTGGCATCCGGAGCGGCAGTTTGAGACAGGAGAAGCAGAAGAAGAGACCAGAAGAATCATCGTGAATTTCATACAGAAATATATCCATTAGAAGAATTTCTTCCATTGTGCAAGTTTTTGACAAAGACAAGTAGCGATATTGACATTTCTTACAAAAATGATCCGGCAGGTAAATCTGTCCTTACTTTTTTAACAGAAAAAGTGTTACACTAAAAGCAGAGTAAAAATACGGGACAGGAGTAGTCTGTTTAAGATTGGGAAAGATTGGGCAGACTAAAGGTAGTGCAGGAACAGGAGGAAGAGAAATGTTTGAAATCGGTGACTATATTGTATGTGGAAATAATGGAATCTGTACCGTTGAGAGTATCGGAACGATTGATGTGCCGGATGTAAATCCGGAACGGCTGTATTATATCCTGCAGCCGGTCTATGCGAAAGGTAGTGTTGTCTACATTCCGGTTGATAATGAGAAGATCGTGATGCGGAAGATTCTGACAAAGGAGCAGGCTCAGGCACTGATTGATAAGATTCCGGAGATAGAGACGATTCCGGAGTTGAATGATAAGCTACGGGAAGAAAAGTTCAAAGAGTGCTTAAGGCGTCATGATTGTACGGATTGGATCCGGATCATTAAGACCCTGTATCTTCGCAGGCAGGCAAGAGAAGAGCGGGGGCAGAAGGTGACTGCGACGGATGCACGGTATCTGAAAGTAGCAGAAGAGAATCTCTACTGTGAATTCGCCATGGCTCTCGGGATTGACCGGGATGAAGTGCTTGATTTTATTGAACATAGGATTCAGGCAGAGTAGAAGATTCCGGTATAGACATTTAAAATCGTTTATTGTATATTAAGGACATAAGAAAATGAAACATATACAATGAGGATCAGAATGAACGAGCAGAAACGGATAGAAGAAGTAAAGCCGCCTATTTCTCCGGATGTACAGAAGGCATTGGAGAAAATGGTGGAAAAGAACGAGTATATGAAGAACCTGCAGATTGAGATGTTGGAAATCGAACGGGGATACGTGAAAGGACGTCTGATGGTGTCGGATAAGGTATTGAATCCTTATGGATCCGTGCACGGAGGATGTCTTTTTTCGCTGGCGGATATTACAGCCGGACTGGCAGCCTGTACATATGGGAATTATTCATCCACCATTGATGGCAATATGGAGTATATTCTTCCGGCGATAGATACGGAGTATATTATCTGTGAAGCGAAGGAGGTCCGGCAGGGAATCCATGTTTCCCAGTATGAGGCATTCCTTTATGATGATAAGGAGCAACTGGTAGATAAGGCAACATTTTCTTTCTATATGATGCATCGACCGGTCGCAGACAGGAAGGAATCATAAGCTATTCGTCAGGGATGGAGAGAAAGAGTCACAAAGCAGAGCCGGCTCCATACAATAAGGATAAGAAGGAGACGGATTGAAAAGAAAGGCATGGATAAAATGAAAACGAATCAGACAACAATCAGACAGATACAGGATACAGTTGCAGAGATTACACATAATTATGAGAGCCATGATGTACTGATGGCAAAGGAGGGGATTCATCTTCCGAGCCGGGACACGATCATTCATCTGATCAAGGAGTTGCGACGGATCATGTTCCCGGGATATTTCGGAGACGAGAATCTGGCAACCTATGTCGGGGATTATTTTGTGGGTTCTCATTTGAATCATATTTATGAGGTGTTGAAGGAACAGATTGTGACTGCACTGATTTATCAGAATACGGTCATTATTGATCGTGAGACAGTTCATGAAGAAGGTCAAAAGGAAGCCGGATGTGACCGGCTGACGCCGGAACAGGCAGAGGAGAATGCAGAAGAAATCTGCCGATACTTTATCAGCCGGTTGCCGCATGTACAGCAGATGTTGTTAAAGGATGTACAGGCAGGGTTTGATGGCGATCCGGCAGCCCAGAGTAAGGAAGATATTATTATTTCTTATCCGGGACTGTTTGCTATTTATGTATACCGGGTGGCTCATGAATTATATAAGAAGCAGGTGCCGTATATTCCGCGGATCATGACAGAGTATGCTCACAGCCGTACCGGAATCGATATCAATTCCGGAGCAGAGATCGGAGAATATTTCTTTATTGATCATGGTACCGGTGTGGTAATCGGTGAGACGACAACGATCGGAAATCATGTGAAATTATATCAGGGTGTAACATTAGGCGCACTGTCAACCAGAATGGGACAGCAGCTGGCCGGTGTGAAACGGCATCCTACCATTGAAGATAATGTGACGATTTATTCCGGATCCAGCATTCTTGGCGGTGATACCGTGATCGGACACGGAACCGTGATCGGCGGTAATGCATTTATCACGGAGTCCGTAGCCGCAGAGACCAAGGTTATCGTTAAGAATCCGGAGATGACATTTAAGGGTCCGCGGAAGAAGAACGGTGAGAATGGAACCTGGGAAATCTAGCAATTCGGCCCGGCTTAAAGCAGACAGACTAGAGCCGGTTAAGCTCAGATTCATAATGTCCGGCACTCTCAGGCTCACCTAGAGATTCATAGCATCGGATCAGTCCTTCTAGAGGCAGCCGGTGTCCGTAGTCCAGTGACAGGATGCTGGTTGTCTCGTAAGCGGCATTATAATACCATAAAACAGCCTCCGGATAGTTTGTGCAGTTCTCGTAGTATTGACCAAGACAGGTGCAGACTTCGGAGACACCATCACCGGTTGAGAGATTTTTCAATGCCGGAGCCAGAAGCGCACGTGCGTCCTGGCGGATCACAGCACATTTTGTCAGTACGCACTGTACCGGAGCCAGTAGATCTTCCGGCAATACATCCATGGAAATCGTAAGAAAATAATCCTCAGCATCCAAAAAATCTTTATCACTTCCGGAAATGAATAACTCCTTAGCGTACATGGTAATAAGGGCAGTGGATAACTTCTGCCCGCTGTTGATCAGAGCCTGTAGATTGGCAAAATCTCTGGCACTGTGATTCTCGTGTGGTTTGTGGATGATAGCGATCTCACTGTCATAAATGACGGGATCGATACGAAGCGTTTCATGAAGCGGATCCTGCCAGTGGAATTCCCGGAGGCGGCGTACCAGCTTCGGGCGATATTCTTTATCATAGTTATAAGTAGTACCGAACTCCAACTGATTGGTATAATACATCTGGACAATCTCAATCTCCGGCAGCAGAACCTTCTTCAGATCAAGAATCCGCTGCTGATTGTCTGCATCAATGATCTCGTCGGCATCTGCAACATAAATATAATCCATAGTTGCCTTGGAAAAAGAAAAATTCCGCGCGGCGGAAAAATCGTTGCACCACTCAAAATCATAGAGCTTGTCGGTATAAGCAGCGGCAATCTCTTTCGTTCGGTCGGTAGATCCGGTATCTATAATGATGATCTCATCAGAGAAACTCTTCACACAGTCCAGACAGCGGGCGAGTACCCGTTCTTCATTTTTAACAATCATACAGGTGCTGATAGTGATCATAAGATGTCCTCCTTTGTATAAAAATGCAGTATATTATTATTGTAGCACAGGGGCGGAGGAACGTAAATGTGGAAAAATGGATATGCAATCCTGCCGGTATACAGTATAATGAATTCAATATCGTGTCCTGGCGACAGGCAGAGACAACGGTATAAAGTGTTTTTACGGGAAGGCGCACAGATGAATGAGCAATTCATACAGGGAATAATATTTGATTGGAATTTTGATGGTATTGAGGCATATGCACGTGTGCTGCCGCGGGGGACAACTTTTCCAACGGTGTCTATTGGACGTGTGATTGCGGTCAAGCGTCGGTGTGGATTGGGAAGTAAGATTGTGGACAGTGCAATTGATGTGGCGAGAGAGAAACTCCATACAGGGCCAATTACCATCGAAGCTTAGGTCTATGCCCGTTCACTATACGAGAAACAGGGGTTCCGGCAGATGCCATTTAGTAGAAATCGGTGCAAAAGTAACGTCTCTGTTAAAACAATTCGCAATGAAATACTATCCTGATGAACAGATGGTTGACGAGGAGATCACCCGCGCAGGAAAGGTTGCACAGGTTTTTGAAATAGAGATTGAATATCTTAGTGGTAAGGAAATACAGGAACGGTAATTTCATTTTTAGAGATATACAAATCGGAATTTGTGGAGAGATTTCCTGAACTTTCCTTATTTTTCAAGGCTTGCAGAGCCTTGTATGATGAAATGATATGTATTTTCCCTTATTTTTGCCCTTATGCGGAATCCGCAAGGGAAATAAGGGGAATTTTTGTTGCATTGCATATCAATAATTGGTCCAGTGGACCAATTTTGATTTAAGCATTGCTCGCTACTTTATCAAGAAGTCTTGCGGAATCCCGTTTTGCTTTTCTTGTTGAGTGAGCGTAAATATTCATTGTGGTACTGACATCAGAATGTCCTAACAGTTCCTGTACATCTTTCGGAGCAGCGCCATTGGAAAGCAGGTTGCTGGTATAAGTGTGACGTAACTGGTGAAAATGAAAATCTTCAAATCCTTCCAGTCTCTTTGCCACTGATCTGCATACAATGCCGAGTGTACTCGGCAGTTCCAAAGATCCATCCGGTCGCAGGCAGACAAAGGAGATTTCTTTGTAATCTGCCGGGACTTTCTGTGTTCCGTCAAGATGATAGTATTCATAATATACCCTGTTTTTCACATGCACTTCTTTGTAGTAATTGCGGTGATATAATTCGCCATACTGCATCCGGTTTTTGAGCTGTTCCTTTCTGGCAGCTTTCAGTATTTCAGTCAGAGTATCGCCAAAGTCAACAATCCTTACTTTTTTACGTTTCGTTGGTCCGATAATGTTTTTGTGTTTCATACCGTCGTAGCGGATACTGCGTTTTATGGTCAGGCATTGTTCCTCAAGGTTAATGTCCTGCCAGGTAAGACCACAGGTTTCCCCGATACGGAGTCCGGCATAATATGCAATCTGAATCGGCAGAATGGCAGGTGGGTTTTTCTTTTCCAGATACTTGATAAGTCGCTCGTAATCCTCATGTGAAATCGGCTGTGTGCCTTCTTCCACTTCATCATCGGAAAAGAGGTCAACTTCCTCTGCCTGTCTTTTCAGCTTGATATATTGCATCGGATTGAAACTGATTAACTGTTTTGGAAATACTGCAAAACGGAAAGACTGCTGTAACACTGCGGAAAAAGAATGGATATAATCTTTACTGTATCCTTTTCTCACTTTTCCGTCTGGAAATTCGCCACCGAATGTAAGCAGGTCGAGGAAACTTTGTAAATGTTCAGCGGTAACCGTTTTCAACTTTCGGTCTGCAATCGGGTGTTTTTTGATACATCGGATTGCACCAAGATAATTTTCCACTGTGCCATTGCTTAGTGTCCCGGTTTTCAGTTCTTCTTCCGCCCACATATCCAGAAGTTCTCCTACCGTAAGGCTGTCTGCCTTTGCGACAAACTTCTTATTTTCATAATCTTCCAGTGCCTTGCGGAGAAGCTTTTCCGTCTCACTTTTACTTTCGGTTCCGGCGTATTCTTTCTGAACCATTTTTCCGCTTGCGTCTTCTACATAGAAGCGATAGTACCATTTCTTCCCTTTTTTTCTAACAGATCCTTTTGCCATAATCGTATGTCTCCTTTCGATATCAGACAATCGGAACTGTTGAAATGCTTCTTGCGTGTAAGTATATCACAACTCCGGTTGTCTTACTATACCGATTCAGAATCCTCATACATAACTTCGGATAAAAGATTGGCAAGCCTTTGTTCGGCTGTTTCCGGTTTCTTTGAATAGAGTCTTATTACATCTGCCATATCGTTAAATGCGTTGACAGTATGCGTGATCTCCCTGAGAAACATAATCTCGTTATATTCATCTTTCGATTCAAAGCCCATTACTTTGGCAATGTCCGCATCTTTGGTACTGCCCTTGTAATTTTTGCAGGCGAACTGAAACGAATCCAGAAACAGTTCATATTGCTTTAACATTAACAGCAGTAAGTCTTTGGAAAATGCGTCTTCTGTTTTATTAAGGTCGAGAGGTAACTGTTTGAGAATATCACTCATCACATCACGAATCAGTAATTCTTTCTTATCCGTAATATCGGTTTCATATTCATCAGATTCCCCTTTGAGCCATTCAATGGATACATGAAGTGCTTCCGAAAGACCTTCCAGCACCATCTTTTTGGTATTGTCAATCGAACCATTCTCATAACGCAGGATTGTGGAAGCGGTAACTCCCATCTTCTCTGCGACATAAGGCTGTGTCAGATTTAATTCCAGACGGCGCTGTTTTGCCCTGCTGCCGATCAGCTTGCGTAGTTCTTTA